>JACCDO010085960.1_pt1 | contig 25638 bp, 23 predicted proteins | sample 7446101 | NCBI WGS metagenome assembly JACCDO01 (sample SAMN15323440, study PRJNA562643) | freshwater metagenome | isolation source: river surface water | place: USA:Blue River Watershed | collected 2017-08-16 | reverse complement strand
GACGGGCGAACTCTTCGGGATAAAATTCCCGGAAACCTGGCAGCGACTGAAAACCGGCCATGGGTGGCGAAAGCGGCGCGCGGCGGCTTAGTCGCCCGCGTCGTCATCCGCAGAGGCGGGCGACGGTGGGTTGGCCTTCAGCTTCTCGATATCGAGTTGCTTAATCTTCTGCTTGAGAATCTTGCCACTCTTGAACTTCACCACCGCACGCTCAGGAATAACTACTTCGGTCTCGGGCTTATTCGGGTTGCGGCCCACGCGCGCCTTGCGCACCTGCACTTCGAGAACGCCAAAATTGCGCAGCTCGACATTGCGACCGCTCGACAACGCCTCCATGACAATATCCAGAGTCATCTGGACGGTGTCCTGAATCTGCTTCTGCGGGAAACTGGTCTTCTCGTAGATTTCCAGGACGATTTCGCGTTTAGTAAGATTAGTGGACATGGCGACGAGGGGTGGAATAGAGGGTAACCTGTAACCGGTGAACTGCGTGGAGCATCCAAGAACACGCGCTTGCGTCAACCGTAAAACATTCGCAAACCCTTCATCCCCGCCACCATGCCAGACCCAAATGCAGTCCGCTCCATGTTTGCCCGCATCGCCGGACGCTACGATCTGGCTAACCATCTGCTCAGCTGGGGCGTCGATCACCTCTGGCGGCGCAAGCTAGTGCGAGCCGTGCATGACGCCCATCCCGCTCGTGTGCTCGACCTTGCCACCGGCAGTGGCGACGTAGCGTTCGCGCTTGCCGACGGGCTGCCCACAGGCACCCACATCCTCGGCATGGATTTTTGCCAACCTATGTTGGATGAAGCAGTTGTAAAGCGTGATGCCGTGCCTCGGCACACCGGAATCGTTTTCCAACAAGGCGATGGGCTAGCGCTGCCCTTGCCTGATGCAGCCTTCGACGCTGCCACCATCGCCTTTGGGCTGCGCAACATGGCCGACCGCCACCGCTGCCTAAGCGAATTACGTCGAGTGCTGCGACCGGGCGGCCGACTGTTCGTGCTGGAATTTTCGCAACCCCAGCTGTGGTTCCGTCCGTTTTATTATGCTTACCTTCGTTATGTGCTGCCCCGCGTAGCCGGGGTGGTGACGGGCGACCGCGACGCCTACGACTACCTCTGCGGTTCCATCAGCGAGTTTCCCGACCGACACGCACTAGCCGATGAATTGCGCCGCGCCGGCTTCACGGCCGTCCGTGCCACGCCAATGACATTCGGTATCGTTGCCCTCCACGACGCCACGGTCTGAGCTGTTGCCCATGGACGCACTTCTCTCACAGTTAGCTCGAGAAACGGACGCGCGCCTCCTTCCCCTCCTCGACCGCAAGCGACCGATCGCACTCTTCGATTTCCCCGATCACTCTAACGTCGGCGACAGTGCGATTTGGCTCGGTCTCGACGCATTTTTGCGACGACACAGTTTCCTCCGTCCCCAGACAGTCGAAGCCCACGATGTTTATCCACGACAGTTCCCGGACCTGCCGACGGACTGCCAAGTGATCCTCCACGGCGGCGGCAATCTCGGCGACATCTGGCCCCATCATCAGAAGCAACGGGAAGCGATTATCCAACGCTACACCCAGCACCGCATCGTGCAGATGCCGCAATCCGTGCACTTCCAATCGCCCGAAAATCTCCAGCACTGGCAGCAAGTGTGCGCGCAGCACCCCGACCTACATGTCGTCGTGCGCGACGAAGCCTCGCTCAACATCGCGCGCACTTTCCCTTGCCGCCAAGTCGTGCTTTGCCCCGATCTCGCCCTTTCTCTGGGGCCACTGCAGCGGCCGGTTCAGCCAACTCGACCGCTGCTCTGCCTGCTACGACTAGACCACGAATCCTCGCGCAAAGAAGCCACGCCTGCGATGCCCGAAGGCGCAGTTGTAGCCGATTGGCTCGACGAACCGCCGAGTCTCACACTCACCGCCAAAGGCAAAATCAAGCATCTCACCACACGCTTCGATTGGCTGCGCCGACCCCTGCGGCCGCTGCGTTCCCAGCTCTTTAACTGCGCCGCTCGCGAACGTCTGGCTCGCGGCTGCCGCCAGCTAAGCGAGTTTCACTTCGTCATTACCGACCGCCTGCATGTCCATGTGCTGTGCGCGCTGCTCGGCATCCCGCATGTCGTGCTGGACAATTCTTACGGCAAAATCTCGCGCTTCCGCACTACCTGGAATTTCCAACCATCGGGCTGCTATTCTGCCACAAACCTAGAAGAAGCCCTGCAAACCTACCGTCAATACGCGTCTCGCTGACCTACCGCAGAGTCACGACGGAAAGAGAGTTTGGCGACAACCGTCACCCCAACCTCAAAAAATAAAAACGCCCCGGGGGTCCGGGGCGTCGGTAAAACAGAGAATGAGCGGCAGCGTTACCAGCCGACTGCGCCAGCGCGCTTGGTCTGCTTGGCGATAGATTTTTCCTCTTCCCAGACGGTGAGGCCAGTCTTGGTGGCGATCAGCGACATTTGGAACGAATAAGTATTCTGCGTCACTTTGTTGGAGCGATCCGTCTGCTGCACGAGTTTAGCGGAGAGGGTGAAGTCGGGCACGAGCGTCTTCTGCTTCTTGCCGGTCTGCATCTCTTCCAACTCAGCGGCCTCGCTGGCAACTACGGCACGTTCGCCGAGGCCAAGCGTGTTGCTGATTTGCACCTTGCCGCTGTTGAGCATGGCGACGCGGATCTTCTTTATCAGCAAATCGGTGTCCACCATGAGCGTGGTATTATTGATGATGCGATCAATGGCGAGAATGGCCGGAGTGCGCGGCGCACGGTCGAGGGCGCCGGAGCTAAACAGCGAGTTGATGAGCTGGTCGGCGGCGTTGGCCCAGTCCTGCGAGTTGATCGCGGAGGTATTGACGGCTTCGGTGCCGGTGGCGTCCACCGTGCGGGTTTCCTGGGTGCTGGTGCAACCGGCGAGGAAAAGGGCGGCCAGCACGAGCGGGAGGCTGAGGAGTTTGGTGAGTGATTTCATGGAATTAAGATATGAAGGGTTTATTCTTGAAGCTTCAGACGGAAGTCCACCGCACGTGGGCTGATGGCTACAGTAGAAACGTTTTTCGTCTCACGACCTTGGAAGTGGATGACCTTCCACGCTTCGTTGGGCGACTCGACCGCCATGCCATCCTCGCTGATCCACTCGAATTTGTATTTCAAAGTTTGGACGCTGTTTTTGAGGTTGGTGATGGTGGCCTGCACTTTGAGCAAGCTGCCAGAGACCGTCGCTTGGTTCAACGAGTCCACGCGGAAGCGGCCTGCTAGAGTGTTGTCGGTGATGATGCGCTTGTCGGCGATCATGTTGGGCGTCGCCTGTGACTGGGCGCGCTCAACGGTGTTGACGTTAGTGGCGCAGCCAGCGAGCAGCAGCGCGAGCAGACCGGCGGAGCCGGCGAGGGTGAGGCGAAGAGATTTCATGGTTTGAGGACGAATTGGGAAACGTGGACGGGAGCGGCAGTGGAAGTGGACTTGACGTAGACGATGTTCACGGAGCCCGGTTCCACTTGCACGGTTTTTTGCGCACCGCCGATGTCGAGCGTCAGTGTGCGGTCAGCGGGAGTAGCGACGCGGGCGTATTGGAACTCCTTGGGCAAGGTGTTCCAGTTGCGCGTGTCGGCAATGTTAGTGGCGGCATTCACACCGGTCATGATGAGCTTCGCCGCCAAGCCGCCCCACATGCCGCCGCGATCCTCCGCCGCTTTTTCAACGGCTGCTTGGAGGATAGCTTTGGTGGCGGTGGTGATAAGGGTCTTGGTGACGATAGTCGGCCACTCATTCTTGAAGTCATTGGCGACGACGCTGTCCATGCTTGCGACGGTGGAAGTCCGGAAGGTCTGTCCATCAGCCGTCACGCCCGCGTAGGGCACGTAATCGGCGTTATATACCAGCTTGGGAAACGAGGCTCCGATGTAGGCTAGGCGGCTGGTGACGATAAAGGTCGGAATATCAATACGGACTTGGTCGCGACTTGCTGTGGTGCCAGTCTCGAAAATGACGTAGGTCACGCCCTCAATGGCTTTGCCTTCGGCGGCTTGCCCAGCCGCGGCGAGGTCGGTCTGCACAAAGGCATTTTCGGGCACCATGCTGGCCACGCGTTCGAAGGATTTGCGTCCGCGCTCCCAATCGGAGCCGTTTTCACCGAGCACGCTGAAATAGAGTCCATCCAAAAACACGGAAAACGGATTCACGTAGTCACCGTAGGCTTTCATCGGAACGATGGACGCATCCAGGGCCGCCTGCAGGCCAGGGCCCGTCTTGGGGTCATTCAAAGCCTTGTTGGAATCATAAGAGGCGGATTTGCCGGACTCGTCTTTGAGTTCGCCTCGCGCAGCCTTTTCGGCCGCTTCCTGAGCGGCTGCGATGCGTTTTTCATTGGCCTCGACGGCATCGCGTTGGCGCTGGAGAGCTCGGTTGATTTCCACCCGAGCCTTGTCGCGTTCACCCAAAGCGAGATAGCTGATAGCCTTGTAGGTATTCAGCATCACCTTGTCATAGGCGCGTCCGCGGTAGGGCAAAACGGCTTGATTGGTGAACAACGCTGCAGCTTCGGAGCCGACTTTAATCTTGGCCTCTTCTTCGTATTTATTGACGCGCTCTTCCGCAACATCGAAGGCCTCTAGGGAACGTTTAAGGTAGTGCGCCTGTGCTTCGGCAGCGGTGAGAGCGGGCAACGGCGCGGGCGCGGGCTGATCTTTCTCGGCCTTGGGCGGAGTGCGGAAATCCGGCACCAACGCAGGATCCGCTAGAGCAGCGGTGCGCAAAATGGCACCCTGTTCCAAACGATAGACGATCTCGTCTTTGGAGCCCTGCGCCTTCCCGGCCTGCTTGTCACTGGAGGAGATGGCGCTGAAAAGGTCGCCGGTTTTCACGGCAGACGTCGTCGCCGCGCTTTGCGCTGAGTAGGTTTGGCAACCGACAGTGAATAGCAGGGCCGCAGAAGCACCAGCCACAGCGAAGAAACGAGAGAGAGTACGAAGTGTCATGGATATTGGTTTTTATTCTATGCGATAATTGAAGAGAGGAGTTCTCGTTGATTATTCGGCTGCCTCGGGAGCCTCTTCGGCAAAGCGGACGACGGCGTTTTTATCCACGCCTTTGTCCTCAACAACCTCGCCTTGCGAATACTGCGCTGTGACGCGAGTGATGCGGATCTTGCCGACAAAAACTTCTTCTTGGATCGTCTCGCCGGTGTCGGGATCTGTCAGCGCCTCGCCGAGGGCGAGCACTTCCCAGATCTGGCCGACGCGGACACCGGATTCATCGTTGCGGTTGATGGTGACGACGTTGTCGCGACGGCTGAGCACGCGTGCCGGAGAAACTACTTCGGCGGTGCGCATGGCAAACTTTAGAGCCAGCTCGCCCACGGCCTGCGTCATCAAATCATCGCTGCCCTCGCCCACGCGCTCGGTGGTGTTGGTGGAGCGGTTTTCGGAATCACGTTTGGAAACCTTGTAGTTGGCCGTGGCGACAGTCTTTTGTGTGGCGACTTCGATCACTTTGGCGACGGCGGAAATTTCAATCGTGCGAGCGCGAATGGTTTTGCCGAGTGAAGCGAGTTTTCGCTCTTCCATGCGGTCGTTGAAGCCATCCACACGGATGGTGAGAATGTAATCGGCCTTATTGAAAGCAAAGGCCTCACCCGCCGCAGCGGCTTCTTTCGCGAGTGCATCGGCATCCGAACGATCGAGCACCTCAAAACGGCGGGTGTTTTGCACGCGTGACTGCACTTGGCTATCGAGCGCGTCCAACACGGTATCGAGCGAGAGGCCGACGCCTTGTTTGTCCATGCGCTTGGCGACGGATTCAGTCGCCACGATCTTGGTGATAGCGATTTTCTTTTTGCCGACTTGAGCAGCGGCAAAAGGTGCGAACAGAGCCAGCGCGAGGCCAGCCGTAAGAGAGAGACGGAAAAGATTTTTCATGGGAGGAAGCGTGAATTGTTTCAGTTACCGAAGATGGAGTGCTGGTGGATTTCAGGGGCGTCGCTCGTATCCACTTTGAAGCCGCTCTGTCCGAGCATCTTCGCTTTGCCTTCGAGCACTTTGACTTCGGCGTCGGTTAACTTTGCACCGTTCTTGAGATCGTTAATAAAAGCAGTCGTTTCTTTCCAGCGAGCCAAGCCTTCAGCGTCCATTTCCAACGTGGCAGAAAGTTTCAAACCAGCGATGAAGTTGACGGTGCGCTCCCACGGCTTGAATCCTTCACGAGAGACGCGAACTTTGCCAAGGCCCGGACGAACCGTGACAGAACCAGGCGCGGAGCCGACGGTGATGCCGTTGGCTTCGACGGTGGCGGTCAGCGCGGAGACGCGGAGCTTTTCCTCAGTAATAGAGACGGTCTTATCTGGTCCGATGCGAACATCAGGGATGTAGAGATCGGCAATCTCGGTGGAAACGTTGATGGTGACGAGAGCCGGGGCGGCGGCAGGCGCCGTCAAGCGCCCGCGTTCTAGCTGCTTTTTCAGGCTGGCGGCCACTTTCACAGAGGCTTCGTCGAGCAGGCCGTTGAGCGTGTCGGAAAGGTTTTCTGTAGAGGCGGCGGTTTGCTGCACGAGCTTGGAAGTGCGCACGGTGTCGGAGGCGAGGCTGGCTCCACTGGAGCCATCGAGAATCTTATAAGTCACGCGAGCGATCCGCTCCTCGTTGGTGGCCTTGACGCCATAAGCATCAATCGCGCGGCTGTTGCTATCGAAGCCGGCAATGGAAACCAACATCACATAGTCGGCTCCGAGTGTCTGAGAAAGGCGGAGCGCCGAAGAACCTTCGGCGAGTTGTTTGTCGAGGTCGGTGACGCCAGCTCCGGGTGCGAGGGCGCTTACGGCGTTGGCAGCAGTTTCAGCACTGATGACCTGCACCCCAAGATCGGTAACACGTGAGGTGACATAGTCTTCCAACGCACCCAGCTGGGTGTCGCCAGCTGAGCCAGCGCGATTGGTGACGAATATGGCAACTTTGTGCATATCGGCGGCATGCAACAACGAGGCAGCGGCCAGTGAGCACAAGATGGCGCAACGAAGCATTCTCTTTGTAGTGTTCATAATTGATGTGGGCTCGGTGGAGGAGCCGAAAACATGAGTGCGGCGAAGGATGGGTTTACCTAGTTACCACGGGCCCGCAAAGTAAAATTAGCCCGTGATTAAGAATAGAAGTCACTGCGGCAAATCTTGGCCTCTGGCAAGCCAGCAAACAACTGCCTCACCCAAATGAGGAAAGGAATACATTTGCACGGAAGGAACGCGCGGATTGAATCCGCGCCCGATGGCCCTGCGTTTTCGCATCCTCGGCAGCGGCAGTTCCGGTAACGCCGCCCTTCTCCAGTCCGACGCTGCCCGCGTGCTGGTGGATGCCGGCTTTTCCGCACGCCGCCTCGACGCCTTGCTCGCCGAAGACGGCCTTTCCCTCGCCCAGATTGACGCCATTTTTCTGACCCACGAACACGGCGACCATGCGGCCGCCCTCACCGGCCTCGCCCGCCACCCCCATATCCGCGTTTATGCAAACCGTGCCACCGCCGAGGTTGCGCAGCGCTCCCTCAAACACCGCCTCAACTGGCATTATTTCGAAACCGGTGCCGCCTTCAGCTTTCGCGACCTCGAGGTATCAAGCTTTCGCGTCCCGCATGACGCCCAAGACCCCGTCGGCTTCATCATCTCGCACGGAGCGGGCGACCTAGTCTCTCCGCGCCGCACGCTCGCTTGGCTCACCGATCTTGGCCATGCTCCGGCCAATGTGCATGAGCATATTCGCGAAGCCGACGTGCTGGTGGTCGAAGCCAACTATTGCCCCCGCCTGCTTGAGGCCGACACCAAACGCCCTTGGTCAGTGAAACAGCGTATCAACGGCCGCCACGGTCACCTCTCCAACGAGGCTGTGCGCGAGCTCCTGACGACCGTCACCAACCCCCGCTGGCGTCACGTTTTTTGCGCTCACCTCAGCCGCGACTGCAACACCACTTCCGCAGTCGAAACCGCCATCGCCCCTGCCCTCCGCGCACTCGGCTGCGCACTTTCCATCGTCGCCCCCGGCACAGGCAGCACAGCCTTAGAGTTCTGACCCAAACGCTGAGCGATAACAGACAATAAAAGACGCGAGTCACCTCTGGACAAAACTGCAAACTATCTCTCGCCTCATTTTCCTCCTTCCAATTTTCCTCTCTATGCCTGCTCCCTTCCGCCGCACCAAGATCATCGCCACCCTCGGCCCCGCCACTGAAAGCGAAGAGATGCTCGTGCAAATCATTCGCGCCGGCGTGGACGTCGTCCGCCTCAACATGGCCCACGCCAAACATGATTGGACGCGCATGATCATCCGCCGCATCCGCGAGGCTTCCCGCATCGCCGGCCGTGACATCGCCATCATGATGGACATCAAAGGCCCAGAAATCCGCACCGGCGACGTCTCCACTCCCTACGAGCTCAAGGCCGGCGAAATCTTCGACTTTACCGTCAAACCCGGCGCCGACCGCAATAACGCCGAGGAGATTCGCTCCGTGGACGTGAACTACCAGAACCTCGTCAACGACATCCGCGTCGGCGACACCGTGTTGGTTGACAGCGGCCTCATCCGTCTCGAAGTCCTCGAAAAACACCACGCCCACATCCGCTGCCGCGTCCTCACCCCCGGCCAGTTAACCTCCCGCCGTCACATCAATCTACCCGGCGTGCATATCAAACTCCCAGCCTTCACCGAGAAGGATCGCAGTGACACCCTCGTGGGCATTGAGGAGGGCATCGATTTCGTAGCTCTGTCGTTCGTCCGCGAAGCCGCCGACATCATGCAACTGCGCGCCTTCCTGAAAAAACACGAATCGCACGCCCGCATCATCGCCAAAATTGAGGACCAAACTGCAATTGCCAACCTCGACGAAATCATCCGCGCTACTGACGCGCTCATGGTGGCCCGTGGCGACCTCGGCATCGAAGTGCCACTCCAGGAATTACCCGTCATCCAACGCCGCGCCGTCCGCTCCTGCATCTCCCTCGGACGACCGGTCATCGTGGCCACGCACATGCTAGAATCCATGATTAGCGTGCCTATGCCCACGCGGGCCGAAATCACCGACGTCGCCAACGCGGTCTATGAGCAAGCCGACTGTGTGATGCTCTCCGGCGAAACGACCGTCGGTAAATACCCCCTCGCTTGTATCGCCGCGCTCGACCTCATCTCCCGCCGTATTGAAGAGGAAATCGCCAACGATGCCGACCGCGCTCCCTCTATGCTCCACGATGAGCGCATGAAATTGCGCCGCTCTGCCGTCTTAATGGCCAACGATCTACCCGACAGCAGTATTCTCACTTTCACGCGTCGCGGCATCAACGCCACCGGCCTCGCGGTCCACCGCCCAATCCGCGCCCCCATTCTTGCTATCACCGATTCGGCAGAAACCTTCCGCCACCTTCGCCTCGTGCGGGCGATTGAGCCCTTCCTCGTGCCCGCCCTCGGCGACCCGGAAAAAACCATCGCCCGCGCCACCGAAATGCTTGTGCAAGCCGGACGCATCGCCTCCGGCGAGAAGCTCGTCATCATCTCCGACGTGCCCACCAATAGCGATCAACGCGTCGAGAGCATCCAACTGCGCACGGTGCCCTGAGGCCCACCGCAACGCCTAGACGTTCCGACCAGCAGACCCGTCACTTGCCCGCCGGGCTTTCTGCAGTTCGTGGGTTAACGTAGCCAAACAGATTGCGCTCGCGAATCAGCTCCGCCACGCGATTCGGCACCAACTTCTCCCATGAGGCATCTCCACTGGCGATACGCTGGATGACGTCGCGCGACAAAATACCGAGGTAGTCCTCGTTGAAACCCGCAATGCAGTCGATGTTGTGATTTTCCAACAAGTGAGCGTAGAGATTGCGCAAGTGTGACGTCACCGCGAGATTCCGCGCCGTGATCAGCACCCCATCCGCGTAAGAACGTCCGGGTGATGGCTTCCCATGATTAGCGGCCCCACCAGCGGAACCCGACGCCGACACGTAACTGTCGAACGCAGCTTGCTTCATTGGATAAATGTAGAGCTTCACCGCGTGCCGGAACATCCGTCCCATCGACTCCAAAATGCCACCCTCCAACGTCTCGTAATACTTCTCGTTGAAAATCTCGAGTAGGGTATTAATGCCCATCGCGACGCCGATCATCTCCTTGGTATAGCGGCGGAAATAAGACACTAGCCGGTAAAATTCTGGGTAATTGGAAATCATCACCGTCACGCCGATGCGTCCAAGTGTATCTACCCGTGCGAGAAAGTCCGCCTCATTAATATCTCCGCCGGCGAGTAAATTGTTCATCGTGATCTCCATTAAGACCACGATCTCCTTTCCTTGCACCATCGGCTCCTGCAGGAACTGCGCCGTGGCACAATTCAACATATCCACATTGACGTGAGTAACCGGACGAAAACTGCCGCGCTCCACCAGCACCGGCCGATGATACAACACCTCGGAAGGCTGGAGCACTTCGCCCTGCGGCGAGAACATCACGGCATTCGTCAGACCGTGCTTTACTAAGCGGAGTGCCAGCAACCGATTGTCCACCCCTGCAAACACCGGCCCACTGAAATGCACCATGTCCACCTCTATGCGGTCGATGCCGAGATTGTCCGCCAGACTGCGGATGAATTGCTCAGTGTCATCGCGCAGGAGGAGCGCCCCATAAATCAAATTCACCCCCACGATGCCTAGAGCCTCTTGCTGCTGCACTGTGTGGGCGTCCCACATGCGCACGTGGATGATGATATCGTTGGGTGCGCCACCGGGCTGATCTTGGAAACGCACGCCCAACCAGCCATGCCCATCGGACGTGCGATTCTTTGTCGCTACGGTATCAGCAAACACGAAAAACCGTGTCTTGTCGCCGCGCTTCGGCGCCAACCGCTCGACCAAAAGCCGGTATTCGTGATCGAGCATTGTGCCCAATCGTTCGCGCGACACATACCGCGGCGCCTTGCCATAAATAGCGTCACTAAAAGTCATGTCGTAGGCCGACATGGTCTTGGCAATGGAGCCCGACGCCCCGCCGGCATGAAAAAACAATCGCGCCACTTCCTGGCCCGCGCCGATTTCCGCTACCGTCCCATAGTAGGAGCCGTCCAAATTAATGGTCAGCGCCTTGCGATTAGTGGTCAGTAGGCCGGCTTTGTTTTCACTCATAGATGAAAGGGACGCCCACATCCTACCAAGAAACGTTCGCGCCTCCAGCGTGATTTTCACGATTCCTTCCACGCACTAGACCAAACATCTGTTTTGCACTGGTCGGGGCTAACCAAGCGACTAACCTTCCGTTATGAAAAATTTCCTGAAGAGCGTCCTCGCGACTGTTGTCGGCTTAAATCTTTTCTTTCTCCTCTTGGCCGCCGCCCTCTTTGCGACGCTTCTGGGACTGGCAGCACTCAGCCGACACCAGCAAACGAGCACTCCCGTGCCCGACGGCGCTTATCTGGTCTTCAACCTTTCGACCAACATCCAAGACGCACCCGTGCCGCCCAACGATCTCGAACAAGTGCTCGCGGCCCTGGGCGGCGACGATCGACGACCGCTGCAACTCCGCACGTGCACTCGTGCACTCGCAGCCGCCGCCACTGACCCACGGATTAAGGGCGTCCTCTTGCGTGGCTCCCTCCAGCCCGAAAATTATGGCTCTGGCTTCGCCGCCCTCAGCGAAGTGCGCGCCGCTCTGGCTGCCTTTCGTCGCTCCGGCAAACCGGTGCAGGCTTGGCTACGCGACGCCACCCTCCGCGATTTCTACCTCGCCTCTGTCGCCGACGATATCGCGCTCGATCCCTATGGCGCGCTCTGGCTACCCGGCCTCGCGGCCCAACCAGTCTTTTTCACCGGCGCGATGGAAAAATTTGGCATCGGCGTGCAAGTGGTTCGCGTCGGTCAATACAAGAGCGCCGTCGAACCGTTTATCCTTCGCGAGATGAGCCCCGAGAGCCGTGCCCAGACTCGGCTCCTCCTCGACGACCTCTGGGGACATCTCCGCGACGGCATCACGCAAGCCCGTCGCCTCGCCCCCGACGCACTACAAGAGCTCGCCGACAGCGAAGGTCTCATCCGCGCAGACCTCGCCCTCGCCCGTGGCCTCACCACTCGCACCGCCTACTGGGATGAAATCTTAGATGATTTGAAAAAAGCCACCGGACGAACCGGCCCGCACCAAACTTTCAAACAAGTCTCCCTCCCTGCCTATGCCGCGACCTTGCCCGATGACAGCTCAAGCCCTCTGTCTGCACCGGCAGCCGCCGCTGCCTCAGGCGAACTCGCGATCGTGTATGCCGAAGGCATGATTCTCGACGGCCACGGCCCCGATAAAAAAGCCATCTACGGCGATCCCCTCGCCGCTCAATTGCGCGAGCTGCGTCTCAACGATGAAGTGAAAGCCGTCGTGCTCCGCATCAACAGCCCCGGCGGCAGTGCGAGCGCCGCAGAAACCATCCAACGCGAAATTCGCCTACTCCGCGCCAAAAAACCGCTCGTCGTCTCCATGGGCACGGTGGCCGCCTCGGGCGGCTACTGGATCGCCGCGCCCGCCGACCGCATTTTTGCAGAGCCCACCACCATTACCGGATCCATCGGCGTCTTCGGCCTGTTGTTCAACTTCCAAGAACTCGCCACGGGCAAACTCGGGCTGACCTTCGACACCGTGAAAACTGGCCGCTTCGCCGATGCCCTCGCCCCCACGCGCCCCAAAACCACCGAAGAACTGGCACTCGTTCAGCGCCATGTCGATTGGCTCTATGAAGAATTCATCCAAAAAGTCTCTGCAGGCCGCCACCTTCAACCCGATGCGGTGCGCGCAATCGCTGGTGGCCATGTTTGGTCAGGACTCGCTGCCTTAAAACTCGGCCTCGTGGACGAACTCGGCGGCCTCTCCGACGCCATCCACGATGCAGCTCAACGCGCCCAACTCGGCGGACAATTCACGATTCAAGAATATCCCCACGCCCCGAACATGCTGGAAGAGCTCGTCAAAAATATTGCCGGCAACGACCAAGACCAAAGCGCTTTGCCCAAAGCACTCGGCACGCTCTCAAGCGATTTACGCACCGCTTGGCGCACTCTCCATCAACTGAATGACCCGCGCGGAGCTCACGCCCTTCTCCCGCTCGACCTATCGCTGCGTTGAAGCTGGTGCCGCATCACGACCTCGCCCACCTCGCGTGAAAAACCGGCTTTCGTTTGCAAGCGAGATAGGCAGGCTGAAGTCATGAGCCAGGACACCACCCTTCTCCGCGACACGCCCGCCACCGCCATTCCCGCTGGCCACCTCACGACCCTGCCCGCAGGCACCAGCGTCTTCGTCACGCAAACCCTCGGCGGCAACATCACTGTCCGCGCCCACGACGGCCTCTATCGCATCAACCGCGAACACGCAGACGCTGTCGCTGGCTACCAAGCCACCCAAGAAACCTCACCTACCGCGCCCGGTGAGTTCAGCGAACAAGCCGTTTGGGACTCCCTTAAAACCTGTTTCGATCCGGAAATCCCCGTCAACATCGTGGACCTCGGCCTCATCTACGACCTCGCGGTCGAAGACACCCCTGCCGGCGGTAAACACGTGCAGGTGAAAATGACGCTCACCGCACCCGGCTGTGGCATGGGCCCCGTCATCGCCGAAGACGCTCGGGCCAAAATCGCCGCCCTGCCCTCAGTCGAAAAAGCCGAAGTTCACATCGTGTGGGACCCACAATGGAGTCCGCAGATGATTTCCGCCCAAGGTCGTCAAATGCTCGGCCTTGAGTAGCTCCGCACTACTGCGTCGAAGGACGGCGAGACGCGTCGCGCATCTGTGTTGATAGCTCGCGTTGCGCCTGCTGCACGACCTGCAATTCGCGCAGGGCGTTCACCTGCGTGGCCGACAAAAACGACTGCGCTTCCTTGATGGCTGCATTCGTAATCGGAGTTGAGGCACTCAAGCCGCCTCCTGGGCTGACAAAGAAGCCGTTGCGCCCTCCCTCTGCGTTGCCGCCGCCAGAGTTCTGCGAAGGGTTGGCGGCGAGAATGGCCACCAGTTGGTCGCCCTGCTGCGCACTGAGCGGCGCGCTAGAGTAGCTCAGGGTTTTCGCCAACTGATCGACTACTGCGCGCTGCGAAAGCGAACTCTCGTATTGGCGGTATTGAGCAAAACGCGCATCTCCCATTTCACTCTTAATGCTCTCATCCACCTCGGCCTGCGACTGCTCAATCAAAGCGCGAATTTCATCGCGGTTTTCTCGCCCACGCAGTCCGTTTTCCCGCGCAGCAGAGTAGACATCACGCACCGTATTTTGTTTTTCCAAGAGTAATTGTTTAAACCTTTCCAACTCTTCCGGACTCAACCGCATTTGCCGAAATAGGTCCGCGTATTTCGCGTCCAGCGCACCGCGAGCGACCATACTCACCAGTTGCTGCGCCTCGGGGGTAGCCATAAATGCTCTCATGCGTTCGCCGCGAGACCGCGCATCTTCGCGTCGGCTGTCTTCCGTTTCACTCGGCCCGTTCTCCGGTGGCTTCTCTGCCGAAGCGGTTTCTGCAGAAGGCGCCGGAGTAGCGCTCTTATCCCGCCGACCCATGTGCCCGGCGAGCTCGATATTGGCTCGTTCCAGCTCAGCCAAACGGCGCTGCAACTGCAGCCGCTTAGCCTCCGCGTCGGACGCCGCCGCCCGCAACTGGCGCGCATCGGCCATTTGCCAAACGCCAAAGCCCAGCCCTACGAGAGCAACAAAAACCAAGGCAACAACGGGGAGACGACGCAGCATAAATAGGGGTGACGCTCTCACACTCTACCCCGTTACACCTCCAGCTCAAGCCCTGCTTGGCCAAGCCCTTTGTCACTTAATAAGTGACAAACTCCTCAGCCCCACAGCCGATTGCCGCCGATTAAGTGACCAGGGGCTTGAGTGCGTTCAACGCGGCGGGAACTCGAAGTCGGCCTTGGATTTGCCGGGTGCCAGCACCAAGTAGGCGGAGAATTTGTTGCCGCGCTTGGACACGAAATTCTCGATCAGACTGCTTTTGCCTTCGGCCAACAGCTTCTGCACTTCGGCCAACGACAATTCCACGTCGCAGAGTTTTTTGGAGAGCTTGAAGACAGCACGATTATCCTGCGCCGGCTGACGGACGTAGTAAGCATCGTCTTGTTCGACCAATTCGCCGCCTTGGTGCGCGGGGCTGGGCCCAAGCACGCGAGCCTTGGAGAGGTCCACTTTGGTGCGACTCTTGCGCTCGATAGGTTTGCCGTCTTTGCCGATTTTCGGCGCACGGGGCGGAAACTCCCACGCAATACGAGCTCCATCGCGCTTGAGAAAAGCGTCGAACGGACGGCCCTTTTTGGAAATGAACCCTTGGATCAGGCCGGTCTTGCCCTGCGAGATAAGGTCGATCGCCATCTCGGGCGTAATCGCCTTCTGGCACATCAAGCGTCCCACACGGAAGGTTTGTTCCCAGCCTTCGCCCTGACGTTCGCGCAAAATAAAGCTGCTGCCGTTCTCGCAGAGCTGCGCGCCGGTTTTGGGGTCTGTCCAGAACGGCTCAAGCGTGGCGATGTCGGCTTTATCACCGAAATCAAACTCGGTCTTCCATTTCCCGGCTTCCTCGTCTTTCACGAGTTTGAGTAAGGCCGCAAAGCGACTGCGGGTTTTGGCAGAAACGAAACCGTCGAGCGGGCCCACTTTGCCAGTGGTGACGAGTTCGCGCACCTCGGCTTCTTCCAGACGACGGCCGCCCACGATCTTGTAGATCATGAACTCACCGTCGTGTGACTTGTAGCCGCGCAAGGTCTCGCGCAGCGGCTTGCCGTCCGTCGGCGACGGGATGTCCGTCTCACGCGCAGCCGTATCGTCCTCCTCGAAGCCTTTCACGCGTTCCACAAGTCCACGCGTCTCGGAGGCGATTGCCTCCATGAATTTCTCGCGGGGGAATTTTCCGTGCTCCATCTGGCGCAAGTTGAACTCCCACTCGCCGGTCATCGCCGGACTCGCCAACGCGGTCGCTTTCACAGCCTCGAGAAATTGGAGCAATTGCTCCGCTTTGGCCGAAGGCACCAGCTCGCGCTGGTTGCGATCGAGATACTTTTGGTAAATGAGGCCATCAATCGTATCGGCTCGCGTCGCAGGCGTGCCGAGCCCGCGCTCCTTCATGGCGTCGGCGAGCTCTTCATCGCTCACCAGTTTGCCGGCGGTTTCCATGGCGGAAAGAAGCGTGGCCTCGGTGTAACGCGGAGGCGGCTTGGTGGACTCGGCGTGCAACTCGGCCGCGAGCGTGCGGGCAGACTTTTTGTCATCCGCTACTAACGCCGGCAGCGCCTTGGCGTCGGGCTTATCTTCATCCACGGCGGTCTTGCCATAGACTTCGAGCCAACCGGGCGAAGTTAACACCTTGCCCTCGGTTTTGAACGTATGCCGCTCTGCCACGACGGACAGCCGCGTAGTCACATCGAACTCTGCTGCCGGGTAGAAAACCGCAATGAAACGCCGGGCGACCATGTCGTAAATCTTGGCTTCAGCCTCATCGAGGTTCTTCGGTTCTTGCGGTGTAGGGATGATGGCGAAGTGGTCGCTGACTTGCGCGTTATTGAAGATACGTTTGTCGAAACGCACGTAGCCTTGGTCGAGCGCACGGCGGGCGGGCGCCTCCAACGAGCCCGCGAGCACGCCCATCGTTTCGCGGACGACCGGCAGGTAATCCTCGGGCAGTGCGCGCGAATCGGTGCGCGGATACGTCAACATCTTGTGCTTCTCGTAGAGAGCTTGCGCGAGCTGGAGTGTGCGCTTGGCGGAGAAACCGTAGCGGCTGTTGGCCTCGCGCTGGAGCGTGGTCAAATCGTAGAGACGCGGCGGAGATTGGGTGCTGGCCTTCTTTTCTTCCGAGACGGCGGCTGGCGGGTGTCCGGCACAGGCCGCGACGACGGCACGCGCCTCAGCCTCGGTCCACAGGCGGTCGGCCCGGTCATGCTCATCGCTGCTGCGCTTAAAATCAGGACGCTGATAAACGCCCTCGTAGTCGCCTTGCGCCACACCGAAACGTGCCGTGATGCGCCAGTAAGCACGCGGCTTGAAATTCCGAATCTCCAATTCGCGCGCATAAACAATGGCCAGCGTGGGCGTCTGCACGCGTCCAACTGAAGCGACATTGCCCGCGCGGGAACCGAACATGCGCTTGGTGATAGCGCGAGTGCCATTGATACCGATGAGCCAATCACTTTCGCTACGGCAGCGGGCGGCATCAGCGAGGCCGGCCATTTCCACTCCATCACGCAAAGCATCAAAACCAGCCCGGATAGCTGCAGGCGTCATGGACTGGAGCCAAAGCCGCTTCACCGGATGTTTATTTTTCGCCAACTGGCAGAGGTAAGTGAAAATCAGTTCACCTTCGCGCCCAGCGTCACAGGCGTTGACGATCGTTCCGATGTCTTTGCGGGCGATGAGTTTTTTCAGTTCATCAAACTTCTTCTTCGAATCAGCGATTGGCTTGAGCTCAAACTGCTCCGGAATGATGGGGAGCGTCTCCAATCGCCAAAAGCCGTATTTCTTTTTGTCCATGTCCTCCGGCATCTGGAGTTCCACCACATGGCCGACCGCCGAGGAGATGACATAGTCCTCGTTTTCGTAGTGGTCAGCCTTCTTGGGGATTTTGCCCAAAGCGCGGGCGATGTCGGCGGCCACCGAGGGTTTCTCGGCGATAATGAGGGACTTCATGAGCTGGCCAGCGGGTAACGAGCGGCGCGCCGATTTCAAGCTATAGTTTTTTCCCGCTCTGAAAACTGACCCGGCGATCGGCTCAAATTTCACCGAGACGCACACATGCCGCCTCGTGCCCCGGGGCCGCCGCACGCAAAGTCGGCACGGCAGCGCGGCAGGCTTCTTGCGCATGCGGACAACGCGGATGAAAGGCACAGCCAGCCGGCGGATTCAACGGCGACGGCGGGTCGCCCGCGAGCACCGGACGCTCGCGCCGCGCCCGGGCTGGATCCGGCAAGGGAATCGCAGCAATCAACGCCCGCGTGTAAGGGTGCACGGGACGTTCGATGACTGTCGCCGCCGCCCCAAGCTCCACAATACGGCCGAGATACATCACGGCGATGCGGTCAGAAATGTGTTTCACCACCGAAAGATCGTGGGCGATGAAAATCATCGTTAGCCCCATCTCGCGCACGAGCCGCGCCAGCAAATTCAGAATCTGCGCTTGAATGGAAACATCCAACGCCGACACAGGCTCGTCCGCGATGATAAGCCGGGGCTGCAACGCCAGTGCACGCGCGATCGCAATGCGCTGTCGTTGCCCGCCGGAAAACTCATGCGGGTATTTCAACGCCGAGCTAGGCGCCAACCCGACTTGCTCCAGCAACCGATGCACCCGCGCCTGCACTTCGTTCGCCGGACACACGCCATGCACTTGCAGCGGCTCCGCCAGCGTGTCGAATACAGTCATGCGCGGATTGAGCGACGAAAACGGATCCTGAAACACCATCTGCATGTCGCGTCGCGCTGCGCGGATTTCCGCCGCCGAGGCGGCGGTGAGATTACGTCCACCGACCCAAACAGTCCCCGCTGTCGTCGGCAGGAGTTGCAGAATTGTGCGAGCCAATGTCGATTTACCGCAGCCCGACTCGCCCACCAGCCCCAACACCTCGCCCGGCGCAAGCGCGAGGCTCACGCCATCCACGGCTTTCACCGTGCCGGTTTGGCGCCGCAGCAGAAATCCACTTTCCACCGGGAAGTGAGTGCGCACGTCTTGTAGTTGGAGCAGCGGTTCAGCCATGGCGGTCAGAGCTCTCCGGCCTGCACGCGCAGACAGGCCGTGGCGTGGCTCGGGGTAACAAAGACGAGTTGCGGATCCCGCGTGCGACATACATCCGCCACCGCCGGACAACGGGGTGCGAAAGCACAGCCTACCGGCGACTGCATCAGACTAGGAGGTTGGCCCGGAATCGTGAAAAGCTCGGCCCCTTTCGGTTGCAGTGCCGGAATAGATCGCTGCAACGCCTGCGCATACGGGTGGCGCGACTGAGCAAACAGCTCCGCCGTGGTCGCCGTCTCCACAATGCGCCCGGCATACATGACCATCACCCGGTCACACAATTCGGCGACCACGCCGAGATCATGGGTGATGAAAATCACCGCCATGCCGCGCTCGCGTTGGAGACGCCGCAACAAATCCAGGATTTGCGCCTGCACCGTCACATCCAAAGCCGTCGTCGGCTCGTCTGCGATGAGCAGCTCCGGCTGTGCGATGAGTGCCATCGCAATCATCACGCGTTGTCGCATGCCGCCCGAAAACTCGTGCGGATACTGCTGAAGCCGTCGCAACGGCTCGTTGATGCCGACCGCTTCCATCATGGCCAGCGCCCGGCGCTGCGCCTCGGTCCGGTCGCAAACCTTGTGGATGAGCAACGGCTCAATCAACTGATCGGCGATGCGCAGGTAAGGATTCAGCGACGTCATCGGATCCTGAAAAATCATGCCGATGCGCCGCCCGCGCAGCGCGCGAGCCATAGACGGGGCACAATTCAGCAAATCGGTGCCATCAAACATCGCCGTGCCTCCCTCAACGCGGGCAGGCGGACGCGGCAACAAACCGAGGAGACTGGCGCAGGTCACCGATTTGCCCGAGCCCGACTCGCCCACGAGCCCGAGCGTCTCGCCGCGTTCCAAGCTAAAACTCACGCCGTCCACTGCGCGCACAACACCGCCACGGGTGTGGAACGAGGTGCGCAAGTTGGTGACTTCGAGCAACGGCATGACGCAGCGGACAACCTGCGCGTTTCTCGCGCTCCTCGGCAACGCAAAAGGATCGCTGGGCCGCTCTCAGGCTTTGGCCGCGAACACCGTGCGCAGGGCGGCGGTGGCTCGGGCGAGTTCGGCCGACGTAGCAATCAGCGGCGGGAGCAAACGCACGGTGTTGCCGCCGGCAGCGACGGCGAGCAGTCCAGCTTCGCGCAAGGCGGCGATGTAGGGCGGTGGCTCGTGGTGCAGCGCTACACCCAACATGTAACCGCGCCCGGTAATGGCGCATACTTGGGTCGGAAATTCTGCGACCAACTGCTCAAGCTCGGCCTTCCAGACCGCGCCTTGCTGAGTGACTTTATCGAGCAAGTTTTCGCGCTCAATGACATCCAGCACCGCCAGTGCGGCCGCGCAGGCCAGCGGCGTGCCGCCGAAAGTCGAACCATGGGAACCGGGCGTGAAAAGCTCGGCGTGTTTCTCCGCACACCAGATTGCGCCAATCGGGTAACCTCCGCCGAGGCCTTTGGCCATGCCGATGGCATCGGGGCGCACCCCGCTGTGCTGGAAAGCAAAGAAATCTCCCGTGCGTCCGACGCCGCACTGCACTTCGTCGAGCATGAGCAGGAGGTTGTGCTGGTTGCAAAGCTGACGAAGGCCGATGAGAAACTCCGTCGTGCACGGATTAATGCCGCCCTCGCCTTGCACGGTTTCGACAAAGATGGCGGCCGTGTTCTCATCCACCAAATCAGCGAAACTCTGGAGATTGTTTAGTTCGCCGAACACAAAGCCGGGCACCAGTGGACGGAAGCCTTTTTGAATTTTCTCCTGCGGCGTAGCGCTCATGCCACCGAAAGTGCGCCCATGAAACGCATTTTTTGCGCAGATGATTTTGATGCACTGGCCCTCGACGCCGGATTTTTTCTGCCCGTGCAGACGGGCAAGTTTGATGAGACCTTCGTTGGCTTCGGCGCCCGAGTTGCAGAAAAACACGCGGCCCGGCCCGGCGTGTTGCACGAGACGACGCGCCAGCTCGCCCTGATGAGGATGCCGGAAAAGATTGGATACGTGGATGAGCTCTCCGGCTTGGCGGCGCACGGCCTCGACCCACACCGGGTGGCAATGCCCGAGTGCCGTCACCGCCACTCCAGCGGAAAAGTCGAGAAACTCGCGGCCAGTGTCGTCCCAAACCGAGCAACCCGCGCCGCGCACCAACGTGAGTGGCGGCCGCGCGTAGTTTTTCATTACATGCGCGTCGTAGAGCTCGGCAGTGTTCGGGCGGATGACAGACGAAGACATGACAGCGGGGCGCGCTTAATCGTGCACGATTTCAGTGCCGACGCCTTTGTCGGTAAAGATTTCGAGGAGGAGGCTGTGCGGCAAACGGCCGTCAATAAAGTGCACGCGTTGCACGCCTTCTTGAAGCGCACGGACGGCGCTGGCGACTTTCGGACGCATGCCTTTGTCGATCACGCCCTTCTTTTTTAGTCCCTCGACGGCGCCGACTTTGAGGGTGGAAATCAGCGAGTCGGGGTTTTTTGGATCGGACAACAGGCCGGGCACATCGCTCATGTATACCAGACGGCGGGCCCGCAGTGCGCTGGCTACGCGCCCGGCGGCGGTGTCGGCGTTAATATTGTAGGGTTTGCCGTCGAGCCCTTCGGCCACGGGCGAGATGACGGGCATCAAACCTTCCGCGATTTCTTTTTTAATGAGCTTCACCTTCACTTCGGTGACATCGCCGACAAAACCAAGATCGCAGGGGTTGCCGTCATCGTCTGTGGTTAATTTTTGGCATACGAGCACGCTGTCCCCGGGCAACCCCTTCGGGCTGGCGTTCACGGCGGAGAGCGTGTCGCACACATCCTTGTTCACGACTTCATCGAGTGTCTTTTTGACGATCGCCACGGCGGCTTCGTCAGTGACGCGGAGACCGTTGACGAAATTTGGTTTGAGCCCGGCAACGTCCATCGCGCGGGAGATGGCTTTGCCGCCGCCGTGCACCACGACGACGTTAATACCTACTGCCGCGAGGAAGGCGAGGTCGGTGGCGACACGCACGCGCACGGCCGGATCCGGATCATCCATGAAGCTGCCGCCGTATTTCACCACAAAGGTGGAACCGCGAAAATCTTGGATGTAAGGGAGCGCTTCCAGCAGGACGCGCGATTTGGCGATGAGTTCTTCGAGATTCATCGCGAGCAGAGTGAGAGGACGGAGCGGAGGCCGTGATTCATGTGCAGAGCAAAAATGGGATGCAATTTGTGGGCCGGAAGCGGCAGGACTTCACGAAAAAAATCAGGCCGCACCGGCGCGAGTCACTCACTCTTGTTGTAATTTACGTAGCCGTCCGTGAGGTCGGTGGCGAGGAGGCGGAACGCGCCTTTACCCAAGTGCAAGTCGAGTGTGATGGTGAAGCGGCGGTTCTGCACGATCTTCTTCCACTCGGCTTTTTTCTCGGGATGCGGGCGTCCGGCAGTCATGGCGGGCACGTCGTTGTAGAGAATATCGAGTTTGGCTTCGAGCAACTTGGCGCCGGCGTATCCTGCAGCGTCGGCGAGGCGGCCCCAATTCGGATCTCCGCCAAACCATGAGGATTTCACGAGGAGCGAATTGCCGATGGCGCGCGCCACTTTCTCGGCGTCCTCGGTGGACGCGGCGCCTTGCACCTTCACTTCGACGACCTTGGTGATTTTTTCGCCGTCGGAGACGATTTTGTCGGCCAGAGTTTCGCAGGTTTTCCAGACGGCCTCAGCGAAGAGCACGCGCAATTCACGCGGACTCTTATCTCCAACGGAAACGCCGGAGTGTCCGTTGGCGAGAATGATCACGGTGTCGTTGGTGCTCATGTCGCCATCTACGGTAATGCAGTTGAAGGTGCCGCTGACGGCATCGGAGAGCGTCTTTTGGAGGAAGCTACGCGGGACGGAAAAATCCGTAGCAAGGAAAGCGAGCATCGTCGCCATGTCGGGCTGGATCATGCCCGCGCCTTTCGCGCAGCCGGCGACGGTGTATTTCTTGCCGTCGTAAGTGAAGCTGACGGTCACCGTCTTTGGGCCGGTGTCGGAAGTGAGGATAGCATCAGCGGCTTTTTTACCATGCGCCGGAGTGCGGCCTTTTTCAGAGACGATGCGATCCACGCCCTTGAGGACGCGATCCATCGGCAGCGGCTGGCCAATGCGCCCGGTGGAGCAAACAAAGAAGCCGGTCGCTTTTTGATTGAGCGCGGCGGCAGCGCGTTGAGCCATGGCCTGCGCATCTTTGAGTCCGGCGGTGCCGGTGCAGGCGTTCGCGTTGCCGCTGTTGGCGACGATACCGTGGAAGGGGCCGCCTTCTTCCAGTTGCTGCTGGCAGAATTGCACGGGGGCCGCCTTGACGGCGTTCTTGGTGAACGTGCCGGCGGCGGTGCAAGGCCGCAGGGAGAAAATGAGCGCGAGGTCGAGGCGCTTGGTGTCGTTTTTTTGCCGAATGTCGCAAGCGACTGCGGCAGCTTCAAAGCCAGGAACATCAGTGATTCCGGCGGTGTCTGGGGTGACGATGATTTGGGTCATGGTTGGCGCGTAAGCGCGAAAAAGTGCTCCTCAGAGGAGGCCGGCCGTCTCGGGCCAGCCACACCAGAGGTTCATAATCTGCACCGCTTGTCCGCTGGCCCCTTTCACGAGGTTGTCTTCAGCGGAGGTGAGCACGAAGTTGCCTGTGCGAGCATCATGCACGGCGGCAAGGTCCACTCGATTGGTGCCGGTGACGTAAGCGGTGTCCGGCGTCTGTCCGGCGGGCAACACCTGCACAAACGGACGCCCGGCGTAGGTTTGTTGCCAGCAGGCGAGGACGGCATCCAGCGTGGCGCCCGGTGCGGCCGGCACGGTGATGGTCGTCGCAATACCGCGCCGCATCGGCGCGAGGTGCGGATTGAATTGCACCGCAAAAGCGCGACCCGCCGCTTGGCCGAGCTGTTCCTCGATTTCGGCTAGGTGCCGATGCTTCACGAGCCCATAGGCTTTGGCGCTCTCGGCTCGTTCGCAAAAAAGATATTGTTCTTCGGCTTTCTTACCCGCGCCACTGACGCCGGAAAACGAGTTGATGACGACGTGTTGCGTCGCCACGAGGCCGGCGCGCACGAGCGGCACGAGCGGCACGAGCACGCTCGTCGGGTAACAACCGGGCGCGGCCGCGAGCTTGATTTGCTTTTCCCAGCCAGCCGCCGCCAATTCCGGCAAGATGTAGCGAGCGGTGGGCAGTAATTCCGGCGCGTGGTGCGCGCCGTAGTATTTTTCGTAAGTAGCGAGGTCAGCGATACGGAAGTCGGCGCTGAGATCGATCACCTTACGACCCGCAGGCACTAAGGCGCGAGCGAAGTCCGCCGCAGCTCCGTGCGGTAACGCGAGAAACCACAGCGCCACATCGTCGCGCGCGGCGAGCGCCGCAGGCTCGGAAGCCGTGAAGGTGAGTTCGTCCGCCGCCGTGCCACGCAAAGCCGGAATCGCCACAGACAATGGTTTGCCGGCGTGTTGCCGAGATGTGACCGCTGTCAACCGTGCCCGCGGGTGAGCGAGCAACAGCCTGACGAGAACTTCGCCGGAATAACCCGACGCACCGACAATGCCGACATTCATCTCTGGGAAAACAATAGATGCTGTAATTGCGGGAGGGAGGGCGGAGGCGCAAATAAAAACGGGGTGCACATGGCACCCCGTGAAATTTTCGACTGCCCCCGGTGGGGTGGCGACTCAGCGCTTCGAGAACTGGAAGCGCTTGCGGGCGCCGGGTTGGCCGGGCTTTTTGCGCTCTTTTTCGCGAGGGTCGCGGGTGAGGTGACCGGCCTTTTTCAGGGTCACGCGCAGCTCGGAGTTGAACTTCAGCAAGGCACGGGCGATGCCGTGGGCTACGGCGCCAGCCTGACTGCTGATGCCGCCGCCGGAAACATTGGCGGTGACATCGAACTGGTCCTTGACTGCCGCGGTATTCAGCGGGGCAGCCGCGCGACGGGCGAAGTTATCGTGCTTGAAGTAAGCGTCGAAGTTGAGGTCGTTGGCCGTGAGTTTGCCAGAGCCCGGGGAAATGCGGACGCGGGCGGTGGAGGTCTTGCGACGGCCGGTGCCGAGATAGACGGTAGAAGCGCTCATGGGTGCAGCTTAGAGTTTGACGGGGTTTTGGGCAGCGTGCGGGTGCTCGGTGCCGCGATAAACGCGGAGTTTGGTGAGCATCTTGGCGGCCAGACGGTTTTTCGGGAGCATGCCCTTGACGGCTTGCATGATGATAAATTCGGGCTTCTTGGCGCGGACGTCCGCGAGCTTGCGGTATTTCTCGCCGCCGACGTAGCCGGAGAAGGTCATGTATTCGGTGGTGTCTTCTTTGCTGCCGGTGAGTGCCACTTTCTCGGCGTTGATGACGACTAGGAAATCGCCGGTGTCCACGTGCGGGGTATAGGTGGCCTTGTTGCGACCGCGGATGATGTTAGCGGCCTTCACAGCGAGGCGGCCCAAGACCATCCCCTCGGCGTCGAGGAGATACCACTTGGGTTGCACTGTTTCTTTCTTTGCCAGATAGGTTTTCATTGCGAAAGGTGCCCAAAGGAAGGACTTTGCCCTACCCTGTCAACACCCAAGCTTTCACAATTCTACAGCTGAAGCGCGGGGTGGTTTTGGGGCTCATGCTGGCCCGCGCAGGCTATCAAGACGCAGGCCGCATGGAACGGCGAATACCGCCACCAAACTGGCGCAAGTATTTCAGCGCCACTTCCATGTCCTTTGGCAGCGGAGCGGTCAGGGTCACACGCTCACGGGTCAGCGGGTGCGTAAAAGTCAGCTTCTCGGCGTGCAGGGCGAGGCGGCGGATGAGTGGTCGCTCGTCTGCTCGGCCCTTATAGCCGCGTTTCAAATCCGAGAGAAGCAGCTGCGCCTCGTTGCCGTAAAAGGCATCGTTCAAAATCGGCGTCCCCGTGGCGGCG
>JACCDO010142399.1_pt1 | contig 25655 bp, 14 predicted proteins | sample 7446101 | NCBI WGS metagenome assembly JACCDO01 (sample SAMN15323440, study PRJNA562643) | freshwater metagenome | isolation source: river surface water | place: USA:Blue River Watershed | collected 2017-08-16 | reverse complement strand
GCCATGAGGCCGAAAGCGGTGACGAGGTTGTTGGAGAGGACCATCAGCACGAGGGCGACGATCACCGGCATCAGGATCAGCGAGACCACGAAGGACCGCGAATAGGAGATGCCGGAGTGGGTGAACATGTAGACCCACGCGATGAGCTGGCCCATGAGGAACGCCAGGAGCATCGCGAGCAGAACCGTCTGGAAGCTGGTGGGCGCGATGCCGTAATCGCCCTGGAGGAGCGCGTTCATGAGAGTCGTCGGAAAGCGCCGGGGCGGCTCAGGCAACCGCGATTCCGGCGGTGGCGGGTGACGGTGCGACGCGCGACTTGCCGGGCTTCCGGGCGGGGCGCTCCACCTTGAGGCCGATGCCCTGATTGGAGACCCGGTGTTCGCCGAGGAGGTAGACGCCTTGGGCGTATTTCGGCGCGCCGCCGCGCCGCAGGCCGAGCGCGCGGATCATTTCGAGGCACCATGCGGGCAGGCGGTCGGTGAATTTCAACTCGACGACCACGCGGTCGTCGAAGGGTGCGACGGCCGTGCCCAGTGCGGTCTTGAGTGAGGTGGAGAACTCCGGCTCGCACTTCACATCGCGATCGAAGGTGATGCGCAGGGAGTTGTTCAGCGGGCTCATCCAGGCCTCGCGGAGGTAGGCGACATGCGATTTCGGGGTGGCGCGCAGGGTATGCATCAGGCGGCAGAACTCCTGCAGGGCGGCGAAATGCTTCGGCGAGGATTTGACGAGGTGGCGGAGTTGCGGCGGTTCGCCGGCAACGATGGCCTGCACGCAGGAGCGGTGCACGGAGGCGCGGAATTTGGAGATCACCTCGTTGGTGCGGCGCTTGATCTCGAAGTGCACCGCCTGATCTGTGTCGCTGTAGTAGCGGATACGGAGTTTGAAGCGGTTCTTCTCGCCGGTCTGCACGGCCTGGTAGGTGGTGAGGTCCGGCGAATCGAGGTAGAGGGAATGGACCGGGTAGGCGTTGCCGGGGAGGTTGGCGGCAAACTCATCCGGCTTGAGGTAGCACCGGATGAACTGGCGCACTTTCCGAGCTGTCTCCTCCGAAACGAGATACTTGAGCTCGAAGCGCTGGGTTTGCAGGCGATCCGTAGGCATGTTGTCGGTTCATGACGACATGAGACTGCGATTGTTTCAATCCGAGGGACGCACGGGTGGAAAATTGGCGTGACCACCGGCTCGGGCGTTACCCTGCCAGCGCGTAGGAAAGGTGCGCAGGATAATGAGGGGGAATATCTTGTATGCGTTTTGAGCACGAGTTTTTCAGGCTACTGGGACGTGGTGGACTGGGGTCAACTTACCTTGGGTGACGGCGCCGGGGACGGGGCGCATGCCGGCCGCAGAGCCCGCGCCTCACCGTGAGGAGGCGAGGGACGGCGACCCGGCGGGGCGCGCGCCGGCGGCGAGCCGCAGGGCCGACGAGCGCAGGCCGAATGAGCGCAGTTGGTTCGGGCCGGCGCCGAGGCGAACGGCCGGCTCAGCCGACGAGAGATCGAAACAGTTCACGCCGGGGTGCATTTCCAAGGCGGGAAGCTCCAGGACCGTAGGCGTCGTGGAGACCTGAATGCGGGCGAGGACCGTCTCGTCCCGTCGGAGGGTGACTTCGCGGGGAGCGACGGCGATGAGCGTGAGGCGGACATCGACGGGCACAGGCTGCGCATGAGGGTTGAAGTAGGAAACGGCACCGTTGGAGTGGGCCCAGCGCACGTCCCCGTCCGGGCGGATGTGCCAGCCCTTGCCCAACGTGAAGGCGATGCTCATCGGCAGCCGGGACTCGCCTCGATCCCGCAGGGGAACGACGATCTGGTCGCCGGTGGCATCGCTGATCCGCTGCCCGTAGCCGAGCCGGGCGAGCTCGGTGAGCAGCGATTCCGCCCGGTCCGTAAAGCCGCGTCGATTGAGGTAGATCGCGGCAAACCCGAACTCTTCCAGATGGGCCACAAACTCCGCCGGCGGCAGCTCCGCCAACTCCCGTTGCCAGCGGCCGCGGGCGCGGGTCTTGGGTGCGCCATATGTGAACCGGAGCGAGGTGGTGGTGAGGTAGGGACGGAAATGTTCGTAGTCGTTCAGCTGATGCGGCGTTGCGACCTCCGGGAAGCCGAGGACCGGCAGTTGAAAGAGCATGGCGCCGTCGGGCAGCACCCGCTCGAGCTCGGCGCCGAACCGCTGGTCGGCCTCGACTGCCGCCCGCAGAGCCGCGCGATCACCGGGGCTGTCGGGCCGGGGCAGCTGGTCGCGGACGCCGAGAAGGGCGGCGACCGTGGTGACGCCGAGGACCAGACTGCGGGGCCACCGGCCCGAGACGCGCGTGAGCCGGACCACGAGAAACAGCAGCATGATCGCGGAAACGAAAATCGCGGCGCGATTGGTGGCGCGGAAGACTTGGAATTCCGCAAACAGGGCGAGCACATTGGTCACGCCGCCGATGGTCGAGTAGGCAAGAATCCAGCCTAGGGCGAGGGCGGCCGCCGGGAGCGGCTGCCGGCGGACGACGCGGCGCAGGGTGAACACGCCGAGCCAGAGCAGCCCTGCGATTCCGGCGATTCCGAGGTAGGGAAGGAAGACTTCGCCGCGCCATTCCGACCAGCGGGCGTAGCGGTGACCGAAGAACGCCAGCCAGTCCCAGGCATGAAACGGGGGCGGAATGAACATCTCCACCGGCTTGAGGGCGTAGCGCTCGGTTCCGCCGTAGTTGCGGGCGAGCAGCGGCAGGCCGTTTGGGTCTTCGGTGAAGAGCCAGTTCTCCGCATGGACGACGAAAAACGTGACAGTGGCGACCGCGAACGCGGCCGCGCCGATCTGCAGATTTGCCGGACGGCGGGCGCCGCAGAGTTGGAAGATGAGCGCCCAGCCGAGCAGCTGCAGCCAGAAGAAGAGATTGTAGGGATTCGAAGCGCCGAACGCGACCGCGAGGACGAGGCAGAGCGCGGCGCCGGGCCGCCGCCATTCGAGCCGCCGGCTGCCCGCGATCAGCAACACGGCGACGAGACCGAGGGGAATGGTCCACGTGAACACCAGTGAGAAGTGCGACAAACCGCGGTGGAAGGTGTGGTAGGTGAACGCGAAAAGCACCGCGCCCGCGGCGGCCCATTCCCAGCGGGCGCGGAGCCAGCGGGCGACGAGATAGAAGGCGAGTGCGGAGCTCACCTGCGCCAGCATCAAACCGAGGTTGGCGGTGGCGAACAGCCCGAAGACCGGGACCAGCGCGCCAAGGGCGAGCATGAGTGGCTTGTCGGGCGAGGGATAGGAGTTCCAATGCGCCCCGAACGGCGCACCGAGACGATCAATCACCTGCGGTTGGAGCGGGACAAGATTGCCCTCCGAGGCCGCTTTCAGCCGCGCCAGGGTTTCATGGGCGTCGATGTAGTAATCCGTCGGAATTGCCCAGCTCTCGGGCGTCCAGCGGTCAAAGTGCGCAACCCAGACCAGGGCGGCCGCCAGCGCGACCAGCACGGCGCGCCAGGAACGGGACGCGAACCGTGTCAGTCTGGCTTGGATACGGTGGATGACAACCGGACGAGACACGGGGTGGGGTTCCGGAGGAGGTCAATTCACACGGTTGCCCACGGGCAAGCTCGGGCCGTCACTCTGACTCAAATGTCAGGGCCGGACCGCCCTCGCCATGCCCGGCCCCCGGACGGCCGACCTCCGCACGCCGGCCTTGGCGCTCCGCACCGGGTGGGAGCCCCTGCGGTCCCGGCGTCGCGAGCTCGAAACAAGCGCGTGCGATGAGCGCTACGGCGCACCCTCCTGCCGTCCGCTGCGTCTGGCTTCGGAGTGTCCGTAGGCCGACTTCGCTTGCGCGGGGTTGACCTGCCGGCGGACACGTGAACTATTCCGCTGCCTTTTTTGATCGACCCCGCGCTGCCCGGCCCGTGCAGCAACCAACTCCCCGAAATCCTATGAATAACTGGACCAGAAAAGAATTCCTGAAGACCACGCTCATCGGCGGTGGCGCTGCGCTCGCTGCCTCCAAGGTCTACGGTGCGACGGCCGCCAAGCCGGGCAGCGCCAACGGCGCGATCCGCGTCGCGGTGGTGGGCGTCAACGCGCAGGGCCGGGGCCACATGATGGACTACGCCGGCGGCAAGTTGAAGCCGGCTCGTCTCGTCGCGATCTGCGATGTGGACAGCAAGGTGCTCGCCGAGCGCAAGGCTCAGGCCGAGAAGGCGGGCGAGGCCGATGGCATCAAGGTCGAGACCTACGAGGATTACCGGAAGCTGCTCGAGAACCCCAACATCGACGCGGTGGTGCTCGGCACCCCGAATCACCTGCATTCGCTGCAGACGATCTGGGCGCTGCAGGCCGGCAAGGACGTCTACGTTGAAAAGCCGCTTTCGCACAATGTCTGGGAAGGCCGTCAGGCCGTCGAGGCCGCGAAGAAATACACGAAGAACATCGTGGTCGCCGGCACGCAGAACCGCTCCTCCGAGGACATCATGGAGGCGATCGCCTACGTCCGCGCCGGCAAGCTGGGCAAGGTCCAGTGGGCCCGCGGCACCTGCTACAAGACCCGCGACAGCATCGGCAAGACCACCGGACCGCAGCAGGTCCCGGCGCACATCAATTACGACCTGTGGACCGGTCCGGCGGAGCTCACCCCGCCGCGCCGCAATGGCTCCCGTGGGCCGGTGCACTATGATTGGCACTGGTTCTGGAATTACGGCGGTGGCGACATCACCAACCAGGGCATCCACCAGATGGACGTCGCCCGTTGGCTGCTCGGCGCGCAGGGCCTGCCCAAGGACGTGATCAGCTTCGGCGGCCGTTTCGGCTACGTCGACGATGCCGAGACGCCCAACACCCTCGTGTCGGTGTTCAACTACGCCGAGGCGCCGCTGATCTTCGAAGTCCGCGGTCTGCCGCGTAAGACGGGCATGCGCGCGATGGACGTCTATCGTGCCTCCTCGATCGGTGCGGTTCTCCAGTGCGAGAACGGTTACGTGCACATTTCCGAGTCCGGCACCGGTGGCATCTACGACAACAGCAACAAACGCATCCAGGGCCTCACCAAGGGCGGCAACGGCCAGCACCGGACAAACTTCGTCAAGGCGCTGCAGTCGCGCAAGGTCGTCAACGGCATCGTCGACGAGTGCCACTACTCGTCCGCGCTCTGCCACCTCGGCAATCTCTCGTATCTCGTGGGCGCCGAGAAGAGCACCAAGGACGTCGAGGCCGCCATCAAGGCCGATGCGAACACCAAGGAGGCTTTCGGCCGTGCGATGGAGCACCTGAAAGCCAACGACGTGAACGTCGAGACGACCAAGATGACGGTCGGCCCGCTGCTCAAGTTCGACGCCAAGAAGGAAATCTTCGTCGGCTCCGAGCCGTTCGTGAAGGCCGCCAACAACCACGCGCTGCGCAAGCGCGAGGGCCGTGGCGCCTTCAAGATTCCGGTGATCGCCAACGGCTCCGTCGCCAACGTCTGAACTCCCGTGCTGCGCGGCTGACGCGCAGGCACACAAAAGCCCCGCAGATATCCTGCGGGGCTTTTTGCTGTCCGAGCGGCGATGCCGCGCGGTGCCGCGCCTATTCGCCGCCCTTGGCCTGCTTCTTGCGCCCGCCGGCCTTGCCGTCCGCGGCGTCCTGCGGGATCGGGCCGGCGAACGGCGGACGTTCGAAAGTCTGCCCGTCGCCCGTCACGCGTGGATCGCCGGCGGCCGTGAGCGTCTGCATGAGCTGGCGATTGAGGTCGGTTTTGATCGTCGCGTAGGCGGGGTCGGCGGCGACGTTCTTCACCTGGTCACGGTCCTTGCGCAGGTCGTAAAGCTCCTCGGCCGGACGTTTGCCGAAGGCGAATTCGTAGTGCCACTTCCACTTCGGGTCGTCGCGGTGCGCGATGAGCCACGACTTCGTGGGGCCGGCGTCCATGTCGGCGAAGCCGAGGCGGGTGTTGGTCTCGAGCACGCCGCTCTTGAAGTGCTCGGGCAGGAGCGCGTCCTTGGCGTCGCCCATCGGCGGACGGTCGGGCATGAAGTTGCGGATGTAGACGAAGTCCTTCGTGCGCAGCGCGCGCATCGGGTAGGGCAGGTAGCCCTCGCGGGCGTCCTCGACGTGGCGCTCCCGGCCCGTGATCACCCAGGTGCGGCTGGCATCGACCTGGCCTTCGCGATCGGAACGCAGGATCGGCAGGAGCGAGCGGCCGTAGAGGCCGCCGGGCGCAGGGACCCCGGCGACGGCGAGAAACGTCGGCATGAGATCGGGCAGGCAGACGAAGTCGTCGACCACGCGTCCGGGCTTCGCGCCGGGCACGCGCATCACGAGCGAGACCGCGGTGCCGTGGTCGTAGAGGTTGCATTTGCCGGAGGGCACGCCGGGCATGCCGTGGTCGCCACTGAGCACGATGAGCGTGCGATCGAGTTCGCCGATCTCCTCGAGACGCGCGCGGAGCGCGCCGACGTAGGCATCGACGGCCTGGGCTTCGCCGAGGTAGTCGGCGACGTCCTCGCGGACCTCGGGCACGTCGGGAAGAAAGGCGGGCAGCTTGCCCTTCAGTTTTTCCGGATCGATGCCCCACAGCGCCTTGCCGGAGCCCTTGATCCAGGTGCGGTGCGTGGTGGTGGTGCCGAGGTAGTAGTGCCACGGCGCACCCGGTTTCCGGTCGGCGAGGAACGCGTCGAAGTTGGCGCGGACTTCCTTCAGCATCTCGTCGCGCGCGGCGGCGACGGTCATGCCCTTCTTCACGCGCGCGGTGACGTTCTCGGAGAAGTTGTTCGATTCACCGCCGGCCTGTTGATAGGCGTGCTTCTGTCCGCCGAAGGGAGCGTCTGCCGGCGTGCCGGGACCCCAGACTTTGAAGCTCTTCCCGATGTGGTAACCGGAGTCGCGGATCATGAGCGGATACGTGGGAATTTTTTCGTCCCACACGGCGCCGCGCAGAATCGCGCCGCGGCCGGTGTTGAAGAAATAGCGGCCCGAGAAGAGCGAGCTGCGGCACGGCGTGCAGGAAGGGGAGTTGACGAACGCGTGCCGGAACGTGACGCCCTCGCGCGCGATGCGGTCGACGTTGGGCGTGGTGATGACGTCGTTCAGCGAGGGGCGGCCGTCGATCTTGGCGTAAGTGCCGGCATAGCGACCCCAGTCGTCGGCGAAGACGAAGAGGATGTTCCAGCGTGGCGCGGCGGAGTCGGCGGCGCCGAGGCGGACGAGGGAAAGCAGGAGCAGGGCGGGTAACAGGCGGGCGATCATGGGGCGGGAGGAGGTTGTGCGGAACAGACTGTCGCGGAGACGCGGCTGCGCACGCAAGGATGCGGTGCGGAAAGCGGAGCCGGCCGACGAATGAACGTCCGCGTGCCGCGGGCGGCGAAACGGGTGCGCGGCTGCGGGAGGCGGCACGGAAAACACCGAGCCCACGCGCCGGGTGACGGGTGACTGACGTTGACGTTCGCGTCGGGGGGAACGGCTTGAAAAGCGAGCGCGGCTCTTGTGCGCTCGCGCCATGAGTCGTGCATGGCTGATCTGGGCGGCGGCGGGAGCGATGGCGGCGGGCGCGTGGGCGCAGCCCGTGGCCCGGGAGACTCCGGTCACGCTCTCGGAATTTGTGGTGACGCCGAGCCGCTACGGCGTGGCCGAGGAGCGGACGACGGTGGCGGCGACGCTCACGGCGGCCGAGATCGAGACGTTGCCGCAGCTGGGCGACGATCTCTATCGCTCCATCGGGCGGCTGCCGGGACTGGCGGCCGACGATTTCACGGCGCAGTTCTGGGTGCGCGGCGCGCCGCACGGCGAACTGCTCGCGCGGCTCGACGGGCTCGATCTGATCGAGCCGTTTCACCTCAAGGACGTCGACGGTGCGCTTTCGATCGTGGATCCGCAGACGATCGGCCGGCTGGATCTGACTACCGGCGGTTTCACGGCGGAATACGGCGATCGGCTGGCGGCGGTGCTCACGATGGAAACGAAGCGTCCGACTGCGCGGCGGACGGCGCTCGGCCTGAGCCTCACCGGTGTAACCGCGATGAACCAGGGCGTGACCAAAGGCGGCAAAGGTTCGTGGTTGCTCGCGGGGCGACGCGGATATCCCGACATCGCGTTGCGCGCGGCGGGGCGAGACGACGAGATCTACCCGCGCTACTACGATCTCACGGCGAAGTTCGAGTATGCCGTGGCGCCGGGGCACACGCTCGCGGTCAACGCGCTGCACGCCGGCGACACGCTCCGTTACCAGAAGTCCAATGACCCGGCGCTGCGGAGCAGCTACGAAAGCAATTATCTGTGGACGCGCTGGCGGGGCACGGTGGCCGAGAAGGCGAGCGGCGAGGCGGTGATTTCCCTGGGGCGGCTCGAGTGGGATCGGCGCGGCACGGGGCGGCTGGATGGATTTCCCTTCGACCTGCGGGACCGGCGGGACCTCGATGTCCTCGCGTTGCGCAACGAGTGGAACGTGGCGGCGCATGAGCGCGTGCTCCTGCGCGGCGGCGTCGAGGCGAAGCGCGGCGAGGCGAGCTACGACTACGCGCTCTCGCGCCGCTACAACACCGCGGCGAACGGCGTGCAGGTGACGGTGCCGGTGACGCTGAATTCCGCGCTCCAGCCGGAGGGCGACAGCGTGGGCGCCTTTGCGGCCGCGCGGGTGCAGCCGATCGCGGCGCTCGTCGTGGAACCGGGCGTGCGCTACGACCGGCACGATCACACGCGGGATCGCGACGTGAGTCCGCGGCTGAACGGCGCCTTTACGCTCGGCCGGTCCACGGTGCGCTGGGCGTGGGGCGAGTATGCGCAGGCGCAGGGGCTGCACGAACTCGCGATCGCGGATGGCGACACGCGCTTCCGTCCGGCCGAGAAGGCGGAGCATCGCGTGATCGGGTTGGAGCAACCCATCGCCCGCGGGCTGGCCTTGCGCGTCGAGGCCTACGAGCGCCGCTCCTGGGATCTGCGGCCGCGTTGGGAGAACCTGGATAATCCCTACGACCTGTTTCCCGAGGCGAAGTCGGATCGTGCGGCGTTGCGGCCGCAGCGGGGCCGGGCGCGTGGCGTCGAAGTGATGCTCAATGGCCGCGCCGATGCGCGGCTCACCTGGAACGCCAGCTACGCGCTGGCCCGCGCGCAGGAGTTGATCGGCAACACGTGGGTGCGCCGCTCGCGCGAACAGCGGCATACGATCCACCTCGATGCCACGTATGTCCCGAGCCCGAAGTGGCAGTTCAGCGTGGCGTGGCAGTATCACACGGGCTGGCCGACGACGGATGTGGTCTACGCGCTTGCGCCGCTCAACAACGGCCGGCGGCTGCTTGTGTCCACCAACGGACCGATCTACGGGCTCAACCTCCCGGACTATCACCGCCTCGATCTGCGGGCGACGCGACGGATCGCGCTGCGCCGTGGCGAGCTGCGGCTGTTTGTCGATGTCTTCAACGCCTACGACCGCACCAACTACGTCGGCTACACCCACTCGGTGACGGTCAACGGCACGCAGGTCACCGACGTGCGGAAGCCGCGCGAGCAGCTGCCGTTGCTGCCGAGCGTGGGCGTGGCGTGGGAATTCTGAGCCGAGCGCGGGCCGTCCTCCGGCCCGCGCGTTGTCTCAGCGTGACGGGGACGGCGGGTAGCGCTGCAGCAGCGTGAGCATCGCGCGGTCGAGTTTGTGGCCGTGCCAGTCCTCGTAGGTGACGTCGGTGCGGTTGCTGTCGAGGATGCCGAAGCTGCCGCGGAAATTCCACAACGCCCACCCGAGGTTCGCCTCACGCCAGAGTTCGAGCCAGCTCTCCATCCACGCGAGCGTGACGGCGTGCGGGGTGCGGTTGAACGCACCCCATTCGCCGACAAATGCCGTGCCGCCGCGCGCGGTGTAGTCGCGCCAGGGCAGCAGGAAGTCCCGCAGCGTCTGGTCGGCGGCGACGCCGGCCGGGGCGGCGAGGCGGCCGTCCGCCGCGATGCGATGGGTGCGTTGGCGGACGCCCCAGCTGGCCTCGGCCGGAAAGGAACGCGGGGGCGCGTCCGGCAACTGGAGGAGGAGCGCGTCGAACTGCAGCCAATCTCCGCCGACGTTTTCGATCGCGATGCGGCGGGCAGGCTGGGCGACGCGCACCGTGAACCGACGGGGCGACGCGGGGCGATGGTAGGTCCAGGGCGATGCGGAGGGCACGGCCTGCCATTCGGCGGGCGCGAGCTTCGGGTCGAACGTGGTCTCGATGGCGACGCTGCCGTCGACGGTCGCGCGCAGCGTGGCGCGGGACGAAACCTGGTGGATGGCGAGGGCCACCTCGGTGCCGGCCGGGAAGTCCCCTTCGAGGATGAGCGCGGAGCGTAGATCGGGTTTGGCCGGACCGTAGAGGTGGCCGGTGAGGAGGGAGGGCGGCCACGCGGGCGTGGGCCACTGGTCGGAGCCCTGCACCCAACTCGCGCGGAAATGGGAGATCGTGCCGGGGTGGTAGCCGCGGGTGGCGAGCACGACGTTTTTGCGGGCGAGAAACTCGGGCGCGGGATCGCGGCCGGTGTGGTTGCCGTCGATCAGCACGAGGCGGTCGGGCGAGATGCGGTGGATCGCATCGAGGGCGGCGAGATGGACGCGGAGGTAGCTCTCGGGCGTGTTGCGCGCCGGCTCGTTGAGCAGGTTGAAGCTGAGCTGTGCGGCCGGCACGTCGCGGTAGCGGCGGGCAAACATTTCCCAGTGGGCGACGAAGGCGCGTTCGGCGGCGGCGTCCGTCCACAGATCCTGCGGCTCGGCGGGCGGATTGATGCAGTAGCCGGGAGCTCGGTGGAGATTCAGGCAGACGTGCACGCCGTGGCGTGCGCCCCAGGCGACGGCCTGATCGATCTCGGCGAGCGTGGCTTCGCGAAATGCGAGCCAGTCGGTCGGCTCGGTGTAGCAGCGGTAGTCCACCGGCAGCCGCACGAAGTTGAAGCCGAGTTCGGCGATCCAGCGGAAGTCGTCCTCGCGGAAGGGCGCGTTGCCGCGGAGCGTGAACTTCTCGAGCAGATTGAAGCCGCGCCAGCGGGACGGGTCGGGGGCGGCGGCGGCATCGGCCGCGGCGGAGTGGTTCGCCAGGGCCGCGACGAAGGCGAGGGCGGCGACGAAGAGGCGCATGGGCGGGAGCGTGGAGGGCGTGCGTGAGTCGGCCAAAGCAAACGCGCGGGCAGACCAATCGGCGCACTGGAAAACGCAAAGGACGCGGTGCCACGGCGGTGACGGCGGACTACGTTGGGGCGTCACCACGAATCAACCGATAACCCTCGTGACCACTGTCCTGCCGATCGTGTGGGCGTCTGTGTTTTTCGCGGCTGCTGCGGTGGCCGCGACGCCCGCGGCTGCGGTTTACGAGGCGGCTGCGCCGGGGCCTTCCGGCTCGCAGATCGACGAGTGCGTGGCACCGAAGCTGGCGCAGCTGGGGGTGACTCCGGCGGTCTGTTCCGATGCGGTGTTTGTGCGGCGCGTGTATCTCGATGTGCTCGGCGTCCTGCCGACGGCGGCGGAGGCGAAGGCGTTTCTGGCCGATGCGGCGGCGGACAAGCGCGCGGCGTTGATCGACCGGCTGCTGGAGCGCGACGAATATGCGGACTTCTGGGCGTTGAAGTGGGGCGATGCGCTGCGGATCAAGGCCGAGTTTCCCGTGAACCTGTGGCCGAATGCGGCGCAGGCGTATCACCGGTGGGTGAGGGCCGCGTTGGCGGCGAACAAGCCTTACGACCAGTTTGCGCGCGAGCTGCTCACGGCGAGCGGGAGCAATTTCCGCGTGGGGCCGGTGAACTTCTACCGTGCCATGCAGAACCGGCAGCCGGAGGGCATTGCGGCAACGGTGGCGCTGACCCTGATGGGCGCGCGGGCGGAGAAGTGGCCGGCGGAGCGGCTGGCGGGAATGGCGGTCTTCTTCTCCCAGCTGGGCTACAAGCCGACGAGCGAGTGGAAGGAGGAGCATGTGTTCTGGGATCCGCTCGGGCTCAGTGCGGCGAAGGACAGCACCGCGCCCGGCCGCGCGGCGGTCGCCGATGTGGGCGTGCCTGCTCCCGTGGTTCCGGGTGCGCCGGCACCGGTGGCGCCGAAATTCAAGGCAGTCGGCGCCAAGGCCACGTTTCCCGACGGGCGCAGCGTGGTCCTCGATGGCGAGCGCGATCCGCGGGAGATTTTCGCAGACTGGCTGATCGCGCCGGGCAATCCGTGGTTCACGCGCAGCATCGTGAACCGCATGTGGGCGTGGTTGCTCGGGCGCGGCATCGTGCACGAGCCCGACGATCTGCGGCCGGACAATCCACCGGGCAACGGGGCGCTGCTGGCGCTGCTGGAGCGGGAGTTCATCGCGGCGCGTTACGACGTGAAACAGCTGCTGCGGCTGATCCTGAATTCGCGGACGTATCAGGCCTCGTCGCTGCCGTGCGGCGATGCGACCGCGGAGACGGAGGCCAACTTCGCGTGGTATCCGATCCGGCGGCTCGATGCCGAGGTGCTGATCGATGCGATCAACCGGATCACGGGCACCTCGGATCTCTACACCAGCGCGATTCCGGAACCGTTCACCTACATCCCGGAAAAGACGCCGGCGGTCGCGATCGCCGATGGGAGCATCACGAGTCCGTTTCTGGCGTTGTTCGGTCGCTCGGCGCGGGCGACCGGCATGATGAACGAGCGGGACAACAAGCCGATGCCCGCGCAGTGGCTGCACCTGCTCAACTCCAGCCACATCCAGCGCAAGATCGAGAGCGGCGCCGGGATCCGGAAGATCCTCGAGGCGCGGCGTCCCGCGCGGGAGACGGCCGAGGAGCTTTACCTGACGATCCTGTCGCGGCTGCCGACTGCGGAGGAGCTGCGGCAGATCGAGAGCCTCGGCGTGCCGCAACCGGTGAAGGCCGCGCCGGCCGCAGGCAAAGGCACGCCCGGCAAGCATGCGCCGGCGGCGGGCAAGGCGGGCGCGGCCGCGAAAGCCGCGTCGCCGACCGTGATCGTGAAGCGCCGTGAAGATTGGATCGATCTCACGTGGGCGCTGCTGAACAGCACCGAGTTTCTGTATCGGCACTGACGTCCACCCCGGGAAAGGCCTGACGATGAACACCCACGCTCCGACTGCCCTGCCGACGATGCATCCGCTCGGCATGAATCTCAGCCTGCCGATGACGCGGCGTGACGCCCTGCGGGTCGGGCTCTTCAGCACCGCCGGCCTGCTGCTCGCGGATCCGTTGCGGGCGGCCGGCGAAGCGCGTCCGGTGCCGCCACCCCAGGCGCTCGCCAAGCCGCCGATCAACGCGAAGGCGAAATCGGTCATCCAAATCTTCCTCTGGGGCGGCATGTCGCACAACGACACCTGGGATCCGAAGCCCGACTCGGGTTACGACTACATGGGCGAGTTTCGCAACGCGATCCCGACCAACGTCGACGGCATCCAGATCGGCGAGCTGTTTCCGAAACTTGCGCAGCAGGCGGACAAATACGCGCTGATCCGCAGCATGACGCATCGGAACAACGGCCACGAGACGGCCGCGTATCTGATGCAGACGGCGCACACGCCGGGCGAGCGGCTGGCCTATCCGAGCGTCGGGGCGGTGTTCGCGCTGTTCAAAAGCCGCGACTACAAGGGGCTGATCCCGCCGTATGTCGTGCTCACGCAACCCCAGGGACGTTTCTCGGAGGAGGGGTTTCTTGGCCCGAAGCTGAAGCCGTTTGCCACCGGCGGAGACCCCAACGGCGCGCGGTTCGAGGTGGAGGGCGTGGTTTCCCGCGGCATCACCGATGCGCGGCAGAAGTCGCGTCGGGAGTTGCTCGAGAAGATGGATACGCTGCGACGGGCCGCGGCCGCGCATCCGCAGATCACGGCGTCGGAAGAGGCGAAGCAGCAGGCCTACGAGCTGATCCTCGGCCCGGGCAAGGAGGTGTTTGACCTCGCAAAGGAGAAGCCGGAGCTGCGCGACCGCTACGGGCGGCACACGTTTGGGCAGGATTGCCTTGCTGCGCGGCGGATGGTGGAGGCCGGCGTGCCCTACATCGTGATCAACTACCCGGGCGGGTGGGACACGCACAGCAATCACTTCGCGACCATGCGCCGCCAGTGTCCGCAACTGGACCAAGGGCTCGCGGCGCTGCTGCAGGACCTGCAGGAGCGCGGATTGCTGGAGAGCACGGTGGTGTGGTGCTGCGGCGAATTTGGCCGCGGGCCGAAAGTCGACTGGCAGCCGCCGTGGAATGGCGGCCGCAACCACTACGGCGCGGTCTTCACCGCCCTCGTCGCCGGCGGCGGCTTCAAGGGCGGGCAGATCGTGGGCGCCTCGGACAAGCGGGCCGAGGAGGTGAAGGACCGGCCGGTGTATCCGGTGGACCTGCTGGGCAGCATCTATGCGCTCGGCGGCATCGATGCGCAGGCGAAGCTCCCGCACCCGATGGGCGCCGAGGCGCATGTGCTGCCGGTCCCCGGGGAAGGGGCAAAGTCCGGTGGATTGCTTACGGAGATCATGGGATGAACGGCACCGCTCTCCCTTTCCGCGGGCTGATTACCGTCGGGCTGCTCCTGGCTGTCGCGATCACGGCCCAGGCGCAGCGCCGGCCCTACATCGGCTATGTCTATCCCGCCGGCGGTCAGCAGGCGACGAGCTTCGAAGTGAAGCTCGGCGGGCAGGATCTCGATGATGTTTCCAACCTGCTGGTGAGCGGCGGCGGCGTGGCGGTGCGCATCACAGGTTACCAGCGGAAGATCGGCCCCCAGGAACTGCAGTTGCTGCGGGAACAGCAGAGTCTGCTGAAAAAGGATCCCGGCGGCGAAGACGGAAAGGCGATCCTCGCACGGGTGGATCGGCGGATCCGGGAATACGTGCAGACGCCGGCGTGCGCGGCGATCTCGAGCCTCGTGCGGGCGGAGGTGACGATTCAGCCCGACGCGGCGCCGGGCCCGCGTGAACTGCGGTTGCTGACGCCGAGGGGCGTTTCCAATCCGCTCGTGTTTCACGTCGGCCAGCTTTTCGAGCACACGCGCCCGGCGATGAACACGGCGGCGCTGCATATCCTCGGGAAGGAGGCGCTGGCGCTGCGCAACCGGCCGGAGTCCGAAGCGGAAGTGCGGGTGATGCCGCCGTGCACGATGAACGGCCAGATCGCGGCGCGGGAGTCTAACCGCTATCGGTTCGCCGCGACCAAGGGGCAGCGCATGGTGATCGCGGTCCAGGCGCGGCAGCTGATCCCCTATGTGGCGGACGCGGTGCCGGGCTGGTTCCAGCCGGTGATCACGCTCTACGACGCGAAGGGCTGCGAGGTCGCGTATGCGGACGACTACCGCTTCAAGCCCGACCCCGTGATCCTGTATCAGATCGAAAAGGACGGCGACTACGTGCTGGAGATCCGCGACAGCATCCACCGCGGGCGGGAAGACTTCATCTACCGGATCGCGCTCGGCGAGCTGCCGTTCGTGACCAGTGTGTTTCCGCTCGGAGCCAATGCGGCGAGCGTGACCCTGCCCGAGGCGAGCGGGTGGAACTTCGACGTGGCGCAGATGGTGGCCACGCGCGACGCCGCGGCGCCGGGCTGGCTGCAGTTGACGGCGAAGCGGCTGGGCCTCGACTCGAACCGTGTGCCGTTTGCGCTCGGCGAGCTGCCGGAGAGCGTCGAGCGCGGAAACAACGACGCCGCGGCGTCAGCCGAGCCGGTCACGCTGCCCATCGTGGTGAATGGGCGCATCGAGCGCGCCGGCGATCGGGACACCTATCGTTTCGAGGGCAAGGCGGGCCAGGGCGTCGCGATCGAAGTGGCGGCGCGGAAACTCGATTCGCCGCTCGACTCCGTGGTGACGCTTGCGGACGCGAGTGGACGGATTCTCGCGGCCAACGACGACCGCGAGGACCTGCTCGCCGGCGCGAACACGCACCATGCGGACTCGTGGCTGATGGCGAAGTTGCCGGCGGACGGGGTGTATTTCGTGCAGATCACCGACTCGGCCCGGCAGGGCGGCGAGGCGTATGGCTACCGGCTGCGGATCAGTCCGCCGCGGCCTGATTTCGAACTCCGGGTGGCGCCCACGAGCGTGAGCGTGCCGGTGAACGGCACGGCTGCGGTGACGGTTTACGTGCGGAGAATCGACGGCTTCAGCGGGCCGGTGAAGCTTTCCCTGGCGGAGGGGCCGGAACGCATGACGGCGCCGCCGGTGACGATCGCGGCCAACCAGACCAACGCGCGGCTGACCTTGCGCGGCGGGGTGCCTTCCGCGCAGCCCGTGCCGCTCTCCGTCGTGGGCACGGCCCGCGTCGGGACGGAGGACATGACGCGCGTGGCCGTGGCGGCGGAGGACCGGATGCAGGCGTTTTTGTGGCGGCATCTCGTGCCGGCGGAAGCGTTGCTGGCGGTCGTCTACGATCCGCGCGCGGCACCGGTGCCGGCGCGCCCGGTGCCCGCGAGGCCGGTGGTGGCGGCGGTGGAGAAACCGACTGCCGCTCAGGCCGGCGCGGCCGCCGCACCGCCCAAGTTTACGAAACAGCAGACCGCCGGGCGGCTGCGGCAGTTGAAGCTGCTCTACGAGGAGGGGCTGCTGACCGACGCGTTCTATTTCGAGAAGGTCGCGGAGTGCGACACGCCGGCGCAGTGAGCCGGCGGGGCCGCAGCTGTGCGGCAGCGCGCCGGCCAGGCCGGGTGAGGCTCAGCGGACCGGCACGAAGCCGATCTTCTCGGCGATCTTCTGGCCGGTGTCGGAGAGGGAGAACTCGATGAACTTGGCCGCTTCGCCGGTCGGCTCGCCGTTGGTGTAGTAGAAGGTCGGGCGCGCGTAAGGATACTTCTTGCTGAGGATGGTCTCCTTGGAGGGCGCGACGCCGTCGATCGCGACGACCTTGATGCCCTCGGCGTGGATGTAGGCGAGGCCCACGTAGCCGATGCCGTTGGGGTTTTTGGCGACCTCGGCGGCGATCTGTTCGTTGCCGGCCATCTTCTGCGAACTGGAGGCGTAGTCGCGCTTCTTCATCGCGAGGTCCTTCCAATCCGAATACGTGCCGGAGGCGGTGTTGCGGGTGTAGATCGAGATCTTGCCGGGCTTACCGCCGACGGCCGACCAGTCCTTCACGTCGCCGGTGAAGATCTGTTCCACCTGGCGGAGGGTGAGCTTCGAGATCGGGCTGTTGGCGTTGACGACGACAGCCATGGCGTCGTGGGCGACGATGATGGGCTTGAGCGTGACGCCCTTGGCGGCCGCGGCGGACATCTCGGTGGCGCGGGCGCGGCGCGACGACATGCCGATCTGGGCGGTGCCGTCGATGATGGCGGCGAGGCCGGTGGTGGAGCCCTCGGCGGCGATCTCGAACGAGACGCCGGAGTGCTTCGCCTTGTATTCCTCGGCGAGGGTGGGGACGAGTTTGGCGCCGAGGGTGTCGGAGCCCTTGATGACGAGCTTGGAGGCCGACGCGGTGGCGGCGGTCGCGAGCGCGAGGACGAAAAGAAGGGAGGATTTCATAGGGAAGGAGGTGTGGAGGAAAGCGGTGGCGGCGGATGTCTGGCCGGTCAGAATTGGATCTGCATCTGGGAGCGGACGCCGGTGACCGTCGCTTCGGCGGGGGCGCCGCTGACGGTGTCCTTGGTTTTGCCATACACGCCTCCGAGCTGGACCTTGAGGTCGTTGCCCCGGACATACCAGTTGAGGCCGGCGTAGTATTCCTCGAGGGAGTTCATGACGCCGCCGGAGACCGCGTTGCGGACCACGTCGTTAAGCGTGACGCCGCGGCGATCCGAATCGAGCCAGGCAAAACGGAAGGCGGCTTCGATCCGCTCGGTGAGATAGACGGTGGGCTGGACGAAGAAGCCGGCGGGACGGGCATCGGTGCCGGTCGCTGAGCCGCGTTCGACGTCCGCGGTGAGATATTCGGCCATGAATCCCCAGCCCGGAGCCTGGATGTTGACCGAGGCAGAATAGAGGGTGAGGTCGGCGCCGCGGCCGAGGTTGGCGGTGCCGAAGCCGCCCTGATCCGGGAGATAGCCGGCGCCGAGGGCGGTCGTCCACGTGCCCGTGCCGCCGATGCGTCCGGCAAGTCCGGCGGTGCCCCAGACGGCGAGTTGGTTGACGTTCCCGTCGCCGAACGACGAGGCCGCGGTGAACGACTCGGGGCGCTCGGGATTGGTGATCGCGGCGGTGTAGACGAAGGCCGTGTCGCCGCGCAGCGTGTGCCTGCCGTCGGCAAAGACGCCGATGCGGTGCGAGCCGGCGCCGAGCCGGCGGCCGTTGTTGGCCTCGACGAAATAGCGGGTGACCGGCGAGCGCTCGAGGGCGCGGAGGTCGGCGCTGGTGTAGCGCTCCTCGAACGCGGAGGCGACCTTGCGCAGGCCGAAACCGAACGTGAGCGAGTCCGAGGGACGCCAGCCGATGAACGCGTCGTCGTAGCGGCCCGCCGCGAAGTCGTAGGTCATCGTGGCTTCCCAGCCGGCGCCGATGCCCGCGCGCAGCGTGAGATACATCCGGCGCAGGGCGGCGTGGTTGATGGACGGCGGCTGGGCGGATCCCGGCGCACCGGAAATGTCGGTGTTCAGGTGCGCGAACTGCGTGTGGATGCGCATGCCGATGCTGAGGCGTTCCGTCGAACGGCCGTTGGCAATGGCCGGGGAGGGGACGACGGAAGCGGCATCGCGGACGAGATCCGCGCGGATATCTTCGGCCTCCTGTTGCGTGAGGATACCCTTGCGGATCAAGGCATCGATCAGCGCCCCGCTGTCCTGCGCCTGCAGGGCCTGGGTGCCCAGGCAGCCGGCGACGGTGACGACGGCCGGGAGGGCTGCGGAGCGACAGGAGCGAATGGCCATACGGCCAAGATCGCAGAGCAAGGTTACAGATAGATGGCGCATCGGTGACAAAGTGTAGCGATTATTGTTACAGAACGATGGCGGCAGAGTCACAAAGCCGTCACGTTTTGTGACATCAGGAGGGGGAAGGCCGCGGTGCGTCGCCGACGCGCGAGCCAAGGAGCCACGGCAGCGGACATCGTCCACGGCTGCGGCATGAACGCGACGATCGCGGCGTCCTTCAGACGGCACGCGAAGCCCCCCGATGCACCGTGCATCGGCGTGGAAGGGCGGCGTGAAGGGCGGCTTCAGCCGGGTCGGTGCGGGGCGCGGCGTGGCGCGGGCGCGTCAGGCAAGGATTTCCTTGATCACTTCGCCGCCGAACTGGCTGAGCTGTTTGAAGCGGCCGCCGTGGAAATAGGTGAGCTTGTTGTCGTCGAGGCCGAGGAGGCGGAGGAGCGTCACGTGGACGTCGCGCACATGGTGCACGCACGAGACCGCCTCGTTGCCGAGCTCGTCGGTGGCGCCGATGGTGTGGCCGGCTTTCACGCCGCCGCCGGCGAACCAGATCGTCATGGCCTTCGGATTGTGGTCGCGGCCGTAGGCGGTGCCGCCGCGGACGCCGTTGTCGGGGGAGCGACCGAACTCGCCGCACCAGACCACGAGGGTGTTTTCGAGCAGGCCGCGTTGCTTGAGGTCGGCGATGAGGCCGGCGATGGGCTTGTCGACGGAGCGGACGAGGTTGCTGTGGGCGCGCTCGATGTAGTCGTGCGAGTCCCAGGTGCCGGCGTAGAGCTGCACGAAACGCACGCCCTGCTCGACGAGGCGGCGCGCGAGCAGGCATTTGCGACCGAAGGCGTCGGTGGCGTCGCTGCCGATGCCGTAGCTTTCCTTGAGGCGCGGATCTTCCTTCTCGAGATCGAGGAGGCCGGGGACCTGCATCTGCATGCGGAAGGCGAGCTCGTAGGCCTCCATGCGGGCGGAGAGTTCGTCGTGCTGCGGGTGGGCGGCGCGGTGGGCGCCGTTGAGTTTGGCGAGCAGGTCGAGATTGGCGCGCTGGTGCTCGGTGGTGATGCCGGGGGGCGGGGCGAGGTCGAGGATCGGCGAGCCCTTGGGGCGGAGGGGAGTGCCCTGGAAGTGCGCGGGCAGGTAGCCGTTGCCCCAGTTGGGCGTGCCGCCCTGGGGGTTGGAGACTTCGGGCAGGACGACGAAGCCGGGGAGATTCTGGTTGAGGGTGCCGAGGCCGTAGTTGACCCACGCGCCGATGGCCGGATCGCCGCCGAAGCGGTTGCCGGTGTTCATCTGATACATCGCGGTCGGGTGGTTCACGGAGTCGACCTGGCAGCCGCGGTAGAAACAGATCTCGTCGACGACCTTGGCGAGGTGCTCCCAGTTGGTGGCGATATCGGCGCCGCATTTGCCGGCCTTGGTGAACGTGAAGGGGCTCTGCACGTAGTAGCGTTTCCCGCTCTCCATCGCGGACTTCATCTTCCCCTCGCGCGTGAACTCCTGGAGGTGAATCTGCGCGAGCTTCGGCTTGGGGTCGAAGGTGTCGATGTGCGAGGGGCCGCCCTCCATCATGAGGAAGATACAGTTCTTCGCCTTGGCGGGGAGGTGGGGAGGCTTGGCGCCGAGCGGGCCGGCGGCGGCCGGCGGTGCGGTTTGCGCGTGAAGGTCGGAGGAGAGCAGCGAGGTGAGCGCGACACTGCCGATGCTGGCGCCGAGACTGTAGAGGAACTCGCGGCGCGTGGGGGCGTAGAGGGCGCGGGCGCCGGCGCAGGGGAAGCGGTTCATGGGAGGGGGAAGGGGAAAGGCGAAAGGCGGAAGGGGGAAGGCGGAGGAAGGGACTCAGCGCTGAATGCCAAAAGCTGACTGCTGATCCCTCGTGTTCAATAGACGTAGGCGAATTCGTTGCTGTTGAGCAGCACGAGGCAGACGTCGGCGAGGGCGCGGACCTCGGGCGACGCAGCGTGGGGCTTCAGGTCGGGCACGAAATCGGCGGCGACCTCGAGCGGTTCGGTGAAGGTGAATTTCTCGCCGGTGTTCTCCTCGACGGCTTCACGGAGAACCGAGCGCGGAATCTCGAACTTCGGAAAACTCAGCGTGCGGTGGCGGGCGGTCATCGCGGCAAGATGCTGGCGGGTGAGCGTGAGTTCCTCCGCGCGCGGTGCCCGGCCGTAGGCGAGCTGGAAGGCGCGGGTGAGGGCGGCGGCGTCGGACGTGGTTTCCTTCCGGATACGCGCGGCGAGGGCGAGAGCGCGGTCGAGCGAAGCTTCGCTGTTGAAGAGCGAGAAGACCTGCGGCGTGACGGTGGACGCGTCGCGTGCCTCACAGGAGAGGTCGGGGCTGGGCGAGTTGAAGACCTCCATGAACGGGTCGAGCTGGCCGCGGATCTTGAGCGCGTAGAGGCTGCGGCGGTGGCGCTGCTCGGGCAGCGGGTTGGGCTGCCAGGCTTCGGCAAACGTGCCCATGACCTGGCGCGGCTGCAGGGCGGCCTCGCGGTTGATCTCGGGGCGGGCGGGGATGCCGCCGACGGTGCGGTTCAACTCGCCGGAGAGCGCGAGCATCGAGTCGCGGAATTCCTCCGCGGTCAGGCGGCGCGGCCGGAAGACGGCGTAGCTCTGGCCGAGCGGATCGCGCTCGGCGAGGGACTTGGGATCGGGGTGCGTGCCGGAGCGGCGGTAAGCCTCGGAGGTCATCACGAGCCGATGCATGGCCTTCACGGACCAGCCGCTCTCGACAAACGTGGCGGCGAGCCAGTCGAGCAGTTCGGGGTGCGTGGGTTTCTTGCCGTTGACGCCGAAGTTGTTCGGGTTGCCCGCGATCGCCTGGCCGAAGTGCCAGAGCCAGATGCGATTCGCCATGACGCGCGGGGTGAGCGGGTTTTGCGGCGAAGCGATCCACTCCGCGAGGGCGAGGCGGCGGCCGGAAATTTCCTCCGGCACGCGCGCGAGGTCGACCGGCATGCCGGCGAGTTCGCTGGGCGCGCTGAGCACGCCCGGTGTGACGGGCGCACCGTTGGCGAACGGATCGCCGCCGGTGAGGATGCAGGTCTGCTCGAGTTCGCCCTGGGTGAGGCGCGCGGCGGGCAGGCGGAGCGGGGCGTTGACCGAGCGAAGTTCGGGCGTGCGGCCGCTGTAGACGGAGAACGCGATCGGCTCGTAGCGGTCGAGTTCCCAGGCGATGCGCTCGAGGCCTTTGCGGGCGATGCGCTCGTGGCCGTAGTCCTCGGGAGTGAAGCCCACGCCCTTGGGTGGAATCTTGTCCTCAGGGACGCCCTTGCGCAGGAGCACGGAACGGGCGGCGGTGAAGCCGACGTCGCGGCCGCGCGATTTCTTCTTTTGCGGCGTGCCGGCGAGCGACGTCACGGCGGCTTCGAACTCGGAGGCATCGAGATTCTGCTCGCGATACCACGCGCGGGCGGCGGCGAGTTGTTTCTCGTCGAGGCGTTTCAGCGTCGCGCGGTGATGTTCCTCGCGTTGCTCGAGATACTTCTTTTCGGCGAAGCCGTCGGTGCGTTCGGACGGCAGAAAATCCGCGGGGCGCTCGGCGATCTGCGTCGTGGCGAAGGCGGCCTGGAAGCGGTAGTAGTCGCGCGTCGGGACGGGATCGAACTTGTGGTCGTGGCAACGGGCGCACTGCAGAGGTTTGGCGAGGAAGACCTGGCCGACGCTGTCGGTGATGTCGTCGAGCAGCTTCTGGCGGGCGACCTTGGGCACTTCCATGCCGGTGAGTTCCCACGGGCCCATGCGGAGAAAGCCGGCGGCGACGAGCAGCTCCGATTCGGGCGTCTCGGTGCCGGCCCGGAGAGCGACGGCGGATGCGCCGCTGGCGGGGGCGGCTTGGCGCGCCTCGGCGATCTCGTCGCCGGCGATCTGCTCGCGGATGAACTGGTCGTAGGGTTTGTCCTGATTGAAGGCGCGGACGACGTAGTCGCGGTAGCGCCAGGCGTTGCCGCGGACGAAGTCGTTGGCGAAGCCGCTGGTGTCGGCGTAGCGCGCGACGTCGAGCCAGTGCTGGCCCCATTTCTCGCCGTAGTGCGGGGAAGCGAGGAGGCGGTCGATGAGATTGCGGATCGCGGACTGGGGATGGCGGACCGACTCGGCCTCGAAGGCGGAGATCTCCTCGGGCGTGGGCGGGAGGCCGAGGAGGTCGTAGGTGGCGCGGCGGATGAAGGTGCGGGCGTCGGCGGCGGGGGCGGGGGTTAGGCCGGCGGGGAGTTTCTGTTCGAGGAACGCGTCGATCGGGTTCGGGTGAAGACGGAGTGAAGGCGAGACGGAGCGAGCGGGAGCAGCAGAGGACGTTTTCTCTCCGTCTCTCTGTCTCTCCGTCTCTCCACCTCGTGCCGTAGGCACGGCCGGTTTCCGCAGGGGCTGATAGGCCCAGAGGTCGGCGGGTTTGTAGCGGCGGTTGGTCCAGTCGGCGTCGAGGCCGCCGCTGGTTTTGACGAGGATGCCGTCGGCGGCGGACCATCGGTCCTCGGTGGCGAGCAGGGTCTTGGTGCGGGCCTCGTCGGGCCACGGGGCGCCGGCGGCGATCCACGACTTCACGAGGGCGATCTGCGCGGCGGAGAGGGCGTCGTTGTCCTTGGGCGGCATCGCTTCCCAGACGTCGTGCGTGCGGGTGACGGCGAGGTAGAACGGGCTGGCGTCCGGCTGGCCGGGCACGAGCGAGGGTTTGAGGCTGTCGCCGCCTTCGACCGCGGCGGCGAGGGTGCGCAGGTCGAGGCCGCCTTTGATCTTCTCCTCATCGCGGCCGTGGCAACCGATGCACTTTTCCTGAATCAGCGGTTTGATGCGGCGGACGAACAGCTGCTCCGCTTCGAGCGCGGTGAGTTCGGCGGCGGGCGCGGCGCAGGGCAGGGCAGCGAGGAAAAAGGCAGTGCGAAGGAGGCGGGGGAAACTCATGCGGGGGGCGCCAGATAACTGCGGATTACCGGAGAATTGGACAAGGGTGGCACAGGATCGCAACGCGGCAAACGGGTCGCCTTCGCGGTAGAATTCCGGTGCCGGGTCCGAGTTCAGAGACGCAGGGCCACGCGGGTGCCTCCGGCCGCTGCGGAGGCTTGGATCGCCTCCATGATGCCGACGTCGCGCCGGCCCATTGCGCCGTCGGCCTTGAAGGGCGTGCCCGCCGTAATCGCGTGCGCGAAGGCGTCGAGCATCGACCCGAGCTGGAGCGTGTCCTCGGCGGGGATTTCCCTGCGGTTTACGATCAGGCGCTTGGGGCTGGGCTTTCCGTTGGAACTCTGACCGAAGACGCTGCCGGTGGGCAGGCCGGGCAGAATTTCGACGGTGCCCTTGGGGCCGTAGGTCGTGCACTGGTGAAAGTTGCCGCTGTAACTGGCGCGGCAGAGCGCCTGAAAGCCGTCGGCAAAGGTGAGTTCGAAGCTCATCGTCTCCTCGACGCCGGCGGGGAATATATCCTTGTGCCGCGTGGAGGCGAATCCGCGGGCGGCGATCGGCGTCCGGCCAGTAAGCTGGCAGGCGGCTTGGATCGGGTAGACACCGGTGTCAAAGAGCGCCCCGCCGCCGGTCATTTTGGGGTCGAGCAGCCACTGCTTGATGGTCTTGCGGCGTTCGGGATCGGCGAGCGCCCCGGCGTAGCCCCAGGAGAATTCGTAACTGCCGTTGGCGAGGCTGCCGACCGCGCCGGCCGAGAGTTGCTCGGCCGCCTTCACGTGGTGCGGCTCCCAGTGGAGCCGATAGCTGACGCCGAGGCTCACACCGGCGGACTTCGCGGCGGCGATCATCTGGTCGCACTGGGCGCTGCTCGTGGCCATCGGCTTCTCGACCATGATGTGCTTGCCGGCCTTGGCTGCGGCGATGGTGTGCGTGGCGTGGAGGGCGTTGGGCGTGACGACGTGGACGATCGCGATGTCCTTCGCGTCGGCGAGCCGCGCCATCGCGTCGTAGCTCCAGACGTTCTTCTCGGGGAAGCCGTATTGCTGCGCCCACGCGCGGCCCTTGGCCGGGTCGCCGGTGATGGCGCCGGCGAACCAGACGTTCTTCGCGAGCGGCAATTCGGGAGCGATGCTCTGCCGGCTGAACCCGCCGAGTCCGCAGAGTGCAACCCCCAGTTTGCCCTCACGGGCAGCTTGGGCGCGGACGGTGCTGCGGAGTCCGATGAGGGCGGGCGCAGCGAGGGCGGCGGTCTTGACGAAGGCGCGGCGGGTGAAGGGCATGGCGGAGGAGTGGCTGAGGGGACGGATGGGGGAACGGACGGGCACCGATTAACGACCGAGACGCGGAAATTTGGACGGAATTCCTGCCGGGTGACGTGATGGGTGAGGGCGGTCAGCGGAGGGCGGTGACAAACGCGGCGTCGCGCGTCGTCACGCACACCAGGCGCGATGGCGCGGAGGCGAATGCGATCGCGGTCGGTTTGGACGGCAGCTTGATGGTGCCGAGGTCGCGGCCGGTGGCATCGAGGACGTGGACGCCATCGAGGGCGGCGCACCAGAGGCGGCCGTCCGGGTCGAAGGCGAGGCCGTCGAGGCCGCGGACTTTGAGCGTGGCGAAAATCTCCCGCTGACCGAGCGTGCCGTCGGTGGCGATGGCGAAGCGGGAGATGTCCGAGCTCGACGAGTCGGTGATGTAGAGGTGCCGGCCGTCGGGCGAGAAAACGAGGCCGTTGGGTTTGGCGAGGCCGCGGACGGCGGCGGTGAGCTGTCGGGTGCGCGGATCGTAGCGGTAGATGTTCTGCTCGGTGAGTTCCTTGGTCTCGTCGGCGCGCTGCGCGAAGAGGAAGTCGGGGTCCGTGAACCAGACGGCGCCATCCGGGGCGACCACGGCGTCGTTGGGCCGGTTGAGGCGTTTGCCTTCGAAGCGATCGGCAAGAACCTCGGTGCGCCGGCCCTGCTCGTTCCAGCGGGCGAGTTGCCGCGTGGTCTGCTCGACGACGTAGAAGCCACCGCGACCGTCGGGGCGGAACGACGTGGCTTCGGGCGCATCGTCGCGCCAGACGACGAGACCGTTTTGGGCGG
>JACCDO010552156.1_pt1 | contig 25657 bp, 15 predicted proteins | sample 7446101 | NCBI WGS metagenome assembly JACCDO01 (sample SAMN15323440, study PRJNA562643) | freshwater metagenome | isolation source: river surface water | place: USA:Blue River Watershed | collected 2017-08-16 | reverse complement strand
TAAATGATTAAATTATTTTCATTTAAATACGCTTCAATTAAATTACATAATTTATTTTTTCTAACATTAGTATAATCTCTATTAGAATTTGTGCTGTCAAGTTGTTTAATTATATTAATTAATTCTTGTTTATCATAAAATATACATACCTTCCCTAAAGTATTGACAAATGGAACAGAAGTATTTATTAATCTTAGTTTATTATCTACATTACCAAATTTATCAAAATATATACCAAAAATATTTCCTTTATCTGTAGGAAGTAATTTATTTATATCAATTAACTCAGCTTTAGGTTTATTTGAAGAGGATTTTTGTTTAGATGGTAATTTAAATGTATTCTTTTTAAAAGATACAAGTTTTTTAATAAACTCTTGTTTAAGTGGGTATCCAATTGGATTTACAATATAATGAAAGTCTATATAATGAACTAATGCAGGTCTATTATATGGATCTAATACAGGTACCTTAAATTGAATTACATCATGTAAAACTCTATATATATCTATTTTTTTTAAAGTTTTTAAATTAATCTCTTTTTTTATAATAAATACAATTTGTTCTAATGTGTAAACAAAGTTATTATTAAATAAATTGATAATGAGTTTTGTTAGAACATTGTATAGTCCAGGAGAATGTATTTTTAATTGATAAGTAGATACGTCTACCTTTTTTGGTTTTTCTGAAAGAGTATGAACACATTTATACCTACAATGTTTATATTGACATTCTCTCATATAATTATATTTATTTGATAATATTTGATTTCTACTTTTATTTAAAGAACAGTCAAATGTATTAATTTTTAATAAGTATTCTATTTCTTTTATAGAAACATCCTTATCATAACTTAATTTATATTTTTCCAAATCAATAGAATAATTTGATGTAGTTTTAATAGGCATAGCAACATATTTAAATATCTTAACATTACGTTTATTTTGTGGTAAATTGATATGTGAATAATTCCTAATTGCTCTCCCTATAATTTGTTCTAATTTAGATAAATTCCAATATGGTTCAATAATATGAACTTGTCTTACATTTAAAAGAGATAAACCCTCTGCTATTATAGAAGAGCCTAATAATATTTTAATTTTATCTCCATTAATATTTTCAACACTATTAAATATTTTAATTATATTATTTCTATATTCTATACCACCTTCTTGACTTCCTGTTATAGTACTTACTTTATTATATCCATTAACATTTAAGAATGACTTAATAAGTTGTATACCAGAAAAATTTACATGCTCAGAATATATAAAAATTGTTCCAGAACAAGTTTTTATATTTTGTAATAATTCATATAATTTACAAGAATATTTTTTTATATTTTCTTTTTTTAAAAAATCTGTTTTAGGTTTGCAAAATAAATTATTTTTAGCTTCACATTCAAAATACTTTTTAAATCCATTTGCTCCAATAGAACCATTTGGATAAACGATTAATGATGCTTCTGTAGAATTAAGATGTTGGAATGATGTCTCATCATTCGTATTTATTCCTCCCAATGTATTATTATAATATTTTGACTGAAAATCTGTCATATAACAAGGATATATTATTAAATCACATTTTGGAAATAATGGGATTCCTATATTAATTTGTTTTGGAAAATTAACTTGATCAGTTGTAATATACATAATTTTTCCATTTAATGATTGTATTAATTCATCTCTAAGTACACTTTTAGGTATAGAATATATAGGGTTTTTAAATAATGATGATGTTATAGATTCAGATACTTTTATATTTGTATTTGCTATTAAATTTTCTCGTATAGGAAATATTTGATAATTATAATCTGGTAGATTTAATAGATTGGCGATTTCAAATATATCTAAGGAAGTATTAAACATTGGGGTAGCAGTTAGTAATATAAGTTTATACCCAATAGATTTTTCTAATAGTTTAACAACTGCATCATACCCAGTATTACCAATTATATTATGAACTTCATCAATAATTAAAATACTATCATTAATATTTTTAATCTCATTACCAATAATCTTTTTTTTCTTTTTTTTATTATTTAACGTGACTTCTGTTGTTCCCAAAATTTTATTTGTAAATTCTTTGTAATTATAAAATGTATAATTTAAATTTATTTTTTTATTAGCATTTTCAATTATTTGTTTCTTAATAAGTAAGTCTTGTATTTTTTTTGTTTTTGTGTTAATAAACTCTCTATCTTTAATAGACAAATAATTATATGTATTATATATAAGTTCTGTTCTGAATGAATTTTGTAATAAATTATTTTTCGTTAATACTATAATTTGTTTATTTTCCATTTTAATAAAATTTTCCGCAATTGTTATAGCAGATAGTGTTTTCCCTACACCTGTTTTAAAATATAATAATATACTTGTATATTGTGTTAATGGATTAATATAATTAGCGGCGAGTTGTTGATAATTCTCAAGATAACTTATCTTTTTATTGTCTATTTTATAATCTATTATTTCCTTCTTATTAAGTAATATATCTGTAAAGTTTTTGTCATTATAATCTGGATAAAATTGATTTATATTAACTAAATCTCCCATATATTATATTAATATAGGATAAAAATATTAAATTAATTTGATTAGTAGTTAATAATTAAAGTAAATAAATATGTATAAAAGAGATGTCGTAAGTTATGGTATTATTGCATATTATAAAAACATTAATAGTGAAATCAAATATTTATTAATACAGAGAAAAGATACTATTGGATATATAGATTTTTTAAGAGCAAAATATATGTCATATTTATCTAAAACAGAACGTAATTATTTTATAAAAAATCTTATTGATGAAATGACATTTGATGAAAAGAAGAGATTATTAAATGACGATTTTGATACAATCTGGTATGAATTATGGAATTCAAAAAATTCTCGAATAGCAATAGAATGTTATTCTTCAGCAAAAGAAAATTTTTCAAATATAGATATATCATCATTTATTAACAAAGACACAATTCTACGAGATACTAAATGGTGTGATAGAGAATATGGATTTCCAAAAGGACGAAGAAATAACTATGAAACTAGTTTACAATGTGCAATGAGAGAATTTGAAGAAGAAACAAGTTTGACTAAGGACGATTATAATATTATTGATGATAAACTGTTTTTTATAGAAAAATATTTAGGTTCAGATGGCGAACAATATAAACATATATATTTTTTAGCAGAATTAAAAAGTGATAAATTACCTATTGTTACAAGTGATAATAATTTAATGTTAAGAAATGAAATAAAGACGATAGGGTTATATAAATACACTGAAGCATATAATTTATTAAGAGTATATCATTCTGCAAAAAGAAATATTTTGTTTAAAATAAATAAATTTTTAATAAATAATAATAGATAAACATCATTTATATGGATGGGAGTGTATCGGAATGGAAAATTACAAAAACATATAATGTAAATGATATAGTCTTATATAAAGATACAATGTATAAATGTATTCAAAAACATACAGCAATTGCTATATGGGACCCAGTATCTACATTAAATGTTTTATGGGGTAATACTACTGGTAAAGATAACATATTAGGTATATCTGGAGATTATGGTTTTTATAACTTAGGCGATACAATCGATTTATCAGGTAATAGCAAAATAATAAAAAATGTTTATTTTAGTAATAATAAAATTATCAAGTGTATTAGTTTTCTTAAATATAAAATCATTGGCGATGGTAGTTCTTGTATGAAGATTATTGGAATGCAACAAAATACTATAAAATTATTTGGTATATATACATACAATTATTTTAAACAAATTAAATCAAATGGTTATATATATAATAAAACTCTATTAGGTAGTGTCTCCGAGGATGGTGATAATACAATGAATTTTTGGAGTGATTTTACAGATAATCAAAAAACAAGTAAATATATAAATATACGATATATTTATTTGAATGGTGGGCCTGGGGATTATGGATGGAGACTTAATTATTCCACATCTGATAATAATACATCTCCACAGGGAAATAGGGCAATTAATTATATTATAAATAGTCAAAAATTAGGTATAATTCCTTGTTTTATATATTATAATATACCTGCAGGTGGGGAAAGTTATATAACTGATCTAAATAATGTTCAAGATAGTGTTTATATGAACAACTATTTTGAAGATATTATTTTTTTATTGTGTTTAATTAATAAATATTCAAAAGAATTACCTTGTTATATAATCCTTGAACCAGATTTTATAGGTTATTTAATGCAAAACGCACAAAAAAGTGCAAATGAAATCCCCGCCGCAATTGAATGTTTAGATAATATACTCATTAAATATAATATTCCACATATCACTTTCCCAAATACAATAGGGGGATTAATACGTTCAATTAATTATATTATATCAAGTTTATGTAAACAAGTTAAATTTGGTTGGATGATTAATACTTGGTCAAGTAATGATTCTACAAGTAACTTTGGGTCTCTACTTAAAAATGATTTTGATTTAGTTAAACAACAAGCACAAAAAATAGGAAAATATTATTTTGATGCCGGGATAACAAGTTATAATGCATCGTTATTTAGTGTTGATAAATATGGTTTAGATTTTAGACTAACATCTGATGGTGATAATTTAGTAAAATGTCCCTGGAGTTATAATCACTATCATTGGACAAATTTTATTTATTTTAATTACTATATATCCCAAATATTAAATTTAAAGTCCCTATTATGGCAAATGCCAGTAGGACATCTCAATAGTTCTATTAGTATCAGCCCATATACAAATGAAAGATTTCCTGATTTAAAAAATATATTAGGTGAGGCAGAAGACTCAGCAACAACTTTTTTCTATGGTGATACAATTTCTTGTAGTAATAATATAGAATTTAATTACTGGAGTCAATACAACAATAAAACTATAGATTATATATCAGTTGATAAATCTAATAATATAATCACATGGAAACCATTTATTAATAATTTATTTAAATTTAATATTATTGGTATATTGTCCGGAGCAGGTGTAGGTATTTCTACTAATGGTGGTGGTATATCATCCAGAGATATAACAGACAGTTATTTTTTTATATCTAAAGTCCAACAATTTATTTAATTTTATTAAATAAAGATAGTGTATGTATGTCTGAGATAAATCGCATAAGTATAATAACATCAAATTTACCTATATCAGAACAACATTCATTTATTTCATCAAGTGCAGAACTTATTTCACCTAATAAAAAATATAGAGAAAAATTAGAAACTACTATTTTAAATCAAGTTTCACGATTAAATAATGTAAAAAAGGAAATAAAAAGTATTTTATTTAATTTGAGAAAAGATAATGCTTTAGAAAGTATCGGCAAATTAATTAGAATATCAGAAAATTTCAATGACAAAAATATAAGTGATTATATTATTAATGAATTAATAGTAAAAGAACAGAATTATAATGATGCACAAAAAATATTAATGTTAAAAAATGAAATAGAAAAAAATAAATCATTAGTGGAAAAAATTATTTTACCAATAATAAATTATTATAATACATTAAAAAACTACAGTGCTCAAAAAAATCCAATAAAACTTATTAAATTTAATAAATTAAAAAATGAAGCAAAATATTTTATAACAAAAAATAAAAAATATTTTGATATAGATGATGCAAATAATATTTTAATTGGTGTAGATTTTGCTTATGGTCCTCTAAGTATTAATGGATATCCTATATTTTTTGATTATCTTGTGAATTTAATCCATATAGTAGAACACTCATATTAATTTCTTTTGCAAGTTTATTAAATCTTCTCTATATAATTGTTTTATTGTTTTATTTTGTATAGTTTCTAATTCTCGTTTAATATCATCATATTTGTTTTTCAATTCTGTTATTCTTTCTTCTGTTAATGCAATTATTGGTAAATTAGTAAGATAATCATAAGTATTATTGACTGTCATAAATTGTAATTCTTTTAACTGTTTTTCTATTTCTACTTTCTTAATATTATTTATTCGTATATTACCTTTTATATAACCTTTTATAAATTTAATTTTGTTTTTTAATAAATCAGTTTGTTCTTTTAGCTCATTTGTTATATAATCCTTTCTTTTCTGATAAAATTCCATTCTTATATCAAAAAACTCATATATTATATCTAATTCTGTTGTATATTTATTTAATTGTGAATACCTATTAAATAAATGCATATTTGTTAAGTTTATTTTCTTCGATAATTTAAAATCTTTTACTATATCCTTACTTTCTTTAATTAATTCTATATGAAAACATACATCTTCATTTTTTGAATTATTTGAAAATTTCTTTATTTTTTTTTCTTGTTCTAGTTTTGTCAAAAAATCTATATAATTATTTATACTAGTTCCTATTGGTAAACATTCTATTTTTAATATATTTTTATTATTACCAACCTCCATTTTATATCTTCCACATACTGTAAAATGTTCATTAACTTGTTTTACTGTTCCAGTAAATCCTCTATAATATGGAAACAGCCTGTTAGGTTCTTTATTATCTATCATTAATAATAAATTATTAATTATATCATTTGGATTATAACTTGGTATAAATGTACTATATCCTGTCCCAATTCCTTCTGCACCATTAACTAATACCATTGGTATTATAGGAATAAACCAATCTGGTTCTATTATTTGATTCTCATCTATTAAATAATTCATCAATGGTAGATCAAGTTTATTATAAATATCAGTAGTTATATTATTAAGATACGTATAAATATATCTTGGACTAGCCGCATCATGACCATTATCTGTTAATGATCCAAATTGTCCTTCTGGTATAAGAAGATTTATATTATTCGACCCTATATAATCTTGTGCTAAATTTATTATGGTTTGTTGAAGAGATGCTTCACCGTGATGATATGCAGTTTCTGCTGATATATAACCAGATAGTTGCCCAACTTTAATCTCTTTTACTATATTCTTTTTTAACATATAGTGTATTATTTTTCTCTGACTTGGTTTTAATCCATCTAATAAACACGGAATAGACCTCTTATTATCATAAATAGAAAAATGTATTAATTCTTTGTTAATTAGTTCGGTATATGATATACTATTTGTGTCTTTACATATAACCTCATCTTTATTATAATATCTCAACCATTCTTTTCTTTTTTGAGTAGAATCTTCTTTTTTTTCAAATGCTAAACGAATAGAATCAAAACAAGCCCCATCATTATATTTATAATTAATTGTTCGCATATTCTTAAAATACTTTTTCGCGTCATCTTTAGTTGATGTTCCCAAACCTTTAAAATATTTTATTTTATATTTTTTTATATCTGCTTGACTATTTTTCCATTTTAAAAATTCTTGTTCGTTATAAAATTCCATTATTTGTTTTCCTTTAGTTGCTTTTATTAAAGGTGTATTAATAGTTTGTATAAAATTATCTATCTTTAATAAATCTGGCCAAAAGTGTTGTATAAAATTTACAATTAAACTCTTAATATGAATACCATCTAAATCAGCATCACATAATAATAATATACGCCCATATCGTAACTCTTTAGTATCTTTATAAACCATATTATTTTTTAAACCAATAATCTGTTTTATATTATTAATCTCTTCATTATTTGATAATTGTGATATAGTTGCACTTCTTGTATTAAGTAATTTACCCTTTAATGGAAAAATACCATATTTCTCTATACCTAATAAAGTATCATCTTGACTGCATTTTGCAAATGCTTGTGCAGATAATCCTTCCGTTAATATTAAACTACATTCAGAACTTCTTTTAGTACCAGCTAATTTTGCATCATATAAATTCTTTATTAATAATCTGGAGATTTTTTTACCATCACTTTTTTTATCTAAATCTTTATGTTCCTTTTCTTTTGATACTTGTATTAAATAATCTATCATACCACTTTTCTTCAATTTAATTAATAAATTCTTATTATTTATTTTAAATGATACACCAAAATTACTATAACTTGATATTAAATATTCTTTACTTTGGTTGTCAAATTTAGGTTTATCAATAGTAGCATTAATAATAATATTTAAACAATTCTTTATTGTATTTCTTCTTATATTTACTTTTTTCTTTTTTAGATATTCATCAATTATATAAATAACTTGATTTATTATATAATCAACATGTTTTCCACCACGAATAGTATTAATACCATTTACAAATGATATTTGTGAAAATGTATTACTTTCACATCCTAAAAAAGATATAGCATATTCCCAGACAAAGTCCCCCTTTTCAAATCTTTCTATATAATATTGTGATAAATCGGTGTTATGTCCTAATATTTTTATATAATGGGAAATTCCTATTTTTATTTTTTTTCCATTTAAAAAAATATTTACTCCACTACGGATAAATGCAGCTGTATCATATACCCTTTTATATAGTAATCCTGTAAAATTCAGAATATTATTTATATTAAATCTTTCTAAATCTGGATAAAATGTAACTTTAGTATAATCTTTTTTTTTACATTTTCTTATTTTAGGTTTATGACATAAATACATATTATTCTCCCATAATTGATAATAATATATTTCATTATAGCAAGTTTCTACTATAAACTTTTTACTATATATATTGGCCAAAGATGCTCCCAATCCATTTAGACCACCAACAACCCTTGTTTCATTATCATTATAATTAGAACTACTTAATAAATTTCCAAATAATAATTCAGGTATATATATTTTATGTTTCTGATGTATTTCTATTGGAATACCACTACCATTATTCTCAATTGATATAAAATCATTATTTATATCTATTTTTATATAAGATACTGTTTTATCTCTTTTTGAATGATCTATTGCATTAACAAGAATTTCATCAAATATTTTTAGAAATCCAGGATTATATAAAACATTTTTATTTACTAATTTATCATTCTCTTCATCAAATACTATTATATTATCCTTTATATTATCAATAGACCCAATATACATTTCTGGTCTAGAAATAATATGTTCATGTAAATCTTTTTTTTGATATGTGTCTTCAATAGATGACATTTTTTATATTATTTTATTAAATATTAGTTCTTTAATTTTCAATTTTTTTATTGATAGTTAGTTTAAGAAAATTGAAAATTATTATCCGTTTTTTTATATTTTATAAAATGTATATAACAACTATTGTATATATTATTGATATTGATGGTTTTTTTGACCTTGATATAATATTTAAATATATTAAAATCAATGATATTATTTTAGGTGTTAAGTATAAAAAAAATATTAAAGGAAATATAAAAAATACTATATGTTTTCTTAATCAATTGACTATTAACACATTTTTTGAAAATAAAAATATTAATATTAAACTATTTTTAAATGGAACTATTCAAATAACAGGAACAAAATGTACCGACCAATTATATAGATTACTTGATTATATATTAGATAATTTAAGTAATATACACGGAAATATAACAATTACACCAGATATTATAGATGATTCTTATAATTTATATAATAATAAATTGATAATTGATAATAAATATCGTCCAGAAATTTTATATATTAATAATGAAAAACTTTTTAACTTTAATGGTTTAAAATTAGAAAAAAAATATCTGAATGGATATCCTATATTAACATCATATAAGCATATATTATTTAAAAAAAGAGTGTTTAACTGTAATTTTCAAGAAATAGGGTATATGCAATATACATTTAAACAAAAATATAAAAATCTTAGATTAGTTAATACAGAATTAAGACAAGTCTCAGAGTTTGAATTTGAAATCTATAGATATAATAATTTAATAGGTAAAATAAATTATATATTACATGGTAAATTAACTTCACCTATAATATATCGTCATTCTATTAGTATAGAATATTATGGGGTAATAGGTAATACTAGTCTTGGAGATTTAAATATTAAAAATATGAATGGAACCGGTAATATACTAATACCAACACCAACCAATATGTACTATATAGATTTAATAACATTATATACAGTATTATGCAAATATGAACCAGATTTGCTTGTTATATATGATAACTCAAAATATGCTGGACTTAGTATAACATTGAGGATGTTTGATAAAAAAATAAAAATAAGTATTTTTTCTACCGGTAAAATACTAGTTTTTAATATGAATGAAAAGTCTCAATTAGAAAAAATAATATTATACATCAATACTATATTTAATAAATATAATTCTAATGAAACTACGTATAAACTTATTAAAAATAAAGAAATAAAAGTGTTAGATTATAAATTAAAACAATTAACAATTTTTGACGTTATTTAGACAATAAATAAAATAAAATTTCATTTATTTTATTTTATTTTTGTCTAAAACATAATAAGGTTATTTAGTTTTAACCACATTATAATATTTAGATTACCAAATTTTACAGCTTCTGCAAATGTGTAAGTATTAAACGGAATAAATTTTCTCTTTTTTTAACCAATTGGCAACATCAATATTTTTTGTAGTAATTACTCCGTATAATGTGTCTTTTTTTTTGTTGATTAGACTTTTATGAATTTGTCTATGATAATACAAGTATCAGATTATTACTGCTTATATTAATCAAACGAATCAACAAGAAATTATCAATAAAAGAATAACTATTCTGTTGTATCAATTTTTATACTATATACAAGAATATCAAAAAATCCTTGTGAGCAATTATGGTTTTTTACAGTGCATACACTGTAAATTACCATACCATACCATTTTCGTTCTAATGACGAACATTTAATTTTTCCCAAATATCTCATTTGACTGTGCTAATACACGAATAAATTTTATATTATTTTGTAACTCTGTAATATTTTTTGAATTCGTATAAGTACATGTAGATGATATACCACCTAAAATATCTTGAATTGTATGTTTTACTTGACCTTTGCATTTTAAAAATACTTTTTTTCCTTCTGATGTTTTATAGTTATCAACTTTTTTTGTTTCTGAATATTTTTCCATAGCATCTCTTGATGACATACCATAAAATTCTATCTCATTATTTTCATTAACATCTTGTTCTCCTTCTATATGACCGGCAAGCATTCCTCCTAGACATACAAAATGTGCTCCACCACCATATGCTTTAGAAATATCACCAGGATTAATACATCCACCATCACTACATAATAATGCACCTAAATTATTAACAGATTTTATTGTGTCTCGAATACAAGAAAACTGTGGATAACCAATACCAGTTTTTATCCTCGTAGTACATACACTGCCACTACCTACACCAATTTTAACTATATCGGCACCAGAATTAATAATTGCTTCTGCGCCTTCACTAGTACAGATATTTCCAGCCATTATAATATGTTTTGGGTATTTCTTTCTTATTACTTGTAAAGTATCTAATAGAGTAGAACAATAACCATTCGCTACGTCAATGCATATTTTATTTATTTTTGTCATTTCGATTAATTGATATAATTTACATAGATCTTTTTCTTTTGTACCTACTGTTATAAATATATATTCTTTTATGTCATCCCATTTACAACTTTTTATAATATTATACCATTCATTTATACTATAATACTTATGAATTAGTGTTAATATTTTATATTTACTTAATTCTTCTGCCATAGAGAATGTTCCAGTTGTATCCATATTACTTGCAATGATGGGGACACATTTTATCTTTTGTTTAGAATGTAAAGTTATATATTCTGTTTCTAAATTAATTTCCTTCCTTGATTTTAATGTAGTATTTTTTGGTAAAATTAATACATCTTTGAAATCTAGTTTAATATCTGAATTCATTTTTATTTAAATTTACAAAAACAAATATTAAAAAAAATGTATTTTTTCATTTAAAGAAAACATTTTCTAAAATTATTGTATCTCTGTAATTGTTCGTTATTATATACATCATTCAGTTTTTTGTATATCCCACCTCTCAATAATTTAGAGTATCTTAATTACAGTATTATGCTACATATTAATTAACAATTTACTTTAAACATGCTCGTTGCCATACTCATTCCATTTCCATATACATATACTCCCGCTTCTGTTTCTATTAAATTCTCAATGTTTTTTAATGTTTGATAATTTTTATTTAATAATTTGGTTGTAAATTCATTGGTGAAATTTGCTTTCTTTGTTGTCCTTGCAGATACTGTTACTCCTATTACACAATCCTTTGATAAATTACATTTCGATATTTGTTTAAGTATATCATAGTTTTGCCCCATTAAATCCGCATATATTGCTGATATCAACTCTTGTGTTTCTATTAAATTATCCAAGTATTCTTCCAATGAACATTCTTTTACATACTTCCCAAAAATAATATCTTTTGTCATCTTCTTATTATATTTACTGTTATTTGGAATTACTAATTTATTAATTGCAGATTTATTTGCTTGAACCACTGCTTTACTTGATTTGAAATCGATGTCATCTAATACTATTATCATTCCGTTTTGTTCATAGTTTATACTCTTTGAAAATATATAATTTAAGTGGTCTTTAGCATACGGATTTGGCGCGGTATATCCTGTACTATTTTGTATTTCTTTTTTACTAATAATATCTATTAGTTCTTCTTTTGTAAGTTCATTATATTTTTCTTTTAATTGTTCGGTTGTTTTTTCTTTTTTTATTGTTTTCTTTGGCTTGTTTGACGTTGTTGGTGTTGGTGTTGTTGAATTTTGACTATTTTTATCCCAGAACCATCCAGGGATTTCTTTTAATTTATCTATTCTATCTTGATTTAATGTATTTTTTTTATAATTACTTCTTTGAAAACCACACCACCACCCTAAAGTTTTTTCTTCTTTGTTTTTTGAAGACTGTGAGGGTAAATTACCACCATTTTCATTCACAAAGTTATTAACACTATTCAACTTTTCACACCATTGAAAATCAAGGTCCCAGAACCAACTAGGGATTTCTTGAAGTTTTTTTATTCTTTCTTGTGATAATTTATTTTTTTTATAGTTCATTCTTTGCTTACTACACCATCCCCCTAAAAATTTTTCTTCTTTGTTTTTTGAAGATTCGGATGGTAAATTACCACCATTTTCATTCACAAAATCAATAACATTATTATAATGTTTATTCCATAATTCATCAATGTCTTGTTCCCAGAACCAACTAGGGATTTCTTGAAGTTTTTTTATTCTTTCTTGTGATAATTTATTTTTTTTATAATTATAACGTTGCGTTCCACACCACAATCCCAAAGTCTTTTCTTCTTCGTTTTTGGAATGTTTTGATGGTAAATTACCATTTTCATTTACAAAGTCAATAATACTATTTAACTTTTTACTCCACTGAAAATCAAGGTCTTGTTCCCAGAACCAACTAGGGATTTCTTGAAGTTTTTTTATTCTTTCTTGTGATAATTTATTTTTTTTATAATTACTTCTTTGAAAACCACACCACGACCCTAAAGTCTTTTCTTCTTTGTTTTTTGAACCATGTGAAGGCAAGTTATTATTTGTATTAACAAAATCAACAACATTGTTATATATTTCATTCCATTTTTCGTCCAAATCTTTTTCCCAAAACCATATTTTTATTTCTTTCAATTTATATATTTTTTCTTGATTTAATATATTATTCTTATATTTCATTCTTTGTATACTACACCACCTCTTTAAAAATTTTTCTTCTTTGTTTTTTGAAGTAGATGATGGTAAATTACCACCATTTTCATTTACAAAAAACTTCAGTTTTTCAAAATTAATATTCCATAATTCATCAATATTTTGTTCCCAGAACCAACTAGGGATTTCTTCCAATTTATTTATTTGTTCTTGGGAAAGTTTATTTTTTTTATAGTTCATTCTTTGCTTACTACACCATCCCCCTAAAAATTTTTCTTCTTTGTTTTTTGAAGACTGTGAGGGTAAATTACCATTATTTTCATTCACAAAATCAATAACATTATTATAATGTTTATTCCATAATTCATCAATGTCTTGTTTCCAAAACCAACCAGGGATTTCTTTTAATTTATCTATTCTATCTTGATTTAATGTATTTTTTTTATAATTTTTTCGTTGCGTTCCACACCACCACCCTAAAGTTTTTTCTTCTTTGTTTTTTGAAGACTGTGATGGTAAATTACCACCATTTTCATTTACAAAAAACTTCAGTTTTTCAAAATTAATATTCCATAATTCATATAATGATTTTTTCATTTTATTTTCTATTTCACCATTATTATACCATACTGATACTTCTAAGTCATCAAAAAATTCATTATATAATTTCTTATGTTTAATCTCAGAATTACTTCTTTCTTCTTCTTTAATACGTTCAATTGTAGTTTCTGTATTATCTACACAATTTTCCACAATTTGTATATCATTTTTTATTTCTTTTATACAACGTTTGTCCTCTGTATCTTTTGGTTCTTTTCCCTGTAATTCATCCAATTCATATTCCAATTCTTCTTTTTTTTCTTGTAAAATCTCTAAAGTTTCTAATTTTGTGTTTAGAAGTTTTTCAAGACGGGATGGGTGATAATTATTTAATAAATCCAAATCTAAACCATTTTCTAAACAAGTGGTTATTTTACAAATGATTTGTTGTTTTTGTTCTTTAACTATTTCTGTTATATCTCCTTCATTAGGTTCTTCTACATTCATAAGAATAAATATATAAGCTACTTTATTTGGATCTTTTGGATTAATTCGTATTCCTCTCATAATTTTCTGAACTGTATCTGGAATTGAATTTGATACATAACTTAAATATACTGCATTACATTCTTTAATATCAATACCATAACTTATTGTCTTACAGGACAATAAATGACCACCCTGTTCTTTAAAGTTATTAAATACAATTTGTCTTTCTACATTAGAAGTATCTTGTGTTATTTTCCAACAGTTATTGTATTCATTCATATCTATTTCATTTAATCCTGAATTAATAGAATTATCTCTTCCATTAACTGTTTCATAAAAGTGAATACAATGACTAAGATTACTTTTTTTCATTTCATATTTTAATGTTTCAGCAACATTATTTATGTTCCAAATAGGAACAATTTTAAATGGACAAACGTAGTTGTCTTCAAGTGCTTCACTATAATCATAAGTATAAATAGTTTCACCATAAATATCGATGTCATCCATATCTTGAGGTGTTGCTGTAAAAAAATACATTCGTTGTACATTATTAATAATATCAGATTCAATTACTGACTGTTTATATGTATGAGCTTCATCAACAACAACAATGTCAGGAACAACAGGAAGATTACTTAATGACATATTATTAACAATAAAACAAGTTTTTTTCTTTTTTGATAATTTAAATTTGGTGTAATCGTTTTCGCAATTAATTACAACAATGTTTAAATTTTTAATATTCATGCCTCTAAGAAGTTCTTCGTGTTGACTTAATAAACCATTACGAGGAGCAATTAAACAACTAATTTGTTCTTGAAGACAAAGATGTATTTCAACAAGGGTTTTTCCTGAACCACAACACATACGAATAATTCCTTTATCAACTTTACTGCAAGCAATAAGGGCAGCATTTTGACATACACGTAAATCTTTAGATAACATACCTACCTTCCGTAAAATATTAAATTTAATATAATTTAGTTTCAATTTTAATAAAAGTATAACACTTACCGGTAATAATTTTGTATAGTAAATTAGGGAAGAGGCAAACATAATTTACCTAATAAATAAAATCTTTTTTGTTATTTTCTAATAATAAATAAATGAGTTCTTCTTTAAAAATAATAGCGAAAAATGGGGGTTCAGAAACATTTAAAAATGTTTTTCTAGATAATAGTTCAAGTGGTTCTAATACATGGTTTTATTTAGGTAAAATAAATAACACAAATCCGCATACATCAAATGAAAGGGGGTATATTGATATAGAATTAATAGATGGTAGAAATAATACATTATACTCTACAAATATTTGTAATCTTATAGCAGTAACAGGAAATCATACAATAAATGCATCTCATAGTTTTTCTGGTGTAGGCAATGTTAGTTCTACTTTAGTAGGAACAAGAAGTGTATGTTATATTTATAATGAAAACACTACAGAAAATTATCATTTATTTGTTCGTGTTCCTAGTTCATCTAATTGTAATATTATATTTAAATTTAATTATTTGGGGAATGTTAATATACCAAACAGTGAAGGAACAGGTGCATCACCTAATGGAAGTACATCAGGATATACAGGTAGTTGGACACTTAGTTATTCTACAGACAATAATGGTACAAGTATAGTAAATATTGGGGATTTATATACTAATACAGTAAATATATTATCAACTACACCAAGTACATCTATAACAACAGGAGGATTAATACTTTCAAGTGGATTAAGTATATCAAATTCGACTAATGCTACTTCATCTACAAATGGTGGTAGTTTTACAACAGCTGGTGGTATAGCATCCGCAAAAGATTTGTATATAGGGGGTAATTTAACTACTAATATTGGTAATTTTACAAATTTAACATTATCATCTACAACAGTTTCAACAAGTTCTAATAGTGGAGCACTTGTATCTCAAGGAGGTATATCAATAAATTTAACAACAGATGCGACAAGTTCTACAAATGGAGGAGCATTAACTATTGCTGGGGGAGCTGCTATTGCTAAAAGTTTATATGTTGGGACAACATTTAATGTAAATGGTACAGGAACATCAACATTTAGTGGTATTGTTAATATTACAAATACAACAGCTAGCTCAAGTATATCAAGTGGATGTTTAGTATTATTAGGAGGATTAGGTATTTCTAATACAACAGATGCCACTTCTGCAACAAATGGAGGAAGTTTTACAACTGCTGGTGGTGTTGGTATTGGTGGTCAAATGTTTGTATCAGGTTTAGCAACATTAAATGGAGGAATAACAACTGCATCAACTATAACATCAACTAATACAACTGCAAGTACAAGTTCAACAACTGGGAGTGTATTAATTTCTGGTAGTATAGGGATATCAAACACAACAGATGCGGCATCTGCATTAAATGGTGGGACATTAACAACAGCTGGTGGCATGGCTGTTGCAAAGAATTTATTTGTTGGTAGTAATATAAGTACTACAAGATTATTTTTACCAGGAGTAACTTCATCTACGGCATTATTACGTATTCCTTATAATTCCGGAACATCGCAATTATCATTTAATGATAATACTGGTGCAGAAACGACATCTATATATATAGATTCTTCGGGGAATACGAATTTTAATTGTAGTGGTGGTTTTAACTTTTTGACTAGTTCTACTGTTAGATTATCTATTAATACTAATGGTGTTCTTTCACATACGCCAACAACATATTCGGGAACACCCAGTACAACAGGTGCTTTTATGAATTTTACATCAAATACTTTTCAAGATAACTCTACAAGTAATAATGGTACAGCTTCTAACTTATATTTTTATACATTTCCACAACACACGATAAGTGCTACAAATAGCGATGTTACAACAACTAATGCGACAACTTTATATATTTCTGGTCCCCCTATAGCTGGAACGAATGAAACTATAACAAATGCTAGAGCATTACATGTTAATTCTGGTATAGTAAGATTTGATGGTCCTATTCAATCTGCTTCAACGATAGCAACAACATCATTAACATCTGGTGCAGTATTATTATCTGGTGGTATAGCAATTAACAATACAACAGATGCGACAAGTATAACAAGTGGTGGAACATTAACAACAGGAGGTGGTATGTCTATTGGTAAAACTCTTTATATAGGGACATCTATTATATTTAATGGGACACAAAATTACCAAATGGGAACTACAACAGGTCCATCATCTACATCTCTATTGTATTTACAGTCTCTTGCGAGTAATGATTTTAACTTTGCTATATTTAATAATACTGGAACAAATACATTAAATAATTCTATCCTCTTATTTGGAACTGGTACAACTTCTTCATTAACAAACACAGAATATATGTCAATTGGATTTAATACATCAGGAACAAAGTATGAGATTAGCACAAAACAACAAGGAACTGGTGTAGTTAGACAATTAAATTTATACACTGGTTCTAATACAAATCAATTAGTTCTAAATACTGATGCAACAATAAGTATGGGTTCTACAACAGCATCTACATCATCAACTACTGGAGCTCTTAAATTATTGGGTGGAATTGCTATCAGTAATACAACAGATGCAACTTCATCTACTAATGGTGGTAGTGGAACATTTGCTGGTGGTTTAGCTGTTGCCAAATCTGTTTATGTTGGGACATCTGTAACAGTAAATAGTGTTAATATTACACCTAATACTGGTGATATTATAAAAGAACAAACTGTTTCATTAGCTGATAATACAGGTTCAGCTACAAATATATCCGGATTTGTATTTAATTCTGCGTCAACAAATTGTTTTAGAGCATATATAGGAATTCGTATTAATACAACAAATACTGTAGAATATATGGAATACATTGGTAATTATACTGGAAGTAGTTGGACAATGACACAAAATGTACAATTAGGTAGTTCAACAGGAACTACACTAACTATTACTTCTGCAGGACAAATTCAATATACAACAACGAATGTAGGGAATAGTAGAAATTTTAAATTTAGAGCAATAACTATTAATGTCTTGTAATTTTAAAACATAAAATTGAATTAATAAAATCAAATACTATACTAAATTAACTTATTATATATGTAATGTTTGATTTTCTTCAACAAGAAGCGATTGAAAATAACAATTTTAAAAATTTGAAATTTATATATGAAAAAGAGGATATAATTTTTGTATGTATTGTTCTAAATGTGCTAGCGGTAATTCTAATAATGAATGTGATTATGAATGGAATGAACATACATTTACTGCAGCAGTAAATAATGGAGATTTAAAGATTATGAAATGGTTGTACCGATCACGATTGTCCGTTGGATACTGAAAAAATAACGATATTGCAATATATATAGTAGTTAAGAAGTTATAAATTGGCTAAAAGGAGTTAATATAAAATAAATAAAATAGATTATTTATTTTATATTAAAAATCATGTTCAATAAGTGAATTATCTTAAATTAATTAAAGATAGGAGCAGATTTAGGCTATCACTGGTTTCCACAACTCATAATCTCTAAAGTACCATTATTTACTGCAGCAGTAAACGTTTCAGAATTCCAAGGACAACCATTGTCGCGCAACCATTTTATCATTTCACTGTCACTATTTTTTACTGCAGCAGTAAATGTTTTAGAATCCCAAGGACAACCATGGTTGTACAACCATTTCATAATATTTAAATTACCATAAGATGCTGCGGTAAGAAATATATCTTCGGTCCAAAAAGAATGATCCATATACAAGTAAAGTTCCATATAATCTACATCTCCTTTTTTTAATATACAAAAGAGGTTTTTTTTATAATTAATAGGGCAGTCGATATCATTAAGCAATTCTCTAACGTCATGTTTATCATATTCTATTGCACAAAGATATGCATCTTCAGTTAAAGGGCAGTTATTATAATGTAACCATTCAATAATATCTAAATTGCCACATTTCACAGCATTATTAAATGTTTCAGAATCCCAAGGACAACCTTGTTTGTGCAACCATTTCATAATGTTAAAATTATCATTTAGTGCTGCAATAGGGAATGTTTTAGAATTCCAAGAACAACCTCGTTTGTACAACCATTCCATCATCGTTAAATTACTATGTGCCACCGCAGCATTAAATGTATCAGAATTTAAAGGATAACCAATATCATATAACCAATTCATAATTTCTAAATTGCCACCATATTTTATTACTTTAATAGATGTATCAGATTCTTGAGGATAATTATTTTTTAATATATTTTGTAATAAATTATATTCGAAAGTAATTTTATCGATAAGAGATTGTGAAAGATTAATCATAATTAGTTATGATAACAATTGATAATAATAATTCAATTTTTTTCATCAAAGTAGGAGGTTTTTTATTACCAACATAATTTATTATTTTCAATCGATAATGGGTTTAATTTAGAAGTTATGAAGTGGTTAAGAGAACAAGGGTGTCCTTGGGATGCTACAGCATTTAAGAGTGCTGCTAAATATGGTAATTTAGAAGTTATGAAGTGGTTAAGAGAACAAAGTTGTCCTTGGGATACTAATACATTTGCTTGTGCTGCAGTATGTGGTAATTTAGAAAATATGAAATGGTTAAAAGACCAAGGATGTCCATGGGATTCTGAAACTATATTTTCTTTTGCTGCAAAATATGGTCATCTAGAAGTTATGAAGTGGTTAAAAGAACAAGGTTGTCCTTTTGATTCAAACACATTTTCTGCTGCAGCACAATGTGGTAATTTAGAAGTTATGAAGTGGTTAAAAGAACAAGGTTGTCCTTGGGAAGAAGATACATTTAGGTGTGCTGCAATATATGATAATTTAGAAGTTATGAAATGGTTAAAAGGACAAGGGTGTCCTTGGGACTTTAATGAAACATTTGTTTCTGCTGCAATATGTGATAATTTAGAAAATAAGACAGCCATCTGTCATTGGTTAAATGAACAAAGTTGTTCATAGAATACCAATACAGATAACTAATAAGAAATATATATATATTTCTTTTGTAGAAAATATGTTAAATGAACAAAAGTGTTCTTAGAGTATAAATATAAAACTTAAATTTTCTAAATATCTTAATTTAGAAAATTTAAGTTAATCAAAAAAAACAAGAATGTGCTTTGAGTGATATAATAATGAAATATTATTGCGTTAAAAATTAAAAAAAAATTATATATTTATAAATAATAAAAATGCCTATTGAACAAAAACTTATTGATGAAATTAACTTTGAATATAATAATCTAAAAGAGCAACCTAATTATATTACTAATGCTAGTTTATTTACTAAGGCAGTATTATGTGGTAATTTAGAGTTTATGAAAAAATTAAAAGAACAAGAGTGTTCTTGGGATGGATTTACATTTCAATATGCTGCACAGTGTGGTAATTTAGAAAATATGAAATGGTTGAAAGAAAATAATTGCCCTTTAAATGTAGGAGCATTTTCAGAGGCTGCATTATGTGGTAATTTAGAAAATATGAAATAGTTAAAAAACAATGGTTGCCCATGGGATGAATATACATTTAACTATGCTGCACATCATTGTAATTTAGAAATTATGAAATGGTTAAGAGAAAATAATTGCCCATGGGATACATTGACATTTACAATGGCTGTAATTTGTAGTAATTTAGAAAATTTAAAATGGTTAAAAGAAAATGGATGTCCTTTAGGTGATAAATATTATTCATTTTTGGAATATGCTATAGCATCTGGTAATTTAGAAATTATAAATTGGGTAAAAGATATAAAAAATGATGTGAAGGATCTAAATCTGTTTGATTGTGCCATAAGATATGGTAATTTAGAAATTATGAAATGGTTAAAAGAACAAGGGTGTCCTTGGAATGAATATACATTTGAATTTGCTGCAAAATGTGGTAACTTAGAAATTATGAAATGGTTAAAAAAGAATGGATGTCCATGGGATACCAACACATTTTCTGCTGCTGTAAAATATGGCAATTTAGAAATTTTAAGTTGGTTAAAATATAATAATTGTCCAGTAGATTATGTCTATATAGTTGAAGTATATTTTCACTGTTTTAATTTGTGGACAGAACAAGAAAATTTTTTATATAATATGTTTTGTGATGATGAAAAATTTAAAAATGCTTTTTAAAATGATATTCATTTCTTAAAAAAAATAAAATTTAATTAAATTTTATTTTTTTTACATTTTATTACAATCATTTACTGCCAACATAATTTATTATTTTCAATTGATAATGGGTTTAATTTTTTATAAAAATTATTTGTTAATCTATCTTTAAATAGTGATTTATTATAAAGGATTTCATCAACAGATTGAACAAAATCGTCTGGCATTAAGACATTTTTACGGGGTTTAACAAGTAATAACATATAAATATCAACATGACGTTCTTTAGGGGGTAAATTATTATGAGATTTGTATCGAATAGCTCGTCCAATAACTTGATTAATTTTTTCATTATTCCAATGAGGTTCCATAATAATAACAGAACGTGTTTCTTTTAAGGATAAACCTTCACCGCCAGCAGAAGATATTAACATAACTTTTACTTTATTAGCATTATAATCTTTAACATAGTTATTTCTTAAGTCTTTAGGTATAGCACCGGTAATAATACCATAAGGGATATTCATATTATCAAGTATGTCAGAAATAATAGAGATACCAAATTCTTTCCAAGTGGAGTAAACGAGAGTTTTTCTATTTTTTTTTAGATTACTTAAAATAGTTTCAATAGTGAAACTAATTTTATTAGAAGGATAACCAATACCATTAACTGCTCGTCGTACCCCATTATAGAAAGGTTCAAGATTTTTAGTATCTTGAAATACTTGTGGTAAATCTTTTTTAATATTTTTTTGAATTTTTAAATATTCTTTATAATAAGGTAACGGCATAGTTAATTTTTTTTCTATAAATGAACTTGTTGGAAAATCTTTTGAATTAGCTGGATTTTTATATATAGATACATTACAATTAAATAATTCATTAAATTGAAAAGGTAAGCCATGTAATTTTTGTTTAATTTTAGAAGGAGATAAATTAGTAATCATTTGCATCATATTAACTATATCATCGACTTGATTATAAATTGGGGTTGCTGTTAACAATATAACTTTACTAGCTTTTGCAGCACAATTTAATATTGATTTTGTTCTGGTAGAATAACTATTTCTTAAATTATGTGCTTCATCTATAATCAAAATTTTATTAGCACAAGATAATTCACCTTTTTGCATTTTACTGATAGCTTTGCCATAAGTTTCAATAGTAACATTATTAGTATTAATACCAGATACTTTATCTAATTGTTGTTTATAATTACTTTGAAGACTTTTAGGAGTTAAAACTAAAGCCTGTTGGTTTGTTCGTAATAGACACTTAAGAAGAAAGATACTAGTATATGTTTTACCGGAACCTAATGAATGATAAATAAGCAATCCTTTTTTATATGGATTATTTTTTTTAAACCAATTACATAAGAAACGTTGATGTTCAAGGGGTTTAATTTCATCTTTTGATAAAACTTTACACATTTCACTTTTACATTTAGACATTAAAAATACTGTTCTATTCTTATAATATCTCAATAAAATAAATGAGATTAAAAAAAAAGAATACATTATTATATACAATGGACGAATTAATAAAAATTGGAATTAGAGATATTAATAACCCTAAATTACCTAAAGGCTGGCCGAAATTAAAAAAATCTAAATACAATAATGAAAAATATTTCGCTGTTTTAACTGGTGAAATTAATGATATAGTAGTAATTGATTTAGATGTTCATGATTCTACAACAAAATCGGTGATGTGGTTTGAGGAACATTTTGGTAAATTAGAAGAACAAGAAACATTAGTAACAAAAACTAAAAGAGATGGATATCATATTTTTTATAAATATGATAAAAGAATTACGAATAAGATAAATTTTAATGATTCTAATATTGATATATTAACTGATGGAAAGTGTAGTTATCAAGGTGAATTATATCCAGTAATAGTAGATAAACCAATAAGAGAATTAACTGAGGAAGAAATAAATTTACTTACTGATAATAATAGTGACAAGGATTATAATTTTACTGAAGAAGAAATTAATGATCCTAATTCTATTACTAGTGATGAAATGATTATCAAGATGTTAAATAAATTAGATAAGAAGAGATGTGATGATTATTCTTTTTGGATTAGAATTGGTTTCTATTTAACTAAATATACCAATGGTGAATTTATATTTAAAAATTTTAGCAAAAACAGTGATAAATTTGACCCTAAAAGACAAGAGTATGATTGGTCTTATATTAAAAATAAACATTCTGATATTAATCTTGGAACCATTTTATTTTGGTTAAAAGAAGATTTATCTGAAAAAGATTATAATAAAATTCGAGAAGAATTACATATTTTACGTGAATCTAATGAAATATCTAAGACTGAAGGTATTAATATTGAACATACTATTATAAAAAAGATGAATAAAAATAAGATAGATATGGAAATTAAAAATAATAATATTTTGAATAACATACATAATAAAGAGAATAAAAAATGTAAATGTGTTAATATTTATAGTAAATTAAACAATAATGGATTAAGATATATGTGTTCAAATTGTAAATGGGGATATCCCGATAATTATATAACATATTCTGATTTACATAGAACAATAACAAATTACTTTATTAATATAAGTGGTGGTGATGGTAGTGGAGGAGGTAATGTTGCTGCTATGGATACATTACCTATTGCTAAGAAAATTAAAGACATATCTGATGGTATTTTAATTTATGTAGAAAAAATAGAAAATAAAGGTTTATGGTATAAGTATAATGAAAATAATGGAATTTATGAACATTTATTACCTATTTATGTTAAAAATGAAGTTGATAAGATTGTATCTAAATTAGAAAAAAGTGAAGAAAATCTTTGGATAAAATGGTTAAATAAATACTCTTATTCAGAGCAACTATTAAAAGAGCTAAAAAGAATATTTTTAGTTGATATGAATTTTGAATTTGATAAAAAGGAATACTTATTTGGTTTCAAAGATGGAGTATTAGATTTAAGAGATATGTCATTTGATATAGGAAATAAAGAAGATTACACTTCAATGTGTTGTAAGTATAGATTTAGTGAAGTAATTGAAAGTGGAAATTTAGCAGAAGAGATGGTAAGAAATATGTTTTTAACTGAAGATGACTATAATTATACTCTAAAAAGGTTAAGCAATTGTTTATATGGAAGAAATAAAGAACAAACATTTACAATAAATTATGGATTTTCTGCATCTAATGGTAAATCTAATTTAATGGAAAGAGTTAAGAATGCATTAGGTGATTATGGAGATGTATTTCAAAATAAATTAATAACATCAAAGACAAATAAAGCAAATGAGGCAAATGAAAGTTTATTAGATTTCAATAAGAAAAGATTTTTATATTGTTCAGAACCAGAAGCCGATGCAAGATTAAATGTGAATTTTATTAAAGAATTAACAGGAGATGAGATTAAAGTAAGAGGACTATACTCAAGGAACATTACAATGAAACCATCTTATAATATTTTTATTTGTTGTAATAGATTACCAGTATTAGATAGTTATGATGCAGGTATAGCGAGAAGAATAAGAATAGTAGAATATCCAATACATTTTACAGAGAAACCAAAAAGGAAGAATGAGAAACAGATAAGACAATACTCAGAAGAAGAGAAAGAAGAGATAGAAAAAGGATTATTGAAATTAATTATTGAATACCATAATAAAGAAATCGAAGAACCAGAGAACTTGAAAAATATAAGGAAGATGTATTTAAATGATAATAAGGGAGAAATAGAGGAAACATTAAAGGAAATGTATGAAGAGTCTGAAGATAAGAATGATTACATAAAGTTAAAGGATATAAAGAAGGACTTTAGAGAGATAGATATAATATCATTGAAGTATATAATATTGAGTGTATTTCCTAAATGTGAGTTTTATGAGAGGAGGCAAACAAATAAAGAAAATAAAAAAAATATATTTGAAAATTTAAAAAAAACTATATATCAGTCCTAATTATTATATATCAGTCCTAATTTATTAT
>JACCDO012228215.1_pt1 | contig 25672 bp, 19 predicted proteins | sample 7446101 | NCBI WGS metagenome assembly JACCDO01 (sample SAMN15323440, study PRJNA562643) | freshwater metagenome | isolation source: river surface water | place: USA:Blue River Watershed | collected 2017-08-16 | reverse complement strand
GCGATTAAGAAGGGTTTACTGACGGGTTCGTTTCGAGTGGTATTGGCGATGGTAATGGGTTGATATGCTGTTTTATCTACTTTGGGATAAGGGGATGAAAGCCCTAGGACTTCTGTCACACCTTCAATGTTTAAGATGTAATGCTGATCGATGGATGGACTAGGGGGGATGATTTCTATGGCTCTTGTCACACCTTGCTCGTTTTTTAAATTTCTGGTCCAAAGTCCTAACGCTTTGAGCAAAGCGTTGATGTGATCGACATTGGCATTAGGGGCGAGCTGAACTAGGATATTTTTCATTGTGCTTATGGACTTTCAATTTTTAGGATTGTCTAGACATTACTGTTTCAAATACTGTAGCAAGTGCTGTTTTAGAAGCAGAAGCTGGGAAAGTAGCAAGAATTGCTAGAGAATCATCTACTTTTTGACGAGCGATTTTTCTTGTGTCTTCTATGGCTTTACTTTCTTTGATCAAATCAAGCAACTTTTCATATAAAGGATGATGCTTTCCCTTGGTGGTAGTATTCCTTTGAGTGACCAATTCTTCAGCTGTTTTTTGATTTTCTAGATTTAATAATTCGATAATATGATCGACAATCAATGGGTTGCGTTCTGATGCCAAAATCAAAGGCCAAGTCAATTTTCCTTCTCTTAAATCAGCAAAAGGGATTTTGCCTAGTAGACTTTGATCCCCTTCTAGATCTAAAGCATCATCGATGAGTTGAAATGCAATGCCTAGATTTAAGCCGATCTCGCCAAGTGCATCGATTTGAACTTCGCTTAACCCACCTAATCTTGCCCCAGATCTCAATGCCCATCGAAAGAGTGATGCTGTTTTTCCTTCTACCACTTGCCAATAGGCTTCTCGATTGGGGTCAAATTTTCCTCTTCTCACCAACTGTAAAGCTTCTCCAGCGACCATTTGATCGATCACTTCCAGAAGTTCATCATAGATCATATCATCTTTGACTTTTCTCACGCGTTTTAAGGCATCAAGCAATAGATGATCGCCACCAAGTACGCTGGCTGAATTGCTATAAATCACTCTAGCAGTGGGAAATCCCCTTCGTTCATCCCCCAAATCAATCACATCATCATGGAGTAAGGTCGCAGCGTGCACCAATTCACATGCCATTGCGATTGCTTGAGCTTTTTCATCAAAAGCAGCATTTCCCATTTTGAGAGATAAGAGCACACATAATGGGCGTATTCTCTTACCGGGTTTAGAAACCAAATACTGCGCACTCATCCAAGCTTCATTGGGTGGACTGACTGGACCCACTTCATTAAATCTTTGATCTAAGAGAAGTAGATCTTCCATCAACCAAGTTTTCATCTCCAATAGTCTTAAGCTTAACCCATCTAATTGTTGGCTTTCTAGTGCTGAACTCAGTTGTTTGATAGTATTGAGTTGATCTTGTTCCATGAGTTATCCTTCCTTTTTTGAATCATCTTGGTCTTTATCTTGTTTTGAGTCTTGTTTTGAGTCTTGTTTTGAGTCTAAACTCAAGTATTCGTTGGTATGTTCTACAGTGTGTTGAGATGTATGATGACTGGTCACTGTTGAAGATTGTTGGGTGATCTCAGCGCTTGATCCATCATCTTGAATTTGGGTAAAAAACAAAGGTTGAATGGCATTACTACTTGATAAACTCGGTGTATTGCTGGATTGAATTGCTTGGGTTTTAATAGGGGTTACCATGATGGTTTGAGCTTGAGTCGCACTTAATTTTTGAGAGATAAGTGCGATGAGTTCAAGTTGCATTAAAATCTTCTTCCTTGATACTTTCCCTAAAGCATCCTTGGGAATGAAATCCACAAAGAAGAAATGATTTGGCACTTTGTAGGCACTTAAACGATTTCTACATAATCTTAGCAATTCATGTTGATATGCTTGTTCGCTTTCAAGGGCGTTAGCATGATCGATGATTGCATGATGTTTACTGTTGTATGTCAAGGCATTAGGCGCAATGAGCTTAATGATAGCAATGGGTCTTTCACCCCAAAGTTCATTTTCAAATTTAGCAACCACAGCTTCTTCAACCACTGGTGAAGACAATAATACCTGTTCGATCTCTTCAGGATGAATATTTACACCCCCAGATAAGATTACATCATCTGCCCGTCCCAGCACAATCACACCTTTTTTGGTGATTTTCCCAATATCATCTGTTTTTAATTCACCTAGTGCCGTAGTAGGCCCTTTGATCATCAATCTTCCTTGGGGTTCGTTTTTATAGTTCTCTTCATTTAAGTCGATGATATCAATGCTTTCAAATCCTAAAGATTGCGTTTGTTCTAGTTCTACTTTCACAAAAGGAATCGTTGGTATCGGTTGATCGGGACTTTCTGTTTTAATTTGGGTACAAACTTGAGATGCAGCTTCACTCATGCCCCAAGTGAGTTTCAGGGGAAATGAAAGAGATATCGCTTGTTCCCAAAGCTTTTGGGGCGTAGGTGCACCACCGATTAACATGGTTTTTAAAGCTGAAGGATAAGGTTTTAGGGGATCATGGACTTCAATGAGTTGAGATAACATCGTTGGGGTAAGAGAAATATGGCTGATCAATGCGCTTTGTAGCCATGATTCCACTGATTTTATATTGAAATCACTGATGACAACTGGGACTTGATATAGCATTGTTCTGAATAAAATCGATAATCCCCCCACATGATGGAAAGGTAAACAAGCAAGCCAACAATCACTGGGTTGATGTCCAATCCTAATAGCAGAACCAAAGGCATTGAATATCATTTGTCTTGCTTTAAGCCCAACAATCTTGGGTTTTCCAGTGGTGCCAGATGTACTCAATAGCACTAATTTTCTCTCCCAACCCCATGCACATTCTTTGATTTGCCTCTTGATCGTTGTGCTTTGATAACGCTGTTGTATTTGTTTTTGATAGCTAGGATTGAGAAAAGCTGATTGATGTTGTAGATCATTGCTAGAGATAGGTACAATTGTTTTTTTCACAATGATCTCATCAAAATCATCAAAAATCGTGGCTAAACCCGCATTTTTCAGTTGAATCCCGATCCCAAGTTTAAGATCAAAGAGTTCGATTAATCCCTTGATTTCATCGATGGTGCTTGATGGTTTGATCGGCACTACCACTGCACCCAATAGATTTAATGCCCAAAATGCAATCACCCAATCCCCTGTATACCCTAAGCAAATTGCGATCTTATCATTATATTTTACACCAGCTTGTTTAAATCGCTTTGCCAAGTTTCTGACCAAAATACCAAAGCTTTCACCCGAAAGAATAAATTCTTCACTGATCAGTGCGATTTCATCAAACTTGCTTTGAACATAAGAATCTAGGGGATGTTGATACATGATTTAACTCAATGTTTTGATGGGATTAAGTTCAATATGTGCATTTTGCACAAACAAAGGATTGATACCATCCCTTAGTTCTGCACCGCTTAAACCAGCTGTTACGCCAATGCCTTCATTGATCAAAGCTTCACATAGATAAGCACAAGAATATCTGCCAATCGCACTATCCATAGAATGGGTAATACAAATCTGTTTGCCTTTTTGGTAAGCTTCTTTGGCGATATCCCAGCAAGAGATTAAACCACCCAAAAACATGGGTTTTAAGACAAAAATACCGATTTCATCTGGGATTTGATCGATCTTAAATACACTTAAACTCTCATCTAGCGCAATTTCTGTATAAAAATCCTTCATGAGATACTTGGAATAAGCATAAGACGAGAGATAACCTTTGCTTAGGGCTCTGAGATCTCTGAAGAATAATGCTGGGTCTGTGTAGAGATTAGGATTTAAAGGTTCTTCAATCGAATGAATCCCAAATGCAAATGCACAAATCATCAAACCCTTAGCACTTTCAAAATCAAAAGCCTGATTCCCATCTAATTTAATGATGACATCTTGAGGGATCATGGTTTGTATTTTGGCAATTTCCAATAGATCTTCAGTCCAATGTCTTGCCCCTATTTTAATTTTTAAGGATTCATAACCCGATCTACAAGCATTTAAAGCTTGATCTAGATTACTGACTAAAGCATGGGTTTTAATAAAATTCTCTTGGTATGTGCTAGCACTGCTCTTTTCACCCAGTATCTCACATAGATAAGCCCCAATGCTCAAATGGCTCTTGATGGCAAATAGATCAATCAATGCAAGTTCAAATGCAAATTTTAATTCTTTGACATCAATCGATGCTAATACCTGCATCAATGCATCTTTGATTTGATGGTTTTGTGCTTGGTTTTGTGTGACCACAGCTTGAGAGAGTAGATCTATGTTTGGATGTTGATAGATTTGATTGAAATCTTTAGCAAAATACGATTGAAGCGTTTGAATTCCAATCTCTTCACCTGTACCAAAACCCGGCCAAAAAGCGACTTCACCTATGCCTATTTCTCTTTTTTGTTCTTCTCGATCACGAATCAAACGATCGATAGAGAAGGACAATTTCAACTGTTCTAGATATGCGCTTTCTTTCTCTGTATAGGCTAAGAGATAATAACCTACTCTTTCTACCAACTCTTGTTTTGCTGTTAATACCTTGTTTTCAAAGGCAAAACAGTAAGGAAATAGTCTAAAATAAATCGCTTCACTCATCTCTAGCTCCACTGTTTGAAAAACACAATGCCAAGGCTTAGACTCAGGCAATAAAAAAGTTCTAGTTTGGCTGTTTTCCCAAGCAAAGGATTTAAGTCTTTTCCATCTTTTTGTTGTACTTCACGCCCTAATCGATAAGCATAAGGCGCAAAGATCATTGGTACTAGATAAGAGTAGGCTTGTTTTCCATCTACATAAAAAAAGGCATATAGACAAAATAAAAACGCAAAAACCAATAAGAAGAAATATTCAAATCTTGTAAAACCAGCGCCAAATCGCACAGCTAATGTATTCTTATGAGATTTAGCATCATTGATTCTATCTCTGAGATTATTCACCACTAAGATCGCTGTTGCAATACTACCCACAGCCAAAGATGCGAGAATCACAAGTAGATTTAATTCTTGGGTTTGAAGATAATAAGTACCACATACAGCGCCTAAACCAAAGAACAGTAACACAAATAAATCACCCAAACCCAAATAAGCCAAAGGAAATGGACCCGCTGTATACGCCACAGCAGCCAGTAAACTCGCTATGCCTAGCAAGAGGATATAGATCCCACCTACATAGCTCAGATATAAACCTAAGATCAAAGCAATGGCTAAACAGTAGATCACAGCTTTTTTGAGTTGATCCACTGTCAACCAACCTTGATGGGCTGCACGAGCTGGACCTAGTCTTTGATCGTTATCTGTCCCCTTTTGAAAATCAGAATAATCATTGACCAAATTACAAGCGATTTGAATAAAAATGGCACAAATCAAAGCGAGCAGTGCAATGCCTAACTTGGCTTTATCTTGTTCAAAAGCCAATGCAGTCCCCAAGAATACAGGGGCACTCCCAGCCCATAAAGTGGCAGGTCTGATGGTAAGCCACCAAATTTTAAACTTAGACATGATGGAAGTACTTTCTAAAATCATTTGTTAATTCTTGAATCAATGCTTGATGATGTTGATAATCTTCATTTGCATCTAAGACAACTTCGATGATTTTGGGGGCATTTATACGATGATGTGCAACAAAGCCAAAATACTCAGAAATCTCGAATCTTAAAGATTCATAAGAATCACAACGGCTAAAATCAATCGCAAATGCCTTCATCAAAGAAGATAAATCGCATTTTTGTGGGGTAAGGAAACAATGCTCAAAAGCCTTTGATCGTTCAATACTGAGATATTTAAAAATCCCCCCACCACCATTATTGGAAACAATGATAAGTAGATTATGGATGTTTGATTGGTTTAAAGTCAGTAGAGATTGCAAATCATGCAAGAAAGTCAAATCCCCCATCCAAGCAATGACACCTTGATTTTTGGGTTGGCTTTGTTGATAAGCCAATGCACTGCCAATCACAGATGAGAGATTGCCATCAATGCCATTTGTACCCCTTGCACTCCAAACCCTTGCAAATGATTGATTTAAAGTGAAATCCAGTAAACGATAAGGCATAGAATTTCCCACAAATAATGCGATATCTTTGGCAGTATCTGTATTGATCATATTCAATATACAACCAATACTACCAGCCCAACAGTGCATTTGATGATCTATGGCCTTTGCATAAGCACTATTAAAAGCAATCTCTTTGGGTTTAGCTTCGGGGATCTCGGGTATCTTAAAGTTTCTAAGGTGATCTACCAATATACCAAGCAATACATCGGGTTTTAGCTGTGATACAAAAGCAGAGATCGATAATGGATTAGGGATCTCTCTACGATCTGCACAAATGAGATGTATTGCTTTGATTTTCTTGATCGATTTACTGATATATTTGGAGTGTGTAGATGTGCCAATTTGAATACAAAGATCTGCTTGAGTAGGCAATTGATCCCATCTTGCCATCATATCTGTATAAATCAATTCTATGCCACTGAGATCTGGATGTGCTCTGAGATGAGATGCTGCTTCAGTGTATACAATAATACTTAGATTTTTGATATTTTGGAGCGATTTGATTTGATCAAGGACAGATATGGCTGTGGGATAAAGCATGGCACCTAGGAAAATCAATACACTGGGTTGATGTTTGATCTCTTTGAGTTGTTGAATATGCTTTTGAAATGCTTCTCTTTGTGACTGTTCAATTGCTAAAGCTTTTTTTTCTACTTGATGATGATCTTGTTGATATCTCAACATTTGGCTTTCAACCATCATCTTTGAAAATGCATGAATTGTAGGTATATATCTATTGAGCTCTTCATCCCATAATGGTTCTTCAAATGGGACATTGATGTGAATATTTTGCTTAATCCCAACTTGGAAAATATTGATTTTCTTAAAGGATTTATGCAAGGGTTCGGAGCTAAGACTTACACCGAGATTGAGGGTGATTTGTTTGCCTTGAAAAGTAGGCATTTGTATAAAACGAGCGTATTTCCCAAATATTTTTTTCTGATTGATGGTTTGAGCAGCCCCTACACCTTGTAATCGATTAGGACGATCTGCACTGAGCACAAGCAGTGGTGCTGTGCTATAAGAGGCTTCTGTCAGTGCTGGGAGATAATGGCTCAGTGCACTGCCAGATGTACAACAAAGAATGGCGTATTTCTGGGATTCTCTGGCATAGCCTAATGCGATAAAACCAGCACTTCTTTCATCTAATGCAACGATATGATCATCAGGAAATGTCTCTACCAAAGCCAATGCTAAAGGTGTATTTCTAGACCCAGGGGAAATCACTGCAAATGCACACCCTTGAGCTTTGAGCAATTGTACAAGGGCATGTGCATAGATTTGATTTTGGAGCGCGATTTTTAATTCTTGTTCATTCATCATCTCAACCCCTTACCAATCTTAATTGATCGATGAGTGCAGTCATTTTCATTAAACTTTCTTGCCATTCTTTTTCAGCATTGGATTCAGCAACAATACCTACCCCACCAAATAAGTGAATTTGCCCTTGTTTTTCATCATACAAGAACGAACGAATCCCTACGATCAATTTGGCATATAAACCATTGACTGTATGTGCATTCAACCAACCCAAAGGCGCACCATAATTCCCACGATGCAAACGCTCATTTTCTCTTAACCAAGCCAATGCTAGGGATTTGGGTTTACCCCCTAGGGCTGGTGTAGGATGTAGCGCTTTGATCAATGAAAGCATTTGATATTCATCTCTTTGATCATTCTCAGCTGAAATCAATGTCTCAAGATGTAGGAGTTGTCCAGCTCTCTTGAGTGTAGGTTCTTGGGTCCAAGTCAATGATGTACAATCAGCCAAATTCTCTAAGATTTGAGCCACAACCATGGCATGTTCTTTTCGCTCTTTGGGGTCATTGAGAAGTTGATTGCCCAAAACATCTAGTTGTTGCATATCCGTGATTTTAATGGTCCCAGCCAAAGCATGGGTCTTGATTTGCTGATCTGCAATCTCAATCAAAACTTCTGGTGTAGCCCCCATAAAACAGAGTTTTCTTTGTACCCAAAAACAACTAATCCCTTGTATCCCTTTGAATTTTTGACAGATTTGCTTAAAACTCTCTACCCGATCTAATTTCATTTGCTTAGGATCAAAATCAATAAGTCCTTTTCGCGCACAAACCAATTTTTGAATCCCATGGCTAGGATCAAGTCCTATGGTTTTTTTGGCATTTTCAATCAATAATGTCCATTGTGCCAAATCCTGATCATCCTTGACATCTGCTCTAGAAAAACGATGACTCAAAGGTTCATCTTGAGGATGTCTAGAAAGATCTGTGCTGAATAACAATGACAAGATCATCTCATAATGATCCACACCCAGACCTGCACACAAAATACCTTGATTTAATTTAAGGAAATCCAATGCTTTCATCGATGATAAATCCCATTGATTCTCAATGACAATGCCTTGTTGATCCAAAGACAAATGAAAGATTAACTCGACATCATCATTGCCTTCTTCATAATAAATCATTGCTTTAGGGAGATATATTCTTTGTTTGCCCCAAGTCCCCCAACTTTGATCGTGATAACCCAAAGGATCAAAATCGCTGGTCAAGAAGAAAAAGGGAAGGCGATCCAGTTGTGCTTGATCTTTTTCTTGCAAAGCCATCAATTGATGTTGCCTTCTCAATCCTTGCCATCGCTCAATATCAAAGGTGTCATACTCTTCTTCTCTACACACACCTAACGCAATACAATATTTTTTCCCTTCAATACAAACAAAATGATTCTCTGATCTACGCAATACATCAAGCATCATCTCACCACCATAGCTTGCTCTTAACCCCACACTCACAATGCTACTTAGGCTACTCATAATCCACTTCCATAAAACTAATGTTTAAAACTTCTTGAACATTACTGATTCCTATAAAAAAAATCAAATAATTTGTTAAAATCGATTTGACATTTATGAATATTTAACTTCAAATAGATGAAGTTTAATCAGCTTTAAACATTAAAAAGATTTATCTAATCTATTGTGAGTTAAGATGAATACAGATCAAGAGAAGCAGGCTAAAAACTTAGATCAGCTTCAAAGAAGGGTACTTGTGGTTTGTGATGCCTGTGGAAAATTTATAGAATATTGGGGATTTAAAGCCATTCATGGCAGAGTATGGGCCTTCTTAGTCTTAAGCAAAGAATCAGTGTCCCAAATCGAAATCGCCCAACAATTAGGTGTGAGTAAGGGTTTGGTGAGCATGGCAATCGCAGATTTGTTGAATTATGGTTTAGTCAAAGCAAGTCAAGAGCATCATCATACCCCCTATGAAGCAAATCTAGATGTATGGCCTATTATCGCTGATGTGCTTCGGCAAAGAGAATGGATGCTTTTAGAAAGCACTAGAATTGCATTGGAAGGTGCATTAGAAAGCGCTGTTTTAGCAGAAGAAGCAGGTGAAACAATCTCTTATCGAACAGATAGAATCAGATTGCTTTTGCAAATGACGCAATGGGCGCAAAGTGTACTTAAACTGATGATTTCAGCAAAATTACCGAGCTATGGAGAGAAAATTGGGACTTGGATTGAACGTGCATCTCATTTCACTCAAAAACTCAAGAATATGCTACATTCATCTGAAAGTTAGATTCTAAATATCTAATATCATTAAGAGAATTACTTAAAGCATTCATAGAAATCTTGACTAAAAAGAAAAATAGATTTAATCACTAGCATATCATTATCTCATATTTCAGTAGGTATATATGGAAAACGCAGAAGCCTTGTTGGAGATTGTTTTGTATGCGCATCAATGCGCGATTTATCTAAAAGCGAATATCTTGGCTTTTTCTCGGCAGAGTTTTAAAAAGTGGCAATTAACCGTGATTGAAGATGGGTCAAAAGATGATACTTATAGGGAATTGCAGAGGTTGGTGGGTTTATATGGGTTAACGGATAAAGTGCAAATTCGGCGCAATGATGAGAAATTAGGCTTTTTGTCAAGTGTGGTGCCAGTGATCAGAGCTTTAGGCAATACAGATCGTTTGATTTTATTGATGACAGGGGAATTTCGTTTTGCCCATGAAAGGGTATTAGAGAAAATCATATCTGTGCATCAAAGCGGTTGGGAAATGACGCTAGGGAAATGGAAGAATAAAGATCAATTGATTTGTCAGAATGCGATTTTACATCCATTTCAGCCGATGAGAGAGCAACCTTGGGCTTTTTGTGCGCCTTTTAGTTTTAGGAAGAAATATTTTGATCAAATTCAAGATAGAGAGATCAAAGATGAACAAGAGCAGTATTTCGATGCGATGGGATTTCAAGCATTGGCATTTCCTATTTTTGAGCAAAGTATCAAGAGGAGATTGATCAATGAAGTTTTATTTATGCATGAAGCGAGTGTGATTGATCCATTTGATGATGATTTAAATTGGCGTGATCAGTTATTAAGTGCAGATCAAAGAAGATGTTTAAATGCGTTGTCAAAAATATCGCCCAAGAATACCAAGGTGGATCAAAGCTTTTTCCAAGAAAATAGCTATGAATTTATGGAAAGTGCTTTTTTGGGTGAAAGAAGTTTATCTCGTTTAGAAAGCCTTGATTATGGGAGCAGTATCCCAGCAGACAGTATCAAAAGATCAAATACTAAAACAGAGGTTAAATTACCGCCTAACCCATTCTCTGTGCCAAAGAGCAATGAATCAGAAAAGCCTTCTGCTTTGGCAAATGCGATTTTACCACAACCTACACCCACACCCGAACAAAAAGAAGAACAAGAATTTGAGTTTGAAATTGAAGATATGGAGTGGTTTGCCCAACAAAAACAATATACAACAGCACTTGAGATCGGTAAAAAGTTATTGGCAAAAAAGCCAGAGAATGCTAGAATACACACCAATATGGGCGTGATCTACTGGTCTTTGGAAGAAAGCAAACAGGGGATGAATCACTTTGTACAAGCCATGAAATACGATAAAAACAATAGAGATCCAGTCATGAATTGTGCAGCAGCTTGGGTAGAACTCGGTCAAATCGAACAAGCCAAAAGACTATGCCAGATTTTCTTAACAGCGCATCCAGACGATCAACCTATATTAAATCTGCTTGAGGAATTAAATCAAAAAAAGTTATAAAATTTGAATGAGAAACCTAAAATCCCAAATCCTAAGATTGATTCATATTGTTTCATGGCTTGGGCTATGTTTGTTGGTTTGCATACATCTCTTTGTCAAAGCTGGGATTCATTCTCAACATTGGTTATCGCTTTTGATTGTGGTTTTACCCCATTTATACTTGGGATTATTTTTGATTTCTCTGATTCCATTGTTATTTGAGCGCAATATCAAAACCATTGGTTTGGTGATTTTTACTTCAGCTTTTGCTTTTGCCATTTGGTTCCCAGCCAAATTAAAAATCAATACAATGGCAGAATATAAAAAAACCCATCCGAGCAGTTTAAGATTAATGACTTGGAATGTAGGTAGAGTCGGAGAACTAACGCCCATACATCTCTCATCATTTGAGAAGAAGAAAACCATCGATCAAAAGCTAGAATGTATCTTATCGCTGATGCAACATAAACAAGTCGATATTATCGTTTTACAAGAGATCTCAAATACCAGGATTAGGGATTTAAAGAATAAGGTAGAGATCAAATGCAGATTTACAGATTATTTTGGACTTGGACATGATGAATTAGGGGGTTTAGCGATTTGTATTCCCCATTGGAGTAGATGGGAGTTACTGAGAACCAGAGGTTTACCTGTATTAGACCAATGGCGTACTCTGCTCAGTGAAGTTAAATATCAAAATAGCGATCAAATCATCAATATTCTCAATGTGCATTTTACTTCGCCTAGAATTAATATGAGCGATTTACCACCATTTCGATATGATTTCTCTAGATTGATGAATCAAACATTCACCCATTTGGAAAAACAAGATACCCAATATCAAAATATCTCTAAACTCTTATATGGTTTTAAAGATCCCACATTGATCGCTGGGGATTTTAATTCTCCCCCAGAAGCCAATGTGCATCAAAGTTTAAAAAATGATTGGATCGATGTATGGGCATTTAATGGCACTGGGATCGGTGCGACCAAATACTTTGGTAATGTGATTCCATTTAGGATTGATTTTATCTATGCCCAAAAAAAGCAATGGCATATCAAAAACAGTGAGATCATTCCCCACTATTGTTCAGACCATTTACCCGTATATTCAGAATTACTCTTGCTTGATCAAAAGGAGAAAAGTATTGAAAGTAGATAAGGTGAGAAAAATCAGAGCAGATGATCTAGTCTTGATCCGAGGGATTTGCCAAGAGAAAAGCAAAGCACAAGCCCTTATCCTTGCTGGTGAAATCATTATCAATGAAAAGAGAATCGATAAAGTTGCCGAGCAAATCCCAGAAGATAGTGTGGTGCGGTTAAGACCAAGAAGAGGACATCAATTTGTCAGCAGAGGTGGATTGAAATTAGAAGGGGCATTACAAGATTTTAAGGTTTCTGTACAAGGATTGGTTTGCATGGATTTGGGGATGAGCACTGGGGGGTTTAGCGATTGTTTATTAAAATACAATGCATCGTTTATCTATGGTGTAGATGTGGGCAAGAATTTGGCACATGCAAGTTTGGTAGGACATCCTCAAATCAAGATCATAGAAGAGAGGCATGTAGAGGATTTAAGCGAGAGAGATATTGATCAAAAATGCGATTTATGTGTGGCTGATATTTCATTTCATCAGTTAAGGACTTTGATTGAAAGTATTTTCCCTTTTTTAAAACCCGATGCGAGTTTGGTGTTATTGATTAAACCACAATTTGAATTACCTCAACATTGTATAGGTAATGGCGGGATTGTGGAAAATGAAGAGGATCAAAAATTAGCTTGTGCATTGGTTGTGAAACAACTAGAAAGCTTGAATTGTAAGGTATTGGATTTAAAGCCTTGTCATATTAAAGGGAGTAAGGGGAATCAAGAGTATTTTGTGTATGCTAAAACTTGAATTTTAATAGATTTTAGGCAAAGGTGAATTAGCCAATTCCTTTAAAAATTTAGAATATCTTTCCTTAGCGCTAGGCAAATCATAGATCACAAAATGCCCTTGATCTGGATATTGTGCCAACCCAGCAGTTGCTTTTCGATCCGCCACATTGCCAGAGAATGGTGGCACACCTGCAGAAGGAATATTTAAGAAATTCAATGCATCGATTTCTTGATACACGGGTTCAATCAAAGGCACTCGACCAGATACAGCCAAAGCAAAAATCGCATCTGGTGGCGTATAATCATCTAATAACCCTGCAGTCATAAAGATGCTCTTAGGTTGATAATTCATACGAGGACTATCAAACCAAAACCTACCAAAATTACTCCCATCACCCACATCAATAAACATTTGTAATACAGCAAGAGCTGGGTGCCAACGATCTAAAACTTCATCATTGGGTAAACCCAAAGCGATCTTCACCAATCGATTGATATCGATGGGCTTGGTTTTTTGTTCGATGCTAATCGCAATATTTGACCCAGCCCCACTGAGCATCCCCCCTTTCACTTCGGATTCTATGGCTAGGAAGATTGGTCCATTTAAACCACCTTGACTATGCCCCATAAATAAGATTTTATTGGGGTTGATTTTGACTGATCTTTGTCTTTGAGAGAGTTCTGAGGGAATTTCTAATGTTTGAGACATCCTCATCAAAGAAACCAAATCAAGTGCGCTTTGTCTGACATTATCTCTTCCAGCCAAGGGAACCAAGAAGTTAAAAAAGAGAAGAGAGACACAACTGCTATAATCACCTTGATCACATACACCACCATCTCTTTCACCATGGTGAATTTGATCCATACTGATAACAGCCAAGCCTTGACGCACCAATACATCAGCAATCCCTTCTCTAAAATAACTTTGGTAATTGCCCCCAGTGCCATGTGCATATAAGACCAAAGGCCAACCTTCTTCAGGCATATCTTGTTCTAAAGGTACAGCCATAGAAAAGCGTAGATCTTCTTCACCTTGAATGATCGGATGACCTTGATCATCAAAGCGAATTGCACCCCCTTCTGTTTGATAAGGAATCGTGCCCTCTTGGAACTTGGGCGCAGAGTATCTCCCATCAAAAATCTCAAAATCTTCTCTACCATCTTGAACACTGACACTGCGTATCTCACGTGCGATAGGACGATCTAGAGTATGAATGAAATCCCGAGCCTGAAACATCTCTGAAGTGGCATCTTGGGTTTTAAAGACACTGGCATTGCTAAGTTTAGGGATTTTATTGGGATTAGCCTTCATAAAATCTCTTAAAGGTTGATAGATCGCATGAATCGCTGATAATTTCGGATCAGTGGGTGCAGATTCTAATAACATCATATTGAAGAGTTCGCTGCTTTGTGCGATTTGATCGCTGATGATCAATGCATAAGTAGTAGATGAACGAAGATTAATCCCTTCAAGCAATCGAATGGCTAAACTATGTGCTGGTAGATACTTGGTCGCATCTTCATAATACTTCCAAGAAATAGGATATCTCTTGCCTTTCTCTGGAGATTGGGGATCGATATCAATGATAGAAAGACTAGCATTATCTAATAAACTGTCACCCCCATCTTGAGGCAATAAAGAAGTATCTATGGCATCATTAAAAGATGTATACAATGAACTAGAAGTACCAAAGCCTTTGGTTTCATCCCTTAAATTATCCAGTAATTTACCAAAAATCCCCAAAGGATTAGAAAAGGCTGCTTTGAGCTGAATTTTACCTTCAGATAAATAGATCTCATTAGGAAAAGGAATCAATGCAATTTTGGTATTCATCGGTACATCAAGATCAAGTTCAAATCGAGCAAACGGTTTAACCTTGTTATTTTGATCCCCACCAACCATCGCATTTCCCCCAAGATTCTCCATATTACCTGCATTGCCTCCTTCTCCCATTTGCCCCCCCACTGATCCACTTCCACCATCATCACAGGCAAGAGAGATCATCAGTATACCCATCACCCCTAAAATAGAGATAAATCCCTTCATCATGCTACTCCTCAAAAAAATATATAATGTGTGTTTGATGTTTCCATCATTGAATGAGATTTTAATCTTTTTTGAAAATTTTTTTTTGATTTCTTTTAAAATAAAATTGAAAATGGTTTTCAATTTCAATATACACGATGTTAATTGAAAATGGTTTTCAATTTCACTAAGGATGAAAAAATGAAAAAGCTCAAGAGTTTATTATCTGTATTATTATGTTTTGCATTATTTGCTTGTGATGATGATCAAAGTGGAGATGAAATGGTTGGTGGTACTACTGGTGGCACTACTGGTGGTACTACTGGTGGCACTACTGGTGGCACAGATCAAAACCAATATTTCTTTAAGAGTAGATTTGATGATCAAGAAACAGTATCTATCAATGGTCAGGCATTAAGACTGCTCTTGATTAGGGATTTAGGGGAATATATTGTTGATGCTGGGGATCAAGTGGATGCTGGATCGTTGATTCCAGAAGTGGGTAAGATCGTAGAGAATCTTAAATTCTATTATGAATTTAATGATACTGGCAAAGATATCCCTCATAAATTAAAATTAAAAGATACAGATCCACCGATTTTGCAACAAACATACGGAGAACTTGCTGTCAAGAATCTCAAGGATAAGCTTGCTGGCAATGATACAACGACTCAATATAGAGATTGGAATGCGATGGGTTTATTGGGACTAGATCAAAGTATTAGTCCTGAAGCATTCTTACTAGGTTTATTTGATGATTTTGAAGCGCATTTAATTGCCAGAGCCCAAGGTCAAGCAGCAGTAGACCCATCAAACCAAGCCATCAGCAGTCCAATTGTATCGGCTCAAGGTTTGCATTATGAAGAGATCATTCAAAAATTCTTGACGGGTGCCATTGCTTTTTCTCAAGCATCTGATGATTATCTAGATGATGCAATGATGGGTGAAGGGATTTTGGTGGATAATATTGTGGCAGAAGAAGGGGAAAATTGGACTGTATTAGAACATCATTGGGATGAAGCTTTTGGTTATTTTGGACATGCCAGAGCATATCAAACTGTTGGATATATCGATCTAAATGGAGATGGTAAAATCGATTTACTGACAGAATATCAAGCGGGTCTTGCCCGTTATGCAAGATCTAGAGATGAAGCTGGACAAAGCACTTTTGCGTTGGATATTTTTAATGCATTTATGGCTGGTAGAAAATTGATTACAGAGAATGAAGCTTTAAGCATGGATCAATTGACTACATTAAAAGGATATAGAGATACAATCATTTCTCAATGGGAAAAGGTCATTGCAGCCAGTGTATTGCATTACCTCAATGATTGTTTAGAAAAAATAGAAATGGGTTCTGTTGATTTTTCTGATCTTGCCAAAGATTGGTCAGAACTTAAAGGTTTAGCTCTTGCTTTCCAATTTAATCCAAAGTCATCTATTTCAGCAGAAAAATTTCAAGAAATTCACGATAAGATCGGCTTAACTGCACCATTATGGTCTAAAGAAAATCAATGGGGACAACTCAAAATAAACCTAGAAGAAGTCCGTACAACACTCGCTTCAATCTTTGGTTGGACTGAAGAACAAGCCAGTGTTTGGTAAAAAATTTTAAATGATTTAAAAAAAAATGAAATAAAAAAGACACTTGTGTGTTTATACATTCGTTGAATAAATACGATGGCCTGTGAATAGACTTCCTTCTATACTCGTCATATAAAACCACCTAGTTTGTTTGATTTCCATTGTATCTATTCAATCGTAAGTAAAATCTCTGCTGGCCTGTGAACAGACTTCCTTCTATACTCGTCATATAAAACTACCTAGTTTGTTTGATTTCCAGTAGAGATTTTTACTTTTTATTAATCACAGTGACTGGCAAAATCACTATTTAATCCTGCGACATAAATGACTTTATCGATACAAGCAAGCTTATCATTTAAAGTATTAATGAATTGATAAGAACAAGCATTTACGCAATTCGCACCAAGTGGAACCAAGTCATCACTGCTATAATCTGGGCATATTCGTGTAGCACATAATGCAAGTAGTTCACACTGCATTGTACATTCATTTCGATTGTTACTGATTGCTGCTTGGCAATTTTGGGGGATTGCTGGTAAAGCTTGACCCACATATTGTATTTTTGTCGAACAATCCAAGGTATTGAGGGTATTAGCAACGGTAGGATTGCAGTTCATTAAACAAGAACTCACCAAATAATTTCGATCTTCGATGGTGTAATGATTACATTGGTTAATAATACAATCCGCTGTATCAGAACAACTTTGTAAGCAAGGACTTGTATTTGCTCTATTCCCACATAATTGCTTAAAAATCGATTGATTTTGGTTAAATGTATTGATTTGATCGATACAAGCCAAGCCCTCTAGGCTTTCTGCTAATACGCAATCAAGATGACAAGCTTCTACAAATAGATTCCGATTATTCCCACGATAACCACGACAATCTGTTTGAGCGCAATCTGCCAATGCTTCACAATTCACCATACAAGGATCAACTGGATCGGGATCAACTGGATCGGGATCAACTGGATCGGGATCAACAGGATTAGGATCAACAGGATTAGGATCAACTGGATCGGGGTCAACTGGATTAGGATCAACAGGATCGGGATCAACTGGATTGGGATCAACTGGATTGGGGTCAACTGGATTGGGATCAACTTGAACAGTCCCCCCCATAGACATCATCCCTTGATCTTTGGGCATAGACATCATTCTTTGATCAATTTGACTCAAGATTTCCATATCCAAATCATTGAGATGAGATGTTTGTTGATTTGGATAACTTGTAATCGAGTCTAAACTCATATCAAATTCAACATAAACAGCATCAGAACAAGCAATGGTGAATACAAAGAGAAGGGCAAGGCTTTGATATAACATATAGATTCAACCATATTCGATTAAAAGATAGAGATATAAATCCAATATTTCTTTTTTAAAATCAATACTAATCTAGATACAAAGAAGATTTAACCCCAACGAATGACACTGGCACCCCATGCATAGCTCACACCAGCACTTGCTAATGCAATCACAGTACCGGGTTTAATTTTATTTTGTGCCAATCCAAGTTCAATAGAGAGAATGGGATCAAATTGTCCAAGGTGACCATATTTTTCTAGGTAAACAGATTGATCTTCTGTGAGTCCCAAATCTTTTAAAGTGGCATAGTGTGCAGATCTTTTCATGTGTAATAAAGCTAGATAATTGAGATCTTTCACATCTAATTCAGAATTTTTGAGGGCAGTTTCGATCACACCCAAGAAATTCTTATGGCTTCTTTCTGCCAAACGATTTTTCATACCTTCTACATCAACCACATCTAGCATACAATTTGCCGTACCAATATCTTCTTTGCGTGCTGGCGATACAGTGCCACCACAAGGCACATGAACATCATCGGCAAAATCCCCATCGGTAATCATGGCTGAACCGAGAAGCACATTTTGATTTAATCCCCGTCTGAGAATCATCGCACCACCTGCTGCGCCCAATGAATACATAAATGAAACTCTAGGATTGCTATAATCGATTAAATCACCATTTCTATAACCACCAGCCAATAACACAGTCTTGATACTAGGATCAGCTTGCATTAAGCCTTTGGCCATTTTGAGTGCAGAAATCGCAGTACAACATCTTTGAGCGACATCTACAGCCCAAGCGTTTTTGGCACCAATCAATTGTTGAATCTTAATCCCAGATACCATTAATGGATATTCTTTGTATTCTTCACTGATGGAAATAATCACATCGATTTCATTGGCGCTAATACCAGCTTTATCCAAAGCGATTTGAGCAGCTTTGGCGCCCATGGCACAAGGGTGATCATCTGGCCCGGGAATGGGTTTTTCAACAATACCGAATTTTTCAGCAATCACAGCCAAGGGGATATTTGATGCTTGAGCGATTTGTTCAGCAGTCATTCTGGGTTCTGGGATATACATCCCTGTTGATAAAACCCCAATAGGTGCTAATTGGTTTGACATTTTCTATCCTTCATATTCTCTAAAATGGAGATTCATTTGCTTCTGGGTGTAGAGCAGGTACTTCCTTAAAACCGAGTCTTTGCCAGATTTGGGCTTTTTTTAAGGGGGCAAGTGCTTTTAAAGTATTGGCATACGCTTGTAGATCAAATTGACCTTGCGTTTCTTCATGGTGCATCGCAGTCCAAATCAAATGTTTTTGAAATGCTTGTAACATCTGATGAATGATTTCATGGGGACTATCACCCTTTTGGGTTCGGGTTTGATAATATTCTTGAGCTTCTTTGGGTTGACCATTAAAGACTTGCTGACCAATCATAAAATGTAGATTGATATGAAGATATGGGTTTTTACTAGGTTCTTCTTGATCGATTTCTTGGTCAAAAATACCAATGGTTTCAAAAAAAGGAAACCAATGAGGGTGATCAGCCATAGATCTAGCCAAAATCAGTTCTCCCCCTTTTAATTCCGATCTTTCCTTCATTTTTTCCCAAATCATTGCAAAGATATCCTTGCTTAATCCTTTAAACTCAATCACGACTTTGGATGGGTTGGAAGGAGAAGAAGGAGGATTTTGGGTATTATCATTGCTCATCATTGATGTCCTAGATCATTTTGATTAAGTGATTCTTAGGATCATAAATATAGCAGATTATTTATGGTTTTCTATGATTTTTTTAGGTTGAGATCATTCGGATTCAATTGCAGTTAAAAATGTAAGTAGAATCTTTTGAACACCATCAGAAAATTGAACCACAGCTACTTGTTTATCTCCTTGATTTTCTACAGTTTGTAATATGCCACGCCCTAAATCTTCATGTTCGACTACACCACCAAATTCAAAGAACTGACGATTATAAATGGTGCCTTGTTTATTCATTCTTGGCATAGGTGTCAGCTCTTTAGGCGTATCTACTCTTGTTGTGTTTTGAGGGGGTGTATTTCTAGCAAAAGATGGATAAGTTCTATTTCTAGATGCTGGTGTAGGTGTAGGTGTAGTTGTAGGATAACTTGATTGAAATGATGAGCTTTGATGCCAAGTATTGAATTTAGGTGGCGTATTAGGTGTGCCATAGTATCTTCTTTTTTCAATCATCATAGATTCATCTGGGATATCTTGAATAAATCTTGATTCTACTCCTTCTTCTACGCGATTAAACCTAAATCTTCTCTCGGCATAGCTTAAATAGAGATGTTCTTTAGCGCGTGTCAAAGCGACATAGAACAATCTTCTCTCTTCAGCAATATCGCTTCTTTCAGGTGAAGAAGGAAAAATACCATCTTCTAGCCCTACCAAAAATACAATTTTAAACTCTAAACCTTTGGCTGAATGTATGGTGCTTAGAGATAGTTTTTGATTGGCATCATTTTCTGAATTTGGGACTTCATTGATGAGTTTGATTTGTTCCAAATAGTCAAACCAAGAAGCAGATTCTGATTTTTCTATTTTTTGATTTTCATATTCGCCAATTCTATACAAGAGTTCCATCACATTATCTAATTTACGATTCTCATTTTCCTTTTCAGTTTCATCGAGTTTAGAGATGGCTACCAAGAATCCTGATTGCGTTAATAAGCTTTGGGCTTGATCCTTCATTTGTTCTTCATTTAAATAATCCCCTTTGGTATATAAATGATAGAACTCTTGAAATGCCAAAGCCGCTTTTCCTTTGATTAAACCTTTGGCCAAACAACGATGTATCGCATCAAATAAATGTCCCCCAAATTTCATTCTTTCATCAAATACCAATTTTAAATTAGCATCTCCAATCCCTCGACTTGGCATACTAATGGCTCTTCTAAATGCCATATCATCATTAGGATTAATCAAAAGACTCAAATAACTCAAAGCATCCTTAATCTCAGCTCTATCATAAAATTTAAAGCCTTTAATCACATCATAAGGAATCCCAGCTTCTTTGAGGGCATCTTCAAAGGACACTGATAAATAGTTATTTCTGTATAAAATCGCCATTTGATGATAGGAAATATTTTGAGCGCGATGTTTTTGAATCTCTTGGATCACAAATTTTGCTTCATCTTTATCGTTATATGCTGGGTATAAAACCAAAGCATTGCCTTTACTCTTAGATGTTCTCAGCGATTTAGGATGTCTTTTATTATTTTTAGAGATCACTGCATTGGCTGCATTGAGAATATGCCCATAACTTCTATAATTCTCTTCTAATTTAAATGTTTGACAACTAGGGTAATGCTTATGGAAATCAAGCATATTACTGACATCAGCCCCACGCCAAGCATAAATCGATTGATCATCATCTCCTACGACAAACAAATTCCCATCTTTGGGACACAAGTATTGTAAAAAAGACATTTGGCACACATTGGTATCTTGAAATTCATCTACCAGTACCCATTGCCAACGTTGTTGTAATTCATTCAAGAGATTAGGAAATGATTTGAGACCTAGGTATAGATATAAGATTAAATCACCAAAATCAAAAGCATTTGCTTGTTTCAAGGCTTGTTCATAAGCAATGGCAATTTCTTGTAGATCCAGCATTTTTTCATTTTGGTAATACCCATTCAATAATTCATAAGGCAATTTACCCACATCTTTACAAGCCTGTATTTTATCCAAAATCCCTGATAATTGTTGTTTTTCTGCAGATGCATTTAATCTAGCGATCACATCTTTGAGTAACCTAAGTTGATCTTCTGTATCATAAATCGTAAATCCTTCATTTCTGCCAAAATATTGATAATATTGCCTCAAGAAATAAGCACCAAAAGAATGGAAAGTATTTAATCTCAGTCCATTGAGATGAGTGGTATTTAAGAGATGGCATATTCTCTCTTCCATTTCTTTAGCAGCTTTATTGGTAAAGGTTAATGCTAAAATATTTCTAGGATGTATGCCTTGGTTGATCAAATAAGCGATTCGATGTGTTAGTACCTTGGTTTTACCGCTACCAGCCCCTGCCAAAACCAATGCTGGTCCCGTAAAATGCGCAACAGCTTTGGCTTGTTCTGTATTTAACCCTTGTAATAATGGATGTGTCATTAGAGAATGCTTTCGTATGATTTGATGATGATTGTTTGTATTGAATGAAATGGTCCCACACTAAGACAATTTGATTTAAATTTCATTTTAAAAATTATTCAACAGTAACACTTTTTGCTAAATTTCTAGGTTGATCAACATCTGTTCCCTTTAAATCTGCCACATCATAAGCCAAAATTTGTAGAGGTACAGTAGCAATCAGTGGTTGTAGGTATTCTGGTGTTTTAGGCACATATAATACATATTCAGATAATGCTTTAATCTGTTCATCCCCTTCAGTCGCAATCGAAATCACCTTCCCCCCTCTTGCTTTTACTTCTTGGAGATTAGATAAGGTTTTTTCATAATGTTGGTTTTGAAGGGCAAGTACAATGACAAACATTTGTTCATCGATTAAAGCAATGGGTCCATGTTTCATTTCCCCAGCAGCATAACCTTCAGCATGAATATAACTGAGTTCCTTGAGTTTAAGTGCGCCTTCTAATGCGATTGGAAATAAAGAACCACGTCCCAAGAAAAGACAATGGGCAGAATGCATTAATTCCTTAGCAATCTTTCTGATTTCATCTCGGAGTTCAAGGGTTTGTTCTATGAGTTTAGGCAAATGGGTTAAATCTGAAACAAAACGATTTTGATCGATGAGATGTTGATTTCGATTGAGTCTTTTCCCTAAATCCAAAGAGAGAAGCACAAATGCCAATACTTGAGTGACAAAAGCTTTGGTACTGGCCACACTGATCTCTGGTCCAGCATGGGTATACAACACATCATCACATAATCTAGCGATAGAACTTTCTAGCACATTACAAATACTCATGCAATATGCACCCTTTTGTTTTGCTTCTTGTAAAGCAGCATAAGTATCAGCTGTCTCCCCAGATTGACTGACAGCGATAAACATGGTGTTTTGATCGACTACTGGATCTCTGTAACGAAATTCACTGGCTAAATCCACTTCAACAGGGATACGGGTATGCTGTTCTAAGATTCTCTTGCCTACTAAACCAGCATGCCATGCTGTTCCACAAGCAGAGATATAGATTCTTTGGATTTGATGGAGTCTTTGTGCAGAAAGTTTGATTTCACTGAGTTCTATTTGATCTCTGTCATAGGCGATTCTTCCTACACAAGTATCAATGAGTGCTTGGGGTTGTTCAAAGATTTCTTTGAGCATAAAATGCTTATAGCCACCTTTTTCAGCTTGGGATGGACTCCAAGTAATATGTTTCACTTGGCGGTTTTGCGCTTTTCCTTGGGCATCAAAGATTTGTACTTGATTCTTGTTGATGACAACGCGATCACCTTCATCCAAAAAGATCACTTTTCGGGTATGATCGATCATTGCAGTCACATCACTTGCCAAGAAACATTCGCTATCACCGAGTCCCACAACCATAGGACTGCCTTGTCTTGCTGCCACAAGCATATCATTGGCTTTGGGTGAGAATACCACAAGAGCATAAGAACCTCGAACGACAGATAATGCTTTTTGTACTGCATCAAACAAGGAAACATCGCCACAGAATGCTTCATTGATCAAGTGGCTAAAAATTTCAGTGTCTGTTTCACTGATAAAAGTTGCCCCTCTTTGTTTGAGTTCATCTCTGAGTTCATTGTGATTTTCAATGATGCCATTATGTACTACTGTGATATTGCCAATGGTATGAGGATGTGCATTGGTTTCAGAAGGTTTACCATGGGTTGCCCATCTTGTATGTCCAATCCCGACTTTACCGATGGTTGCTTGTTCTTTGATTTGGTTTTTTAAGTTTTTTAGTTTCCCTACAGATCTTCGGATTTGTAAGCCTTGATTTGGATCAAATACAGCCACACCTGCAGAATCATATCCCCTGTATTCTAATCTTGATAAACCATTAAGCAAAATATCTACTGCTTCCTGCGTGCCAATATAACCAACAATCCCGCACATAAAAACCTCTTATTTGAATGTTAATCTTAGATTTATGCTTTATTAAAAAAGCAAATTATGATTTAAGATGAAAACAAAAAATTTTCATAAATGCAATTTTTATCATTCACTCATCTTACTTTGGCAGTGTAAACATGAAAAAACTCAATACCTTGATTTTGGATTCCCAAGAAGCTAAAAAGCCTAAAATCGTTGAAAGAATCGCAACTAAGCTACATGAAATCGATCTTAAGGCTGGGGAAAATCTCCAAAATGTAGCGCAAAAAAGCTTAAACACAGAGAAGGCATTTGCACTGGCGAGTAAAAACAAGTTTCAGTCGCTGAAAACTTGGTATTTATCTCTCAATCAAACCAAAAAAGTGCTCTATGCTTTATTGATTGTCCCAGCATTAATCATTCTCTTTTTGCTTAATCTCTTTTTATTTCCTTTAATTGGTTCATTGCTTCCATTGATTTTTATTGGATTAAATTTTATTTTTATTGCGCTGAAATTGGTGATTTTTATCATTTATATCTCATATAAAATCACCAAAACATTGATGGGGATTTATTATTCGATCAGCCGAACCATCAGCAGTATGAAAGAGAATAAAATCAGACAAAAAATGATCAAAGAACCTTTGGTTTATCGAGATCATCAAAGTATCATCAATCTTGAATTAAATCATGCCCAAAATTATGCATTGACAGTATCTCCAGAAATCGCTGATATCCAATATCAATCATCTTGGAAGAAATTGGATATGGATTTGAAATTGAGTGATGGGTTTTATGAACAATTATCTCAATTCAATGGGATGGATATTGAAGAATTAAAACAAAAATTACCTTCATTAAAAATCAATATTCTTTTTTCGTACCTTCGATTTTTCTTATTGGGGCAATTTAATTTATATCGTGGATTATGGCGATGTAAAAAGGAATTATGCACGATTTGGCGGGATTCTAGTAAAGAGATTCTGAAGAAGGAATTGGCATTAACCACAGAGAGTATTTTTACGCCTTATGCGATTGGGGCTTATGAAAGCAGTCAGAGATTATTATTGACTGGGGATTTTAAATTAGAAGGGATTTCTATGGCTTTGATTGGGGAAAAAGAGAATACACAGATTAAACTGATGCTTGTGGGGTTTATTCCATGGCAAAGTTGGCATTTTGGGATGAAATATCCTTTTGCTCAATCTACTCAATATTATATGAAATGGGATGTTGAATTAGTTGTGGATGTCAATCAATTAGATAGGGGGGGAGATGTGATGCGTGTGATTGGTGGAGAATAATTTTGTTGTATTATCTATTCAGGTTTAACATTTTTAAGATATTCAATCATATTTTCCAAACCATATACTTCTATTAAATTCTTATTACAATACATATCAACCTTTAAAAAGGGAGAAAGACAATCAGTACCACTGCCATGAAAAACAATCTTGTAATTCTTACCTTTATAGAAAAATGAAATGGTATTCCAAAAAACAGTGCAATTATCTACTATTTTATTTTTCTTTAGTTCTTGAACAAAACGATCTATATGTACACTAGTTGGAATAAAAAACATATATTTTTTTCCTTGTAATCAAACTAATTAATGTGATCACGGGGTTGAAACTTTATGAGTTGCCTAAGATGATTGAAAAAATTTGATCTAAAGATTTTTGATGCTCAATCACATCATCAAGCAAAGAATCTAAGACTTTTTCATCATTGATCGATTG
>JACCDO011560759.1_pt1 | contig 25672 bp, 24 predicted proteins | sample 7446101 | NCBI WGS metagenome assembly JACCDO01 (sample SAMN15323440, study PRJNA562643) | freshwater metagenome | isolation source: river surface water | place: USA:Blue River Watershed | collected 2017-08-16 | reverse complement strand
GAGGACGAGATCGTGGAGCAGTTCCTTTCGACCCGCTCGGCCCGTCGCCGGATCAAGCTCGCCGAGGACCTCATGGCCGCCGGTGTGCACAAGGAGGCGAAGGCTGACCTCGCCCAGGTATTGAAGGGCCTCGCCGACGTGGTCCGCGATTCCAACCAGCTCGACGCCGCGGAGCGCCTCTACGGGGCGGCGGTGCGCGACGACCTGGCACGCGCGCTCAAGCAGGAAGCCGCATTCGAGCCCTCGCAGGGAGCGATCATCGCCAACATCCGCGACCTTCCGGGGATCGCCGAGAAGATCCCGGTTCAGTTCCAGTCGCGCTTCCTTGAACTGATCCACGCGACGCACCCGATCGAGTCGAGCGACATTCTCTTCACCCTGCTGAAGGTTTCGCAGGGCAAGTTCACGACCGAGTGCATCAACTTCCTGATCGAGAACGGTCACGCCGAGGAATTGGCGCGAACCCTCCGCCGGTGGCAGACCGAGCAGAACCTGCGGGCTCCGGTGCTCCTCTGGATCGTCAAGAACCGGCACTCCAAGAAGTTCGCCAAGCTGCTCAACGACCTGATTTCCCCGCGGCTCCTGGGCGCCATCTTCTTCGCCATCGATTACGAGGCCCTGCAGGCTTCCAGCGCCCGCCGGATTCCCCTCGCCGATATCCTGAGCGAGGACACCGACCTGATCTCCGACCTGCTCTCCACCGCCGATCCGGAGACCGCCCGTGACCTCGCCAACGCCCTGATGCTCAACCAAGGTTTTGAGGAGCTCACGAAAAAGTCCCTGCTCGCCCGCTTCATCAAGATCTTCCCCACGATCCAGTCGCTGGTGGCCGCGGATGCCGAGGGTCGCGACGAACAGTTGCTCGTTTCCCGCGCCAGCTACGACCGCAAGCGCGAGGAGTACGAGCTCATCGTCTCCAAGAAGATTCCCGAGAACTCCAAAGCCATCGCGGCCGCGCGCGAGCACGGCGACCTGCGGGAGAACTCCGAATTCAAGATGGCCAAGCAGGACCAGAGCGTGCTCATGGCCCAGAAGGCCCAGTTGGAGCGTGAGCTTGCCCGCGCCCGCGTCACCGACTTCAAGGACGCCACCACCGACCAGGTCGGCGTCGGCGCGGTCGTCGAGGTCCGCAACACGGCGAGCGGCGCCACCACCACCTACACCGTCCTCGGAGCCTGGGACGGCGACCCCGACCGCCACGTCATCTCCTACAAGACCGCCCTCGGCGCCGCCCTTCTGGGCCGGAAGTCCGGCGACGTCGTCCGCGTGAAGTCGGGCGCCGCCGATGACGAGTACGCGGTTGTGAAGATCAGCCGTTACGCCGACCAGGCGGGCTGATCGCGGGAAAACTCGGCTTGGTTTCCCGGACGGGAGTCCGGCCTGCAACTTTTCGACGCCCGGAGTGTTCTGGGCGCCGGGTTTGCCCTTTCCGGCAATTCCACCTCCTTTGGCGCTCCGACGGCGCCCGACCTCCCTCCGATCGATGCACGCTTCGCTGACCTTGCAAACCAACGCTTCCTCCGGCCACTCCGCCTTCCCGGCTTCCGCCTCCCCCGCGGGAGCGGCACCTGCCCCGCGTAAGTCGCGGATCGGCTGGTACCTGGTGGGTGGGCTTCTGCTGCTCGGTGGGGGTGGCTCCGCTGCCTACTTTCGTTCCAAGGGCGCGACCAAACCCGTCGCCGTCACGACCGAGCCGGCGGTGGTGAGGACGATCACCCAGCTGGTCACCGCCAGCGGCAAGGTTCAGCCCGAAGTCGAGGTCAAGATCTCCACCGAGGCCGCGGGCGAGATCATCGAGATGCCGTTCCCCGAGGGAGCCAAGGTCCGCAAGGGCGACCTGCTCGTCCGCATCAAACCCGACCTCTACCAGGCCCAGGTCGATCAGCAGGAGGCCAATCTCGTCGCCGCCAAGGCGTCTTCCGTCCAAGCCCGGGCCCAGTTGCTGAAGGCGCAGGAGGATTTCCGGCGTTCGGAGGATCTCTTCGGTAAGAAGCTGGTGTCCGAGGCCGATTTCACCGCGGTGCGCACGTCGCTCGAGGTCGCGCAGGCGACCTACGAGAACGCGCTCGCCCAGATCAAGCGCACCGAGGGTTCGCTCAACCAGGCGCGGGACCAGCTCTCCAAGACTGTCATTTACTCGCCCATGGACGGCACGGTCAGCGCGCAGAACAGCGAGGTCGGCGAGCGCGTCGTCGGCACCGGATCGTTCGCCGGTACGGAAATCATGCGTGTCGCGAACCTTTCCGCGATGGAACTGCGCGTGCGCGTCAATGAGAACGACATCGTCAACGTCAAGGTGGGCGACCGCACCGTGGTTTCCATCGACGCCTATCCTGCCCGCAAGTTCAACGGCACGGTCTCGGAGATCAGCTCCTCGGCCCAAGGCGGCAGCTCCGCATCCCAGCTCGCCGCGATGTCCGACGACGTCACCAACTTCCTGGTCAAGATTCGCATCAACGACCCCGGCGTGCAGCTGCGTCCCGGGATGAGCGCCACGGCCGACATCGAGACACAGACCGTCGAGAACGTCGTGGCCGTGCCGATCCAGAGCGTGACCGTCCGGGCGACCGGGGGCCAGACGACGGAGGAGCTCCAGAAGAAGGCGGTCAAGGACGCCGAGAACAAGTCGGGCGGCGGGCTCGATGCCGCCGCCGAGAAGCGCGAGGCGCGGCGCAACCGCGACGTGCTCTCGAAGGTCGTCTTCATCAAGGAGGGCGACAAGGTGCGCCAGCAGGCGGTCGAGGTCGGCATCGCTGACACCACCCACATCGAGGTGAAATCGGGCGTGAAGCCCGGCGAGGTCATCGTCGCCGGCAGCTACGCCGCGATCAGCCGCCAGCTCAAGGACGGCATGGCGGTGACCATCGCGAAGCCGGCCAAGGACGGCGAAAAGCGCTGAAGCCGACGGCCCCGCCGCGTCGTCTCGAGTCCCACCCCGCCTCCCCATGATCGCACCCCTTCCCCCCGCCGCCGGCACCCGTTCCTACCGCACGCCCGGCCAGCTCGTCATCAAGATCGAGGGCGTCACCAAGCTCTACCGCATGGGCGCGGAGACCGTCCATGCGCTGCGCGGCGTCAACGTCGAGATCCGCCGCAACGAGTACCTCGCCATCATGGGGCCCTCGGGTTCCGGCAAGTCGACGCTGATGAACATGCTCGGCTGCCTCGATACCCCCACCGCGGGTCGGTACGACTTCAACGGCAAGAACGTCGCCCACATGGTCGACGACGAGCTGGCGGAGATCCGCAACCGGGAGATCGGCTTCGTCTTCCAGACCTTCAACCTGCTGCCGCGGTCCGACGCCCTCCACAACGTCGAGTTGCCCCTGGTCTACGCGGGCGTCGGCCCCGCCGAACGGCGGGAGCGAGCCCTCGCCGCCCTGCGCAACGTGGGCCTCGGGGACCGCGTCCATCACAAGCCCAACGAACTTTCCGGCGGACAGCGCCAGCGCGTCGCCATCGCGCGCGCCCTCGTCAACCGGCCTTCCATCCTCCTCGCCGACGAGCCGACCGGCAACCTCGACTCGCGCACAGGCGAGGAGATCATGGGTCTTTTCGAGCAGCTCTACGATCAGGGCAACACCATCATCGTCGTCACGCACGAGGAGGACATCGCCCGCCATTCCCGGCGTATCGTGCGGCTGCGCGACGGCCTGATCGAGAAGGACGCGCCGACCGACGCGTGACCCGCACCCTCTACGAGTTCACCGAGTCCTTCCGCATCGCCTTCGCCCAGATCAGGGCCAACGCGATGCGGTCGGTGCTGACCGCGCTGGGCGTCATCATCGGCATCGTCGCCGTCACCCTGATGGGCACGGCGATCAACGGCATCGACATCGGGTTCAACCGCAGCCTCGCGCTGCTCGGCGACGACGTGCTCTACGTGCAGCGGTGGCCGTGGCGCCGGGTGCCCGACTGGTGGAACTACGTCAACCGTCCGGCGATCCAGGTGGAGCAGGCGGAGCGCCTGAACCGCATTCTCGAGGCGACTCCCGGTTCGCTGCTCGAGGTAGCCGTTCCCGTGGGCACCCGAGGTACCACCGTCAAGGCGGGTGACGTGAAGCTGGGCGGCATCATGCTCTTCGGCACCAACGCCGACTACTCGCGGATCGTCACGGCCGACGTGGTGGATGGGCGGCTCTTCAACGATTTCGAGGCCAACGGCGGCCGGCCGGTGTGCGTGCTCGGGTCCGGCGTGGCGGACAACCTTTTTCCCGGCCGCCCCGCCGTCGGCCAGCAGGTCGACATCCGCGGGCAGGGTTTCACAGTGATCGGGGTCCTGGCCAAGCAGGGTGAGTTCCTCGGGTTGTTCAGCTTCGACAACCAGATCCTCGTTCCGCTCAACGCCATGCGGAAGCTCTGGGGCAACCGCATGGACCTTCAGCTGCGGGTGAAGGTGAAGGACAAGACTCAGCTCACTCAGGCGGAGGAGGAGCTCACCGGCGCGATGCGGCGCGTGCGCGGGCAGCTGCCGGCGGAACGCGACAACTTCTCGATCAACCAGCAGCAGGCCTTCAAGGAGCAGTTGGACCCGGTGAAGACGGGCATCGCGGTCGCGGGTCTCTTCATCACCGGCCTCTCGCTGTTCGTAGGGGCGATCGGCATCATGAACATCACCTTCGTGAGCGTGAAGGAGCGCACGAAGGAGATCGGTACCCGCAAGGCGCTGGGTGCGCGGCGCCGCACGATCCTCCTGCAGTTCCTCATTGAGGCGGTCTCGATCTGCCTGATCGGCGGTGCGGTCGGCCTGCTGATCACCTACGCAACGTGTGTCGGCATCAGCAGCATCCTGCCCGAACTGCCGGTGGAGTTTTCCGGCGGACTCATGCTCGTGAGCATGGCCGTTTCCATCCTCACCGGCATCATCTCCGGCTTCGCCCCCGCTCTCGGGGCGTCGCGCCTCGATCCCGTCGAGGCTCTCCGGTACGAATAGTCCCGCCTCCCGATGCTTCTCACCGAGATCCTCCGCATGGCGTTCGGCTCGCTGGGCGTGAACAAGCTCCGTTCGTTCCTCACGATGTCGGGCATCACGATCGGCGTGTTCTCGGTGATCGGCGTGATGACCACCGTCTCCGCCATGCGCGGCTCCATCGAGACCGGGCTGACCTTTCTCGGGGTGAACATGTTCCAGATCGGCAAGAACCCCACCGGCATCCAGCTGAGCGGCGAGAACCGCCGCCGCGTGGAGCAGCGCCGCAACGTCACATTCGACCAGGCCCAGCGCTACCGGCAGCTGATGGAGGGCTGGAGCGACGTCGTCTGCCTGAAGGTCTTCAACCGCGACGGTCCGGCGCAGGTTTCCTACGCCAACCGCAAGACCGAGCCCGGGGTCAACTTCGGCGGCACCAACGAGCACTTCCTCGCCGCGAACCAGTACTCGATCGAAACCGGCCGCAACTTCACGCCCGAGGATGTCGACCTCGCCCGTCCGTTCGCCCTCATCGGTCAGGACGTGCTGCGCCGGCTCTTCCCGGCCGAGTCGCCCCTCGGCAAGATGATCAAGGTCGGCGGCCGCACCTACACCGTCATCGGTACCTTTGCGGCCAAGGGCAGCAACTTCGGCCAGAGCCAGGACGACATCGTGATGACGCCGATCACGCGCTTCCTCTCCGACTATGGCGCGGCTCGCTTCTCGATCAACATCGCCACCCAGGCTCCCTCGCAGGAGCTCTACAATGACACGGTGGACCGGGCCATCACGGCGATGCGGATGGTCCGGAGCCTGAAGGCGGAGGAGGAGAATGACTTCGAGCTCTACTCCAACGACTCGCTCATCGCCGCGTTTGCCCAGGTGGCCGACGTCGTGCGCGCCGGTGCCCTCGTCATCTCCGCCATCGCCCTGCTCGCGGCCAGCATCGGGATCATGAACATCATGCTTGTGAGCGTCACCGAGCGCACCAAGGAGATCGGCGTGCGCAAGTCCATCGGTGCGCGCTCCCGCAGCATCCTCGCCCAGTTTCTGATCGAGGCCGTCGTGCTCTCGCTCGCGGGAGGCGTCGCCGGCATCGTGCTGGGGGTCGCCACCGGCAACGCCTTGGCCGTCTGGCTGAACGCGGCGGTTGTTTTCCCGTGGGATTGGGCGCTGATCGGGTTGCTGACGTGCACCGTCATCGGCGTGGGCGCCGGCCTGTATCCCGCCCTCAAGGCCGCCCGCCTCGACCCGATCGAGTCCCTGCGCTACGAGTGATGCGTACCGCGCGCGGTCTCAACCGCGTCGGATCTCGGAGCCCTGGAAGCGGATCTGGATGCGATAGACCTTCTTCGTGCGGCAGCGGATCTGGCCGGTCGCCAGATCGACGTGCTCGGGCACCTCGATCCGGTGGATGTCCACCACCGCGTGGTAGCCCCGCTCGGAGAACACGTCGATCAGCATGGCCAGCGAAAGCGGATCCTCGAGGACCGGATCCTCGGCGTTGATGTGTGCCACGCCCGAGATGGCGTGCCGCAGCACGATCGGCACGATCTTCTTCTCGATGAAGCCGATCACCTTCGCGAAGCGCTCGGGGTGCTCGAGCTCGTAGGCGTCGAGCCTCCGCACCAGCTCCTGGCGCGCGTGGACGATGATTTCACTCGCCACGGGCACACCGCGCAGGCGGTCGACCGTCCGCGGGTCCAGCTCCAGTGTGCTCTGGTACTCGAGCTCGTGGAGGATGTTGCGCTCCACCTCGTCGATCGCGCCCTGCGCGTTGATGAAGTGGTAATGGAAGATCTCCTTCAGCGACTGGAGCGCGTCCCAGGTCTGTTCCTTGAAGACCCGGTAGCGCCGCGAGGCGAGGGCCTCGTCGTGGTCCGTGGGGCGGTCCTCCATGGGCTCGCCGATTCCGGTGCGGGCGACCTCCTCGTTGTGCGCTCGGGTCTCGCGGCCGCGCTTCAGCTGGCGGGCGACCGACTCCTTCTCGTCGACGAAGAGCACCATGATGTGGATCGTCGGTTGCCGGAAATGGATGCTCAGGGGCGTATTGTAGAACTCCGTCCGCAGCGCCTGCATGCGGTCGACCAGCATCTTCAGGCACTCGACCTGCACCTTGGTGCGGGGGAACCCGTCGATGATCACGCCGTCGCGGTAATCGGGCTTCAGCAGTTCGCGCAGGAGCAGACCGACCACCTCGCGGTCGCCCACCATGTTGCCGGCGTCCTTCAGTTTCCGCGCCTCCGATGAATCGAGCAGCGCGCTCATCACGATCGGCGGGCAAGTGAGGCCGCGGGCCTCGTTGATGAACGCGGTGTTGGTACCCTTGCCGGCCCCGGGTGCGCCGCCCAGGAGGATGATCTCCTTCGGGAAGCGCAGGTTCTCGCGGCCGACCTCGGTCTCAAGGTCCCGCCACAATGACGTGAAGATCAGCTGCGCGTCCTTGATCTCAAGGTCGGTGAGCTTGGGCGGGCCCGCGGGGGCATGGACGGGTCGGTCGGTCGCAGCGGGCATGTTCGGGGGAGGTTGGTGGAATCGGACGGAATTCGACAAGGAAAACGGCTCAGGACTTGCGCGGCAGGATCCTCGGCGGCGCTTCCATCTGGCCGCGGGTCACGCCGAGCTGGTTGATCAGGCGCAGTTCCCGCCACAGCTCCGACCCCGTCGTTTCCCCGCGGAGCAGCTGCGCGTAGCGCTCGAGGGTCTTGCGCACCTCCGCGGGCTCCTCGTCGATGAATTCCACCCGGAAGTGCCGCGCCCCGAGCTCGCGCAGGCGCGTGACGTATTCTGCCCCGGTCTGCGCGCGGTTGTTGTACACGGTGTTCCGGCAGCCGGCGTCGGCCCGCAGGGGCAGCTCGGCTCCGACGCGGTCACGCAGCGCCACGCGGTGCTCGTCGCAGGGCCGGCCGCAGTCGCGGTAGTCGCGGCCCTTCGACAGGAACGCGCAGAACACGCAGTGCTCCATATGGAACATCGGCATGTGCTGATGGATCGTGAGGTCGAACCATCCTCCGGGTGCTGCCGCCAGGAGGGCTTCGAGCTGGGAAATGTTGAGGTCGTAGCTGGCGGTGACCCGCTCGAGCCCGTGGCGGCCGAGGAAGTGCTCCGCCGTCCAGGGGTTCGCCACGTTGAGTGAGAAGTCACCGCGGCGGCGGTCGTTCGCGAAGAACTTCAGGTGGTCGGCGTTTCGGACGAGGTAGCCGTCCGCCTCGCTGGAGCGGACCTGGCGCAGGATCCACTCCTCGCCGGGCTTGAAGATCCGCGGCGGCGCCACCCAGAGCGTCGCCCCGGATCGGCCGGGCGCGGCGTTCCTCAGCTCGCGGAAACGCGCGACGACCTCGCGGTAGCGCTTCGGGTTTTCGAACTCGCAATAAACCGTGTCCACGCCCGCTTCCCAGGCCGCCTCCAGCTGCTCCGGTCGGCGGATGACGGCGATCAGTTCCGCCTCGCCGCCGCCATCCGGCGCCTTCGGCCGGAAGCGGTCCGGGCGCAGGTCCGCGCCCGCGCGCATCGTCCAGCGCCGGGGGCGCGAGCGAAGCGCCTCCAACGCGGCTACCGCCTCACGGCGCAGGCGGTTGAGTTCGCTCACGGGCAGGATGACCTCGCTCTCGAGCCGGCATTCCACGGCGCCGAGGCGGAAAGGCGTGCCGCCCAGCCGGCCGAGTTGATCGGCGAGGCGTTCGCGCGTCAGGGGCTGGCGTTCCGCCGGGGCCAGCGGCACGGCCGACTCCACGCGGGCGAAGTGCCCCTCGCCATCGTGGGCGATCAGGGTGAGAGGCTGGCCGGCGCGCCCGTGGGCCTCGAAGTTAAGCGGGCGCTGGAAGCGCACGGTTTCGCCCGCGAAGGTGGTGCGCAGCTCGCGATCGAGCGCGGGGTCATTCGTCTTCCAGATCCGCTGACCCGGCCGCACGCGGCGCCAGTCTATGTCGCCGCGACCGAAGCGCAGTGTGACTTCGTCGCGGCCGGTCGGCTCGACTTGGTAGATGCGGCCGCCTTCCTCGCGTTCGTCGGGGCGTCCGGCGTCGAAGACCACGCCGTCGCCGGGTTTCACCGGCGCCTCCATCCGCACGACCGCGGCTTCGCCGGCGAGGCGCGTGACCTCGCCGACAAATACGCCGCGCTTGGTACCGAAGCGCGCGTGCACGAGCTCCTGGTTGTTGATGCCGCCGAACCAGCCGGTGTGCAGGCCGCGGGAGAACGCCATCTGCAGTTCGTAGCGATCCGTTTCCGGAACCGTCCGATCGGCCGAATCCGTGCCGCCGGCCGCCAGCCGGTCGAGCGCCTGGCGGTACACGCGGGTGATGCTCGCGACGTATTCGGGGGCCTTGAGGCGGCCTTCGATCTTGAGCGAGGCCACGCCGGCGCGCACCAGCTGCGGGAGTACATCGAGGCCGGCCAGGTCCTGGGGGCTGAGCAGGTAGCGGCGGTCGCCAAGGTCGACGGGTTTGCCGTCCGCGATCAGTTCGTACGGCAACCGGCAGGCTTGGGCGCATTCCCCGCGGTTCGCGGATCGGCCGCCCAGCGACTCGCTGGTGAGGCATTGCCCGGAGTAGGCCACGCACAGCGCGCCGTGGACGAAGACCTCCAGCGGCAGCGCCGCGGGACCGAGATCAGCGCGGATGCGGTTGATCTCGTCGATCGAGTTCTCGCGGGCGAGCACCACGAGCTGGGCGCCGAGCTCGCGGGCGAACTCCACGCCGGCCGCGCTGGTGATCGTCATCTGCGTGGAGCAGTGGATCGGGAAATCAGGCGAGAGCTCGCGGATCATCCGGCACATGCCGACGTCCTGGACGATCGCGGCGTCGACCCCGGCGGCGATCAGGGTGCGCAGGTAATCGGCCGCCTGCTCCAACTCGTTGGTGAAAACGAGGGTGTTGAACGTGACGTAGCCGCGCACCCCGCGCCGGTGCAAATGCTCCATCAGGGCCGGCAGGTCGGATTGCGTGAAGTTCCGCGCCCGCATCCGCGCGTTGAAGCGGTCGAGTCCGAAGTAGATCGCGTCGGCTCCGTTCTCGATCGCCGCCTTGACGCACTCCCAATCGCCGGCGGGTGCCAAGAGCTCCGGGAGCGGAGCCGTGGGCGCTTCGGCCGGGGCGGCGGGAGCGAAGGGCAGGGCGGTGGACATCGGGGTGACGGTGACCTTGCCGGGCGCGGGTGCAACCGCGGTCAGGCCTTCTCCTCTGCTTGCGGCGTCGGGAAGCGTTCGCGCACGTGACCCCGCAGGAGAGTCAGGAATTCCTCGGCGCCGCGGGTTTGGTACCGTTGCAGGTGGCGGATGACCACGAGCTCCCGTCGCGGTTCGGTGCCGCTCAGGCGCAGGTACACGAGGGACTCGCCGTCTTCCTCATGGCGGGCGAGTTGGGGCAGCAACGAGATACCCAGGCCGGCGGCGACGAAGCGTTTCAGCGTGGCGACCTGGGTGCAGCGGATGCCGATGCGGGGCTCGAGCTGACGGTCGCCGAAGAAGGTCCGCACCTGGGCGGCGAGGGCGCTCGAGTCGCCAAGGCCGACGAACGTTTCCCCGGCGATGGCGCCCGCATCGATCTCCGTGCGGCGCGCGAAGGGATGTTCGCGGCCCACCGCCAGCAGCAAGGGTTCGGAAAGCAGCGGTTCGATGGCCAGTTGGTTGTCTTTCACCGGCAGCGGCACGACCGCCAGATCAAGGTTACCCTCCAGGACCGCGCGGACGAGGTCGGTCCGGAAGCCTTCGTGGGCGTTGATCGTGAGGTGGGGGTGGGAAGAGCGGCAGCGGATTATAAGATCGCTGACAAGATACGGCATCACCGTTTGCACCGCCCCGACTGCGATCCGCCGCCCCAGTCCGGCATGGTCGCTCAGTTCGCGGGCGGCATCATCCACGTCGCGGATGATGTTCCGCGCGCGCGGGAGGAAGGCGTTGCCGGCCTCGGTGAGCACCGCCTTGCGCCCCAAGCGGTGGAAGAGCTTTTGACCGAGCTCTCGCTCAAGATTTATAATCTGTTGGCTCAAGGATGGTTGGGTAAGATTCGAGCGTTCCGCGGCCCGGGTGAAGTTCTGGGGCTCGGTTAACGCCAGAAAGGACCTCAATTGGTTCATTTCCATAGTTAGGAACGATGGAAGTGATACAAAACATCGATTTCAACTATTCCGTGATCTGAGGTAATCTGTCCCCGTCGGTGGATATCCCTCCCGACACCTCTAAGAAAAACATGAAGAACAACCTGATCATCGCGGTCCCCTTCGGCCTCTCGGCCATCGCCGCCTCCGTGCTTTCCATCAACTCCGAGTTCACGGTCGAGTTGGTCATCGGCTGGGCGAGCGTGGGAGCGCTGCTCGCCGTCGCCATGCTTGATTACGGCGTACTGACCCGCCGCAAGGGCAGCCGCGCCTGAACGCGGTTCGTCCATCGGTCACCTAACGGGGCCCGGAGCAATCCGGGCCCCTTTTCTTTTGGCGGGAAAAGGCTTTTGTCGCCGTGGGCAGGCGCAACCTCGTCCGAGTGCGCGACCCGTTCCCTCAAACCCAGCCAGCAGTCACCATGAACTCCTCCGCTCACGTCCGCCGCCTGGCTTTGATTGCCGGGTTCGTCCTCGCCGTTTTGCCGCTGTCCGCCGCTGACTCCGTCCCGCCCGACGCTCCGCCTCGTGGACCGAATCCGGCTCCCGGCGTGCGCCGCGGTGCCCCGGAAGCAGGCCCCGGCATGGAGCGTCGGATGCAACAGGGACCGCGTCGTGACTGGAGCGAGGTCGAGCGCACCACGTTTCTCGGGGTGGAGGTCACGTTGGTTTCCCCGGTTCTGGGCGCCCAACTCGGCCTTCCGCGGGGCACAGGCCTCGTGGTGGAGCGTCTGTCGCCGCGCAGCCCCGCCGCGGGTGTCCTCCGGGAACACGATGTCCTCACCATGCTGGACGATCAGATCCTGATCGATGTCCGGCAGCTGATGGTGCTCGTGCGCAACCGGAAGGAGGGTGAGGAAGTGACGCTCGCCTACTTGCGCGGTGGCCAGAAGGCGACGGCCAAGGTCAAGTTGATCGCCCAGGACATGCCCAAGTATCCCATGGGCGGCATGCCGGGCCCGATGCCCCCGCGTGCGTTTCCTCGCGGTGGTCCGGGCGCGGTCCAACCGCAGCCTGCGCCGGCGGAGCCCGGATTCGAAGGCGGAGCGACTCCCGATGTCGCGCCGCCCGTCCAACCACCGCGGCCCAAGTCGTTCTGACGGTCGGCTTGCGCGAGGCCGGCGTGCTTACTCCCCGGCCACCGCCGGGCGTCGCCGCAGGAAAAAGGCCACGACGAGCGCGAGGATGCTCGACCAGAAGAAGCCCATGAATGAGCCCGAGGCGGTCAGGACCGCCGGCCCGGTGAACTTGGCGAGCGCGGGCATGATTTTTTCGATCTCGGCCGCGGGCATGCCCTTCGCCTCGAGCGCCGCCTGCTGCATTTCAACCAGCAGGTCGCCGAAGCCCGGGTTGATGACCGAGAAGTAGAGGTAGTTGGGTATGATTCCGAGCAGGCAGGCCCACAGCCCGGTGAGAACGCTGGTGCCGAAAGCGGGGACGAAACCCCACTCGCGTTCGGGCGGGAATTCAGCCCGCCGTTCCCTCACGGCGAAACTCAACCCGGCCAAGCTGGCGCCGAGCATCAGCAGCGTGCCCGGCCACTGGGCGCCCGCGAGGCGCTCCGCCGAGGAATGGAGTCCCGTGAAGAAGAAACCGAGCGAGACAAGAGCCTGCGCGATGGCGATGCCGGCTCCGTACAAGAACTGGGTTCTCATGATCGCGGCTCGGGTCAGCGCCGGCTTCAGGAATTGTCGCCGTCGAGAGCGCGCCCGAGACCGCCGAGCACGGAGCCTTCCTCCCGGCCGCCTTTGCCGACGCCCGGCGCCGCCGCCATGATCCGGCCGGCGAGGCGGGAGAATGGAAGTGACTGCAACCACACCCGACCCGGGCCCCTGAGTGTGGCGAAGAACAGTCCTTCGCCTCCGAAGAGGGCCGTCTTGATCCCGCCGACGTACTGGATGTCGAAGTCGACCGTCGGCTGGTAGGCCACGATGCAGCCGGTGTCGATCCGCAGGGTCTCGCCGGCCGCAAGCACGCGTTCGTGCAGTGTGCCGCCTGCGTGGACGAACACCCACCCATCACCCTGCAGGCGTTGCATCATGAAGCCCTCACCGCCGAAGAAGCCCGCTCCGATCTTCTTCTGAAATCCGATCCCGATCGTGACACCGCGCGCTGAGCAGAGAAAGGAGTCCTTCTGCGCCAGCAGCTCGCCGCCGAGCGAGGCCAGGTCGACGGCGATGATCTTTCCGGGATAGGGCGCTCCGAAGGCCACATGTCGTTTCACGCCTGCGCGGTTCTCGAACACGGTCATGAACAGCGATTCCCCGGTCAGAAGCCGGCGGCCCGCTCCCATCAGCTTGCCCACGAGCCCTCCGCCGGCCGCCGACCCGTCCCCGAAGACAGTCTCCATCGCGATCCCGTCCTCCATGTACATCATGCCGCCGGCCTCGGCTACGACCGACTCGCCCGGGTCGAGCTCGATTTCGACGTACTGCATCTCGCTGCCGTGGATCACGTGCTGGATCGCGTGCATGCGTGGCGCCAGGAGGGGAGGTGTGCTCATGCACCGAATCTGTGCGAGCCCCTCATCGCGCCAATCGCGAAATCCCCACCCGGTTCTCACCCCGGATCACGGCAGGTGCGAGCGCAGGTGCTCTCCTAGCCGTTGATAGCGCCGGTAGTCGCCCGCCCAAAGCAACAGGATGAGTGAAATCATTGTGAGGGCAAAAATCGGACCCGAGCCGACATCGAGTACCAGACCCGCGATGAGGGCGGTGAGGCTGGCCAGACAGGCAATCGCCAACAGGAATACGGTTTTCATGGATCAAAGGGGCTGGGCCCCTGTTCTCATAACCCCGTGGCGACCCCGAAAGTCGCAGGGGGCGGCCCGGTCAGCGCAGGAGTTCCCGCGCTAGCCGGTCGTCGCCGTCGTTGGGCGCGGGTCGGAGCCCGAGGGCGGCGCACATCAGATTATAAAGGTCCACGGTGCGCGCTTCCTCCACGACCCGGCCGGGTCGGAACGCGGGTCCTTCCGCGATGACGATGCCGTGCATGGAGCGGATTTCCGGGTCGTAGCCGTGGTCGCCCGCGAGGTAGCCCTTCTCCGGGTAGCGGCGACGCAACCGCTCGACGGTCGCGCGGGGCGCGAGGTGCCAGCCTTCGTCGGGCAAGACCCACACCGGCGCCACACGGGGGCCGGCCCGCAGCGCGAAGTGCGGGGGCAGGTCCTCCGCGCGGAAAGCCCGCACGTGCGGCACGACGCGGAACCGGGCGACCAGCTCCTCGGCGGTTCCCGTCAAGGGCCGCAGCGCGAGCAGGCTGCCGTCGGAGTCGACCTGCACGGTCTTGGGGTCGACGATCTCGTCGAGGATGACAACGCGTTCGAGGCTCGTCGCCGTCATGCCGTGGTCGGAGACCACGAGGTAATTCGGCGTGAGGCCGATCGCGCTGAGTCGCGCGCGCATGTCCGCGAGGTGGCCGTCCACCTTACGCACCGCGGCGGCGACCTCGGGTGAATCCGGTCCGAAGCGGTGCCCGGCGCCGTTCACCTCCTCGAGGTAAAACACCACCACGGAGGGCCGCGCCGGCGGGGGGCGCCGCAGCCAGTCGCAAAGCTCGTCGAGCCGGCGCGCGAAGGGCACGGAGTAGTCGAATGGCTTCCAATGCGTCGGGCGGACGCCGCCGATCGCGGCCTCCGATCCCACCCAGAAATGCGCGGCGGCGCGCCGCCCCTGCCGCTCCGCGGTCACCCACACCGGTTCGCCGCCCCACCACGAGCCGTCGCGGAAGGACGCGGGTTGGAAGTAATGGAAGAACAGGCCGCGGTCGGCGTCGAAGAAGTCGTTGTTCACGATCCCGTGCCGCGCGGGATGCAGGCCGGTCACGATCGAGTAGTGGCCTGGGAAGGTGTTCGACGGAAACACCGGCCGCAGGCTGCGGGCCGACGCGCCGGCGGCGCGCATGGCCCGCAGGGTGGGGCTCTCGGCAGGGTACAGCTCGCAGTAGTCGTGACGGAAGCCGTCGAGCGAGATGAGCACGAGGGGCGACTCCGCGCCGGCCCCGTGCGCGGCGGTGCAAAGCGCGAGGACGTGCAGCAGGGCGATGAACCCTTGGAGGGCCGGCGGCTTCATGGCGCCAACTCCACCCAGGTTGCACCCCAGGAGCCGGCGCTTCCGTCGCAGGTCCCGAAGGTCCACACCTGCGGCGAGCGGCGGAGATGCGCGTGGACGGTCGCGCGGAGCGCACCGGTTCCCTTGCCGTGCACGACCCGGACGCGGCGCAGGCCGCGGGCGCGGCATTCCGAGAAGTAAGCCGGCAGCAGTTCCCCGAGGTCGGCCGGACGGAACGTGTGCAGGTCTAGCTCGCCGGTGATGGGCAGCGGCACCGCCTCCGTTCCGGCGTCATCCTTCGCCGCGGCCCCGTTCACGGGCAATCGTCGCTGGCGATGACGCGCTTCGCGGGGGTAGGGGCCGGCGTAGGAGTGGTTTCACCAGGCGTGCCGGCTGGAGCGGCCTCCGCGGCGGCGGAGGCGGGTCCAGCCTCCGCGGGGGCGCCCTCGGCGGGCGGCGGGGTCGAGCCGGTTTCCGTCCCTGGGGTGGCGGAGACCGCGGGATCGAAGGCCGCAGCCTTCTTCCGTTCATCCTCATCCATCGCGCGCCGGAACTCGTCCTCCACGCCCGACGCCGCCTTCTTCAGCTCCCGCATCGTCTTGCCCATGCCGCGTGCGAACTCGGGGAGCTTGTCGCCGCCGAAGAGCAGGAGGACGATCACGAGGACGAGCAGCATCTCCGGGCCGCCGAGCCCGTCGATGAACCCGAGGGGCGGGAGGGTGTTGAGGATCACGGTCGCTTCCGTCATGAGTACGCCTAGAGAGCCGAAGGCAGCCGCGCGCTCAACGCAGATTCACCGAGACCGAGAACTTTTGGGTCTCGCCCTTCTTCACCCAACGCAGCCCCAGCTTGTTCTCCGGCGCATTGGGCGGTCCCATCCACGGCTCCACACAGAAGAACGGCGAGGTATCGGCGAGGGTCCAGGTCACGAAGACGGCATCGGCCGGCGGCACCGGCTCGGTGCCGAGGCGGACGACGATCGAGCCGGGTCGACCCTCCTCGCCGAAAACCGCCTCGTTGCCGCGGAGGCCCGCGTGGAGGCAGTCGACGAGTGCCGCATTGCCGAAATTCTCCTTCTCGCCGAGCTCGGGGCCCTGGATCAGCGCGCCGGTCGGATCATGCCGCAGGCGCTTTGTCGCCGGGATGCGGATGGAGTAATCCTTCCGGCCGGCGCTCTCGCTCCAAGGCAAGGTGAAATAGAAGTGGTGCCCGGCGGACCACGGCAGCGCCTCGGAGCCGAGGTTTGTCACCGCGAACTCACATGACAGCCCGAGGGGCTCGAAGCGGTAGGCCACGGTGAACTCGTAGTCGTAGGGGTAGCACGCACGGGCTTCCTCACCCGGGATGAAAAGCGCATCGAACCCGCGGGCGTCGAGCCGCGTGACCTTGAATTCTCCCTGGCGCGCGATCCCGTGCAGCGGCATGGGTCGGCGAACCCCGTCGGCGGCGCGCCAATGGAAGATTTCGCCCCGGTCGAAGCAGCGTCCGCTGAAGGGAAACAGGATGGGGTTGCCGCCGCGCACCTTGGCGATGTCGCCGAAGTCGGCGTTCTCGGGCCAATAGACGACATCGCGCACGGAGCCGTCGCCGAGGCGCACGTTCCAATTCATCAGTCGCGCGCCCCGCTCGGGCAGGGCGAGGAAAGTCGAGTTGCCCACCTGCCAGCGCGTGAGCGTCTTCCCGAGGTAATTCACCTTCTCCATGACCGGGGGTCGTTACCGGCGGCTGCGAACGGGGGCAAAGGTTTTGTTGCCTCGGCGCCCGCAGCCTCCGTCGAGGTGTCCCGCTCCCGAGGGTGAACCGCGCGTCATGGAGGGCATGAACGCATGCCTTTCCCGAAAGGTCCCGACCACTTGCAGGGTCGGGCCGAGATGCTACGATGCGGCGATGTTTGCCAGCTTCTCCCTTCCTCGCGCCCTCGCCGCGCTCGCGATGCTTCTCGGGCTCGCGGCCGTATCGCGGGCGGCGGAGGCTGCGGATCCGGCGCCGGAGCGGGCCAAGCGCGTCGTGGTGATCCCCGTGCGGGAGCAGATCGACTCCCCGATGCTGTTCGTCATCCGGCGCGGCCTGAAACAGGCGATCGAGGACAAGGCCGACCTCGTCGTGCTCGACATGAAGACGCCGGGGGGCGCCCTCGATTCGACCTTCGAGATCATGGAGGCGATCGGGAAGTTCCCGGGCCAGACGCTCACCTTCGTCAACAACGAGGCGATTTCCGCCGGTGCCTTCATCTCGGCCACGACGGCCGAGATCTGGTTCGCCCCGGAAGGCGTCATCGGGGCCGCCGCCCCGGTCATGGCCACCGGGCAGGAAATCGACGCCACAATGCGCCAGAAGATCGTCAGTTACCTGCGGGCCCGGGTGCGCGCGACGAGCGAAGGCAAGGGCGGCTACCGCGGCCAGGTCATCTCGGCGATGATCGACGCGGACTACGAGTTGAAGATCGGGGACAAGGTCCTGAAGGGTAAGGGGGAGCTCCTTTCCCTGACCGCGAAGGAGGCGGCCGAAACCTACGGCGAGCCGCCGGAGCCGCTCCTGGCGGCGGGGATCGCGAAGGATATTCCCGACCTGCTTCGCCAGAAGTTCGGGGAAAGGGGCTTCCAAGTCACCACGCTGGAGATCACGTGGTCCGAGCAGTTCGCCGTGTTTCTCCGGTCGCTCGTGCCGGTCCTCCTCGGGCTGGGCCTGCTGGCCCTCTACGTCGAGTTCAAGACCCCGGGCTTCGGGGTGTTCGGCGTCGTCGGGATCGCGTGCCTCGCGGTGGTCTTTCTCAGCAATTACGTGGCCGGGCTCTCGGGGCAGGAGCCGATGCTCGTGTTCGGGCTCGGGCTGGCGCTCGTCTTCGCCGAGATCTTCTTCCTGCCCGGCGCGGTCATCTTCGCGGTGACCGGGCTCGGCCTCATGCTCGGCTCTCTCGTCTGGTCCATGGCCGATATCTGGCCCAACCAGCCAGTGCGGGTGAGCGACGAACTCTTCCTCCAACCGTTGATCGACCTGGGCCTCGGCCTTGCGCTGGCGGCGGGTCTCGCGCTGCTCCTCGCGCGCCTCATCCCGAGGGGCTGGTTCTTCTCCCGGCTGGCCGTCGCCGGCCCCGTCGAAGGTTCCGCACAGGTCGCCGGAGCGCCTCCGGAGGAAGGGCCGCGCATCGACTCGCTGGTCGGGCGCGCCGCCGTCGCGGCGACCGGTCTCTTCCCCAGCGGGCAGGTTGAGCTGGATGGGAGGCGTTACGAGGCGAGGCTTGCCTTCGGCACGGCGGCCGCCGGCACCCGCGTGGTCGTGCGCCGGCGGACCGACTTCGGGCTGGTGGTGGAAAAGGAGGGCGGAGCGTGACCGCGGTCCTCCTGCTTTTCGCGTGCGGCATCCTCCTGCTGGCGCTTGAGGTCATCGTACCCGGTGCGGTGCTCGGCATCGTCGGGGGAGTCCTGCTCTTCGTCGGCGTGGGGCTTTCCTTCGACCGTTTCGGGACCGAGGGCGGTGCGCTCGCCAGTGCGGCGGCGCTCTTGATCGGCGGCGTGGCCTTCTACCTCGAATTCGTTCTGCTTCCGAGGAGCCGGCTGGCGCGGAAGTTCTCCATGGCGGCCACCGTCTCCGGCCGGAGCCAGCCTGCGGTCGCCGAGGCTTCGCTCATCGGCCGCCGCGGCGTTGCCGCCACCACGCTCGCTCCCAGCGGGCTGATCGAGTGCGACGGCCGCCGTTACGAGGCCTTCGCCCGCAGCGGGCACGTCGCGGCCGGATCGGCCGTGGAGGTCGTCGGCATCGATGCCTTCCGCGTGATCGTCACCCTTTCCACCAACCCAAACCCATCATCATGAGCATTACTCTCATCGGCTTCGTCCTCATCGGACTGATCATCCTCGTCGTCGGGGCGATCGTTTTCAGCCTCATCGGCGCCTGGGTAAAGGCGCTGTTCAACGGCGCCCCCGTGCCGCTCTCGAAGCTGGTCGCGCTCAAGTTCGCCAGCATTCCCTACGGTTTGATCGTCGACGCGCGCATCACCGCCGTGCGCGCCGGCATCAACCTCGACGCCGACCAGATCGCCTCGCACTTCCAGGCGGGCGGCAACGTCGTCCCCACCGTCCAGGCGCTGATCGCCGCCCAGAAGGCCGGCATCGAGCTCGGTTGGGACCGCGCGTGCGCGATCGACCTCGCCACCAAGGGCTCGGGCAAGAGCGTCGTCGAGGCCGTGCGCACCTCCGTCGATCCCAAGGTCATCGACTGCCCCAATCCCGAAGGCGGCCGCACCACCATCGACGGCGTCGCCAAGGACGGCATCCAGGTCAAGGTGAAGGCCCGCGTCACCGTCCGCACCAACCTCGACCGCTTCGTCGGCGGCGCCAAGGAGGAGACGATCATCGCCCGCGTCGGCGAGGGCATCGTCACCACCATCGGCTCGGCCGAGAGCTACAAGTCCGTCCTCGAGTCGCCCGACAGCATCTCGAAGACCGTGCTTCAGCGCGGCCTCGATGTCGGCTCGGCCTTCGAGATCCTCTCGATCGACATCGCCGACGTCGACGTCGGCGAGAACGTCGGCGCGAAGCTGCAGGAGGCGCAGGCCGAGGCGAACAAGAACATGGCCCAGGCGCAGGCGGAAATCCGTCGCGCCGCGGCCGTCGCCCTCGAACAGGAAATGAAGGCCCGCGTGCAGGAGATGCAGGCCAAGGTCGTCGAGGCCCAGGCGCAGGTGCCGCTCGCGCAGGCCGAGGCCTTCCGCAACGGCCGGCTCGGCGTGATGGACTTCTATCGCATGGAGAACGTCCAGGCCGACACCCAGATGCGCTCCTCGATCGCCCACCCCGAGGGTAAGAAGTAACCGCGCCCACCGCCGTCCACGCGCGTGAAAGCGTCGTTGCTCGACTGGCTGCTCGACCGCCTTGGGGTCGTCATCTTCGTCGTCATCTTCCTCGTCCAAATCGTCCGCGGCCTCCTGCAGGCGAGGCAGCAGGCGGCTCCTCCCGCCTCGAAACCCGACGCCCTCGACGAGGAGCGCCGGGTGCAGGAGGTACAGGAGCAGATCCGTCGCCGCATTGCCGAGCGGCGGGGTGAATCGTTGCCGCCGGAGGCCGCGCCCGAGCCGCCGCCCCTGGCGCGGCGCGAGGAAGCGCCGGTGCCCGACCCCGGAACGACGCGCATGCCCGATCCGCTCGAGGACCCGTTGCGCCGGATGATGCGGGATTTCGAGCGGGCGCTTAATCCGGAGGCGGAGCGCGCCCCCGCGCCCCCGCCCGTGGTTGCGTTGGAAACGGCTCCCGCGCCGGAGCCGGCCGTCGACCGCCGGGCCGCGGAACTTGAGCGCCAGCGACGGTTGGCCGACGAGGTGCGGCGGCTCGACGAGGAACGGGCGGCGCGTCGCCGTGCCGCCCGCGAGGAAGCCGAGGCGACAGCCGCCGCGCGGTCCTCCCGCGCCCCGGCCGCGGCCGGTGGCCTGGCCGGTGAGCTGCGCGACGCCGGTTCGGCCCGCCGCGCCATCCTGCTGCGCGAGATCCTCGGGACGCCGGTGGGGCTCCGTTAGTTGATTTCAGCCGCGCGTTGCGCCGGCGCACGCGCGGCCCCAACGTCCCGGGATGTCAGGCGATCTCACCGAGCTCTACCAGCAGGTCATCCTCGACCACAACAAGCGCCCGCGGAACCGCGGGCGCTTGCCGACGGCCAACCGCGTCGCGCACGGGGAGAACCCGACCTGCGGCGACCAGTGCAACGTCTACCTGCGTCTCGAGGGGGACCGCGTCGCGGAGATCTCCTTCGACGGCGCGGGGTGCGCCATCTCGCAGGCCAGCGCCTCTCTGATGACAACCCTCGTCAAAGGCCGCACGGCCGACGAGGCCCGCGCGATGTACGAGGATTTCCGACGCATCGTTACCTCCGGGCAGGCGCCGGAGGAGATCAGCGATCTCGCCGCGTTTGCCGGCGTGCACGCGTTTCCCGCGCGCATCAAGTGCGCGACCCTCGGCTGGCACGCCGTGCTGAACGCGCTCAAGGGCGAGTCGGCGCCGGCCTCCACCGAGCCTGCGGGCGGCTGAGGCCGTCTCCTCCATTGCCTTCGGCCGGGGCGGCTTCCACGGTGACCGCCGCGTGAACGAATCCTGGGACATCCTGAAGGCGCTGTCGGACCCGACGCGCCTCCGCCTGCTTGCCCTGCTCGCGCGCGAGGAACTCTCGGTCGCGGAGCTGCAGGAGATCCTCGGCATGGGGCAGTCGCGCATCTCCTCTCAGCTCGCCCTGCTGCGCACGGTCAACCTGGTTTCCGACCGGCGCGAGGGGAAGAATGCCTTCTATTCCATCCGGCCGGGCCTGCCGGCGCGCACGCAGGCCCTCACGCGCGCGGCGCTCGATGCCGTCACCGATCTGCCGTTGCTGGCCGAGGATCGCGATAACCTCGATCGCATCCTGCAGAAGCGGCGGCGCACGCAGGAGCAGTACTTCAACCTCATCGCCGGCCGGCTGGGGCGGAACTACTGCCCGGGGCGTTCCTGGGAGGCGATCGGTCACCTCGCGTTGCGCCTCACGCCGGCGATCGACATCGCCGACCTCGGGGCGGGGGAGGGCCTGGTCTCCCAGCTGCTGGCCCGCCGGGCGCGGCAGGTGTGGTGCATCGACAATTCCCCGCGCATGGTCGAGGTGGGCTCCGAGTTGGCCCGCAAGAACGGCCTCGCCAACCTCGCCTACCGTCTGGGCGACATCGAGCAGGTGCCGCTGGGCGATGGCTCGGTGGACCTTGCGATCCTGAGCCAGGCCCTCCACCACGCCCGGCACCCGCAGAAGGCGGTCGATGAGGCTTGGCGCATCCTCCGGCCCGGCGGGCAGCTCGTCGTCCTCGACCTCAACGAGCACACCTTCGCCAAGGCGCGCGAGCTCTACGCCGACCGCTGGCTCGGCTTCAAGGAGAGCGCGCTGCACGGCTTCCTGCGCAAGGCGGGCTTCGCCAAGGTCGAGGTCACTGCCGTCGCGCGCGAGGAGGTCGAGCCGCGCTTCGAGACGCTGCTCGCCTGCGGCTTCAAGGAACGCGCGGGCTGAGGTCGCGGCGGGCGTTCAGCCGCGCACCTGGCCGGCGCCTTCCACGATCCATTTGTAGGAGCACAGCTCTGGCAGGCCCATCGGCCCGCGGGCGTGCAGGCGGTCGGTGCTGATGCCGATCTCCGCACCGAATCCGAACTCGAAGCCGTCGTTGAACCGCGTGCTCGCGTTCCAGAACACCGCGGCGCTGTCGACCTCCGCGAGGAAGCGCCGCGCCGCGGCCTCGTCCGCCGTGATGATCGCGTCGCTGTGCGCCGAGCTGTCGCGGTTGATCGTCGTCACCGCCTCGTCGAGCGAGCCGACGACGCGCACCGCGAGGACGGGCGCGAGGAACTCGGCCGTGAAGTCCCCGGCTTGGGCCGCCGTCGCCGGCAGGCCCTCGCGGGCGAGGATCGCGGCGCTCGCCGGATCGCAGCGCAGCTCCACGCCGCGCGCCGCGAGCGCGCGGGCGGCCGCGGGCAGGAAGACGTCCGCCACCGCGCGGTGCACCAGCAATTGCTCCGCGGCGTTGCACGCGCTGGGCCGGGTGACCTTCGCGTTGACCGTCACGGCCTCCGCCATCGCGAGGTCAGCCGCGGCGTCGACGTACACGAAACACACGCCCTTGTAGTGCTTGATGACGGGGATGGTGCTGTTCTCCGCGACGTGACGGATGAGGCCTTCGCCGCCGCGGGGGATGATGCAGTGGATGAGGTTGTCCAGCCGCAGCAGCGTGGCGAGCGCCGCCCGGTCGGTGGTGGGCACCAGCTGCACGGCGTCGGCCGGAAGGCCGGCGGCCGCGAGGGCCCGCTGCACGAGGGCCGCGAGCGCGAGGTTGGTGTGCAGGCATTCCTTGCCCCCGCGCAGCACGGCCGCGTTGCCGCTCTTCAGGCAGAGCACGGCGCAGTCGATGGTCACGTTGGGCCGGGACTCGTAGATGATGCCGATCACGCCGATCGGGACCCGCACCTTGCGGAGCCGCAGGCCGTTGGGGCGCGTCGTCTCCTCCAGCACCTTGCCGACGGGATCCTCCAGTGCCGCCACTTCCCGCACCGATTCCGCCAGCTGGCGCAGGCGAGCCTCGTTGAGCGTCAGGCGATCGCGGGCGGCGGGCGTCAGCGCGGCGGCCTCGGGTGAGGCGAGGTCCCGGGCGTTGGCGGCAAGCAGTTCGGGGCCCGACGCGTCGATCAGGTCGGCGAGGCGCCGCAGGGCGGCGTCCTTGGCCGCGCGCGGCGTCGTCGCGAGCGTGAAGGAGGCGGCGCGCGCGCGTTGGGCGAGTGAGGTGACGAGTTGGGCGACTTCGCCGGACATGGCGCCGCGACTCTCGCCGGAGCCACCGGCCTGACAACCCCCAACTGCCGGTGCGGCCGGCAGCAGCGGCGGAGGGAGGAGCGGCGGCTCGGCCGTGGGCGTCACCGCGGCGGGGACTCGTTGCCAGGGCATGGCCGCGGGCGCATGGCGGCGGATCCACCAGATTCCGCCCATCAGCAGGAGCAGGCCGATCGCATTGAACCACCACGGATGAAAGATGGCACCGTCCGTTTCCGGCAGGGCGTTGAAGCCGCGCACCTCGAAGGGGAATTCACTGACGTAGGTGGCGGCGTTGTTCAGCGCATGGCCCAGGACGCAGAGCCCGAGCGAGCGCGTGCGCACGTAGATCCAGCCGAGGATCACGCCCAGGAGGAGGGCCACGGGCGCCTGCGCCGGGTTGAGGTGCGTGGCGGCGAAGAGGGCGGCGGAGGCTGTGATCGCGGCGACCGGACGCCACCGCCCGAGCAGACCGCGCAGGATCAGGCCGCGGAAGACGAGTTCCTCCGTCAACGGCGCGATCAGCACGGCGAGCACCGGGCCCTGCCAGCCCGTCGTCACGAGCTCGTCGAGGTCGGGCGCGAAATCCAGCCGGGCGATCAGGAAGTCGGGCAGGAACGCGCGCAGCACGTTGTCGAATTCCGAGAGAAAGATCGTGATGGCCGCCACGATCGGGGGCAGGGCGAAGGCGAGGTGGGCGGGCGTGAAGCCGGGCGTGCCCGTGTGCCGCCACGATTCCCCTTCGCGCCGCAGCACCCATGCCGCGATCAGCCAGGTCGCGAGCAGCTTGGTGATGATGAGGAGCGTGGGCGTGGAGGCGGCGTCCGCGGGGAGCACGCCGAGCACGGCTCCGAGTTGCACCCCGCGCGTGAGCACCTCCTCCACGGCGATCTCGGCGGCGATGACACCGAGCACCACGAGGATCGCGGTGCCGGCGAAGAAGCGCGCGGGCGGCTGGATTTCTCGCATGAACCCGAGACTCGCGCACGACGGCGCGGGGGCGTCAGCCGAAATCTTCACGCGGTGACGACCTCCGATGCGGACGAGGCGTGCGCGGCTCGGGATTTTAACCACGGATGCACACGGATCGACACGGATGGGAGTGGTTGAGGCCGAAGGCGGAGGGAAAATTGGGGGCAGTAAAATTGGAAAAGGGAGAAACAGGGCGCAGTCGGCTGGTGTGGCTGCGGCTGTTGCCGCGGAGAATTCACGCGACGCGTTCCGGCCTTTTCGCGTTTCGATCGCGCCGTCTCTTCGGGGGCGGGCGCTACCTTCTTCTCCGAAGCGGACGATGCGCGCGCGGCTCGGGGTTTTAACCACGGGTGCACACGGATAGGATCAGTCGAGGCCGAATGCGGAGGGAAAATTGGGAGGCGGTGAAATCGGAAAAGTGGGAAACGGTTCCGAGGTCGGCCCGGCTGATGTGGCTGCGGCTGTTGCTGCGGAGCATTCACGCGGTCGGCACGCGCGTTCGGAAGTTGCGGAGTGTGGGCGGTGGCGTTTGGTGTCACCTGATGGAATCCGCCACGCTCCCTTCCGCGCCGCCGGTCGCGCCCGGTCTGCCCGAGGGGGTACGTGAAGGCGGCGAGAGCCTGGTGCGGCTGACCCCGCCGGCCGGAGATAAGGTGCGCGCCCTCATTGCGCGTGAGGGGCAGGGCGATTTCCTGCGCGTGGCGATCACCGGCGGCGGCTGCAACGGTCTCAGCTACAAGCTGAAGTTCGTGCCCGATCCGCGCCGGGGCGACATCCTCGTGCGCACGGCCGGGGTGGCCGTGCTGGTCGACAGCCGCAGCGCCCTTTTCCTCAAGGGCACCGAGATCGACTATTCCGCGGCCCTGGTCGCGGGCGGGTTCAAGTTTTCCAATCCCAACGCCAAGGCCAGCTGCTCGTGCGGCGAGAGCTTCAGCATCTGACGCCCCGGCGGCTCGCCCTCGGAAATAACCCTTGCCCCGAGCGGCGCCGCCGGCGGAAGCTCGCGGACAGTCTCCAGCACAATCTAATTGATGGCCAATTCGTTTCCCCCCGCCTCAGGCGGTCGTCCCGGTTCTTATCAGCGTCGCAACGTCGACCCCTTCGCGGCCATCCGCCGCAACCACCGGATCAAGGTGCCGCAGGTGCGGCTCATCTCGCCCGAAGGAAAGCAGTTGGGAATCATCGACACGACCAAGGCCATCAATCTCGCGCTGGAGAACGGGCTGGATCTCGTCGAGGTTGCGCCCAACGCCACGCCGCCGGTCTGCCGGATCATGGACTTCGGCAAGTATGTTTACGAGGAGCAGAAGAAGACCTCGAGCGCCAAGTCCACCGCGAGCAAGATCAAG
>JACCDO010308014.1_pt1 | contig 25675 bp, 22 predicted proteins | sample 7446101 | NCBI WGS metagenome assembly JACCDO01 (sample SAMN15323440, study PRJNA562643) | freshwater metagenome | isolation source: river surface water | place: USA:Blue River Watershed | collected 2017-08-16 | reverse complement strand
TCCCATCTTTGTGAAATGGGCATTTGCACTGGTATTGCCCTGCTCCAGCTGGCTTGATGGACACATAATGACTCACGATATCTGATATACTAGTGCGTTCTTTAATGAGTTCAATCGCTTGCTTGATATCCACCACATCTGTCTGACCCATTGTGGGAGGTCGCATCTTGTAGCTATTGCCGAGGCAAAGACCCAGCAGTAATAGCAGCCAGCAGCGAACCAACCACATTTTAAGTCAGCCTTCCTTCTTCTCTTTTTTCTGTTTCGTGAGTCGCTGAAAATCTTCAGGGGCCTTGGTGTGGATTGAGTTTAGCACCTGCTTGTTGTTGTAATTGAGCTCAGAAGCCATTCAATGAAACCAAAGAGTGACTTGGAATCGTTAGAAAACAACTCTAGTCGTGAGCGCGTTCATGAGTGAGATAATGAATGAGTGAATGAGTGATTTATGAGTAGGGTAATGAGTGGGTCAAATAATGAGTTCAAAATTAGTGAGTTAGTGGCTAAATGGGTCAATTAGAGCAGCGCGCGAGTCAGTGGCTTTGCAAGACATCTCAAACTAACTTCTTTCCTCTCAGCGAAGTGATTAGGGTAAAAAAATTCAGGCCCAAAGATTCTGGGAAGAAAAAAGGGAGATATCAAAGTATCACTCTCTGATGGCGTCCGTGCAACAGCTCTGTTCACCCGTCGAGGGCATAGCTTGTCACTCGTGGAATAGTGATAAGTCACAAGTGGCGCTGTGTCCTAACAACAATGAGATTCATATTTATAATACCCGTGACTGGACCAAGGTGCATACCTTGACGAACCACGATCTGCTGGTGTCCTCCATCGACTGGTGCCCTATCAATAATAAAATTGTCTCTTGTTCTCATGATCGTAACGCTTATGTTTGGTCATTTGAGCCACAGAGTTTACAAGATAATCCTATACCTGGTCAACCTAAAATTGTTGTACCTGCTCAATGGAAACCATCACCAGTTATCTTGCGTATTGATCGTGCAGCATTTGATGTGAAATGGTCTAACGATGGTAAAAGGTTTGCTGTGGCATCAGGCTCGAAGTGTGTACCATTATGCACTTATGAACCACAAAATGATTGGTGGATATCAAAAATGATTAAAAAGAAGTTCAAGTCAACTGTCACTTGTGTGTCGTTTCATCCTACAAATGGACAGCTATTAGCCACTGGTAGCACTGATTTCAAATGCAGAGTATATAGTACATTCGCCTCTGATGTTGATGAGACTGTCAATCCAGGAGCTTTCGGTCAACCACTTGAGTTTGGCGAAGCATATGCCGAATTACCTTGTCTTGGATGGGTTAACGCGGTAGCTTGGTCACCTTCCGGCAACGTGTTGGCTTATTGCGGTCAAGACTCGACCATTCACTTCGCTACCTTTTCAACTGGTGCACCTGTTGTGCGCAGCATAAAATTAAAAGATATGCCTCTTAATAGACTATTATTTGTTGGTGAACGCGCTATAGTCGGCGCTGGACATGACTTCAACCCCTTTTTATTCACCCAAAGCGGCGGGGATTGGAACTATTCGCGTCGTTTAGATCAACAAAAAGAAGAAACACAAGCAACTGCAGCTACTGGTGGTGTTGCTGCTGCACGTGCATTATTTCAAAATAAAACAACAAGAGGACAAGATCAAAAAGCGAATAACGACACCTTGTGGACCAAGCACGAGAACGCCATCACCACCATGAACGCGTGCTCCACCGGTAAGGGCGTGACCAAGATAAGCACGTCCGCACTTGATGGCAGACTGGTGATATGGGATCTTCCTTCCCTGGAGATCGATATGGGATTGCTGTCGATATAGAGTAGGTACAATACAACCATAATATAAACACTAAGTCTTATACAAGCTCGCCGCGATGGCTCTCATCATGGCTTCGTCTTCATCTTCATCGTATTCTTTTGGCACGGCGCTCTTGAGGGACTCTTCCAGCGCAACCCGCAGCATTTCTTCTTCATCTTGGTACATATCAAACTGTTTTGCTTCTGCTATTTCAATTTTATTGAGTAGGGATTCATTGAGTGCCCGCTCCAAGTCCTCGTCATGCACTCCAACGTCGTGTAGACTGGCATCACACGCTTGTTGCAGTAGGTCATCCTCGAGGTGGCTTCGCTCACTCTCATCTCGCACATTACGCAGTAGCTCACTCTGTGTCGCAACAATATCAGAGATCTTCTCAACACTTGATCTGTCAATCAGGGCGTCCTCATGCAGCTGCTCTTGCTTCTTGTCATCCCCGCGCCTGCCGCTGCTGGGCTTCTTATCGCTGGCGTCATCAAGCAGGTTCAGCGAGAGAAGCAAAATGGTTTCCAGGTCCTGGTCCGCCCACGACATGAATTTCTCTTCTCGTGATATCTTTAATGCCGCATTCAATGCCGCATTATTAATTGCTTCACGCTCACTGTTTGTGTTCACAGCAAGGGGATTAGCGCGGACAGACCTGATTTTATTGTCTTCTTGGGCACCGGGATGCAGCCGCAATATGGCTTGTCGGTGATCCCTGCCACACACGCTGTCATAGTGGCCACCGCCGTAGTACGACAGACGCATTGGTGGTAGCGGCGCTGTTGCACTTGTTGCTTCATGAAATGTTCTCAATTTCCGCGCTCCAATTTGTGGATCATAAGCCCATATCTCCGCAGGACGATCGTATAACTCACTCATGGCTTGGATCTCGGGATCGTCGCCCCAACAAGCCAACCGCCTCTTGGCGCCGACGTACAAGTGGAAGGTCTCCATACCGCCTTCAACGAACTGCGAGAAGAAATCGGCATTTGCCTCCATATAATCCATACATTTCTGTCGAACAACCTCGTGAAGCTCATCATCGCCATATACTTGGTGCGCAACGGAACGGAATAAGCAGTTGCCATCGCCAGCGACGGAGACTACGTTCAGACTATGGCGCTGCAGCCCGGAGATGTAGTGGTCGTACTGCGACGACTGCTCATTGATGTGTCTTGTGTGAGTGGAGTACTTGTAGTTGCTGTCGCCGTTCTCGTCACCGCGAAGACGGCTGCTTTTGTTGTCGATATCCGCATCACTGTTTACTAACGCTCTTTTCGTGCTCTTTTTGCTGTAATCAACAGCTTCCATACCGCTTTCAGTGTATAACATACCTAGCGAGTGAGTGAGTGAGTGAGTGAGTGAGTAGGTGAGTGAGTAGGTGAGTGAATGTTCAGGTACCTGGTACACGCCATTTCTTCGCTATTTCTTTCTTATTTATTATCTTCTTGTCATAACCATATGGCCGAATCCTTTCGCTTGTTTTGTCAATATATTCATCGTATTTACTCGACCATCTGTAATAATGTATCTTCACTCGCGTTTGTTCTACCTCAATGACACGTGATTCAAGCCATTGTTCTCTGTTATCTCGCACACATAATCTTTGACCTACCAAGAATTGACCACCGGGGCGATAGGTGAATGTGTATAATGGCCTTACTCTGCTATATATGTCATTGATCCATTCATTGTGCTCATCACCCCAATAAAGGTATGTGACGTATAGTTGCTGCAGCTGGCGATCAATCTTAAGAACCTTTACGTGCAAGTTAGTGAGTGAGTAAGGTAGTTATAAAGGAAGTGAGCGAAGAAGTGAGTAGTTATGTGAATCCTACCTTCGCCTCCGACCAAGTGTTCACGCTATCTAGCACATCTATGTATGAACCTACTTCTAGATCGTCTATATTTACTAAACTAGCATTACCAGGCACTTCTGGCTGCGCGGGGTAATAGTCGCTCTCTGGATGTAGTGGCATGATTAACGCGGCTTCGAGAGAGAAGTCCTTTCAATTTTTTCTTTTTTCTTTCTGGAAATGGAAATTGATTGCCGAGCGGCCGTTCCAACACTCGGCGCTCCAACACTTCCACCTTGTTTTCAATAATTACGTTGGGAATTACTTTCACTTCGCTACTAACTAATTACCTTCAAGTGGATAATATTTCCTTTCTGGACAGCCGTTCGTAATCCACACCAGGGCCGCTGCAGGACTCTACCTTGACCGTCTGACGGAGAGCAATAGTCGAGTAGCAGCAGGCACATTTGTTGCACAGCTGACGATGGAGACTTCTCAGCCACATTTAGACCGTTTGCAGAAGAAAATTACATTCGAATGGAGCGATATAAATCTAAAAATAGTGACAAAAGACCCCAAAAACTCGACCTTTATGAAGCCAAAGTATACGACCAAGACAATCTTGAATAACATCAATGGAAGGCTAGAATCAGGCCAGTTACTCGCTATAATGGGCCATTCAGGATGTGGTAAGTCATCATTGCTTGATATTCTTGCTGCACGTACGCGTTATAGTAGTTACTTCAATGTTACTGGAAAAGTATTAATTAATAGTAAAGAAAGGAATGAAGAGTCATTTCGTCGACTTTCAGCATATGTACTACAAGACGATTTGCTTTACCCGCACTTAACTGTGTTAGAGACGTTGACTTTAGCTTCCCATTTCTATCTACCGACCAATATGGATGCTGCTAGAAAGGCTCAGCTCGTGGAAAATGTTATTAATGAACTAGGCTTAGCTAAAGTGAGGCACAGTAGAATAGGTAACGAGAAAGTGCGGGGTATAAGTGGAGGTGAACGGAAACGAGCCAATATCGCTACTCAATTAATATCAGATCCTTATATATTATTCTTGGACGAACCTACGAGTGGGCTCGACTCGTTCCAGGCACTCTCAGTGATGCAGTGTATCAAGGACATGGCGACCACGTACGGTAGAATGGTTATAAGTGTTGTGCATCAACCTAGGTCCAGTATCTACGACATGTTCGATCAGCTCTTACTGCTGTCGTCTGGTCGAGTTATGTACTTGGGACCCGCCAAGCAGTCAGTGCCATACTTCGCTGAATTAGGTCAAGTATGTGGTCGGTAAGTTACCCTTCTTCGCACTATGATACTTACTCACCCACTCACTCACTCACTCATTCCCTCGTAGGACGACAAACCCTGGAGACTTCTTTCTTGATATATTGTCTCCCGACTATCGCTCCCCTGAAGCAGAAGTAGAGACAATCAATAGAATCAAGACGATCGGCGATAAATGGGAGGAGAACAGCGCCAGATTCCGCTCTTCTTCCTTGTCGGGAGGCGACGTGGCTGACATCGACACCCTTAAAGTCGCGGAGAACACCATGGATTTGGCACGCATTTTCACTAACTATAAGATGCTCTCATGGCGTTCGTGGTCGGAGCAGTACCGCGACCTCGCCACCCTCAAGATCAAGCTCATCATGACCTCCTTCTTTGCACTCATCATCGGCGGCATATACTCGAACTCTGGTTACACGCAGAAGGACATTAGTAATAGAGTCGGTCTGCTGTTTGTTATCTGCATTAATCAGGGATTCAACGGGGTTATTGGGGTGTTGAATGCCTTCCCCAAGGAGAAGGTGATAGTGAACAGAGAGAGATCAAACAACGCATACGACACCTTCACTTATTTCACCGCGAAATACTTGGTTGAAATGCCGTTGAACACGCTGCCATGCGTGTGGTTCACTTGCATCTTGTACTACATCGTGGGTCTCAACCCTCACACCTTTGGTTATTGTCTCTTGATTTTGATGTTGGAGTCATTGACCGCGGTGTCACTGGGTCTGGCGGTCTCTGCAATAGCTCCTAACGCGGACGCGGCGTCGTTCTTGGGACCACCGATGGTCATCATTGCCCTGCTGTTCGGTGGCTTCTACATCAACATCTCATCCTTGCCAACGGTCGCCGACCTCATTCCTTACTTGTCCTTCTTGAGGTGGGCTTTCGAGGCTCTTTGCATCAACGAGTTCAGTGGTGTGACATTCACTTGCAAGGCTAGCGATGCCTCGTGCACCACCAAAGGCGAGGATGTCTTGAGTAACCTGTCGTTCGACGAATCCATCTACGAAGCGGTGTTCGGGCTTGGGATGGTGTTACTCGGCTTCACAGTGAGTGCGTTCTACCTGTTAGATAGGAGTAAAGTGACCTATATTCCGCTCAACTACATGGGCGCGAAGTATAAGGCGCACACTACCGACGTCACCAAGGCGGCGACGCAGTAGATATTTGTACATGTTTCTTCGTGTAATTATATTAGATACAATAAATAGTTCTTTATGTCTACTCGCAACTCACTCACTCACTCACTCGCGCTACATCTCCAGGTTCTCCAAGTAGCGGAAACACGTCTGATACAAGTATGGCGTCCAACAAAAGTGTGTACAGTCCTGTTTGTACCCATTCACATGCTGATTCCACAGCGGCAGCGTGGCGTGATAGAACGGCATGATCTCAATCGAGCTCAAATGGTGGGTTTTGATGATGTTCTTGACCTCGATGTTCCGCCAATCATGTGGGATGTCCTCTGCTTTGATAGGTACGCATGCGAGCTTCATGTCACTCGCGTACCGCACCCCTGGCCAGTACCCGCCGGGAGTGGGGAAGTGCTGCGCCGAAGTCTCGCGCCAAATTATTCTAATTTTTTTATTTGTTGCTAAAAATCGTATTGAAACACTGTGTAGGTATGTCAGCGCCATGGTCATTTGTTGAATGTAGTCTTCCTTCGAGAAATGGGGCACAGGATTAGACACGTAGTGCAAGCCCATGTTCATGACGATGACGAGTGAGTTGTATTTGTTCACATACTCTTCCACGTTCCGCTGTAGTTGCAACATAGAATAGTTCGCGACTCGATCGTATCGACCATTGACGAAGTGATAAATAGGAAGAAATTTCATAGGAACAGAGGCGCCATCTTTATCGATGGTCACGTACTTCACTTCATCAGTGTTAGTGAACTGCGAAGGATCCTGCCAGATGTTTTCCCGCTCTAGTTCACACGCAATAGCTGATACAAATTGTTGCATCACTGAATCACCGATAAGTAAAAATGAACCATTATTTTTACTTAATTTAGCAAAGAAATTATGTAATGGCCTTCGCGTAGGATCATCGTGACCAGCAATTGTGCGTTTGAAATTGTGCCGTTGAGTATACACGATGTCATCTGCAGAACAAAAACCTGATTTTGAAGGCCAACTATTGCCGGCAATGCATCTTATTGGTTGGTGTTTGTTGTACGGAGTATTATGCAAGTCCAGTTGATGCCGACAATGCTGCATTACATCGTCCATACTAGATGTCGTGTCATTATTCAAAATGCACAAATCCAGAGGAGAATACCATTTACTCACGTTCACGCTTTCAACCCATTGCCAGTTCTCTGTTGACGACGTGGGACAAAGCAGCACCGAAGTCAGTAGCAGCAGAAGCAAGAGGATTCTAGACATGATTTACCGATAAATCTACACGCAAAAGTAACTCATTGCACTCAAATTCCCCTTCTTTCCTTTCAAAATTTGTAATTTTTCCGATGGAGATGTGGATTTTGACGAAAGAAAGAAAAAGGAAAGGAGGAGAGATTTCCTCAACGCCTTTATCCTGGGCGATTCTATAAGAGTTTAGGTCGCCAAATGATCTCCTCTGTGCTTAAGTTTGGCAGTTATGTGCGACAGTCTAATGTGTCCAAGCTCTTTGATGAGGACAAGGAAGGAGGTGCTACGTCATGCGTAATAACGCCTGATTGGCAACAATTAGAACTAATAAATATCCAAAAGTACAACTATAATACTTCTATCTTCCGTTTTCGACTGCCGAATGATTGCACTAAGTTGTGTCTTCCACTTGGAGGATTTCTTTTGGTATTAGCGAAGGGACAAGAAGTTGATGGAAGCGATGCGATACGCCCTTATACATCTGTGAATGACGATTCATTAGGACTGGGATACTTCGAAATCATGGTTAAGAGGTACGATGAGTGGGGCAAAAAGGAAGATCCCAAAACCAACAATTTCTTATTTACTAAAACAGATCACAGTTATAAACCCAAAGGAGTTGTATCAAATTATATTCATTCCTTGCGAGTTGGCGACCACCTTTCTTTTAAACATTCGAGTATTTGTGCCGGCAAATTGAGTTGTTTGCTTGAGAATACCATCACAGGAATCACCTTGATCGCAGTAGGTGTGGGTATTGCCCCTTACATCAACACATTGAGATATTTATTAACAAAAGAGGATTGCAGTGTCACCAAGATTGTGTTGCTCTACGGAGTCAGGGAAGTGCGAGATATTTTGATGAGGGAATTATTGGAAGAGTGGCGCGTGCAATACCCAGATAAGCTCACTATTGTGTACTGCGTTGGTTCAAGATATGATAACGTGTACTTTGCCGCCAAAACAAGTAAACCAGTCCCTCCTCCAAAGCCAAAAGACTTTGAGACCCTTGCGCCGCCCTGCGAGACTGGGTGGATCAACGAAGAAAAAGTCAAGAAATACGCCATTGAACCGTCTAGCTCGACGCGCGTTGCAGTGTGTGGTTTACCTGGTATCTACAGGAAGCTCTGCGGCTACAGGTACTCTCGCACTCACTCTCTTACTCACTCTCTTACTCACTCTCTTACTCACTCTCTTACTCACTCACTCTCTCACTCTCTCACTCATTCACTTATTCACTCACTCACTCACTCATTCACTAGAGACGTGCCTGAGGTTGAGGTGGGCAGCGTGCTGTCGAACCTGAAATACACAAGTGAAATGGTGGTAAAAATGTAGAATAAACTGTTAAAAATGTACCACTAATAGCGCCGCCGACAGTCGCTTCGTCTAAGAAGTCCACCAACGAAAAGGTAACGATAAAGCCCAAGTTCGTGCACAAAAAAGTAGAAACATGAGAGGATTTATGCGAATAACAAGAAGCAAAACTAAAGAAGTTGCATGGGACTGTGGTGAAGGTGAAGTAATGGTAAGTATGGCGCCATGATTGATTGGTAGAGGGAACACCAGCTGTTTCGCCGTTACAAGCTCTCTACAAGGTGAGCATCCTTTCCCTCGATCAAACCTGCCACCATATTTATCATTAGCTCGTCATCACCATACGTGTAATTAGTTTTGTTTCTTGTGCTTACTTAGTAAGTAATATTACTTATTGCATATAACATACAGCTGCGACTTGTTACTCGTCGACTTTGTTTCGCTTCTGACTCTCTGAATCAACGCTCGAGCTGTGCTCTTTTGCTTTCCTGGACCAACACGGGAACTGTGGCTTGCTGCTTCTCCTCCTACTCCGACATCGCGCTATTCGCGTTACTTGACTTGTATACATGCACCAATAAGCGCCTTCCTTCTGAATGCGAATAGCCTTTCCTTCGGATGCATAAGTCGCTATTACACTTTACACTCATGTTGATTCACCGGTACTTAGACCGGTCCGAAAGCAAAGTCACTCACACATCAAGAGGTACATATTGGTACAGTACCAAGTAGCGCAGCAGGGCAAAGGTTTGAACACCGTCTTGATGAGCTGGTTGCACCTGGTGGCTCTGTCAATGTTGCTCCTCTCTGCCCGGCTAGCGTATAGCCGTATACACTGCTGCAGGAGACTTCCGATGAGACTGTTAAGTAGTAAAAATGTTGCTGCGGTGACCAACGTACACATCAAACTGACTAGCGACGAGCAGAATTTATTTGAAATGTTCCGTGAATTTGTGAAAGAAAAGCAATTAACTACAACTGTGCGAGTAGCGGGTGGCTGGGTAAGAGATAAGATTATGAATACAATAGTGAAAGATGATATAGATATTGCAGTGGATAACATGACGGGCAAAGATTTCGTCGAGTTGCTGCATGAATGGAGCAGTCAAAATGGCAGAGAAATGTCTAAAATTGGCGTCATTCAACAAAACCCAGAAAAAAGTAAGCATTTAGAAACAGCCACAGTTCATATAGGTAGATATTCCGTTGATTTTGTAAATTTACGGACTGAAAACTATACTTCCTCGTCCCGCGTCCCGCTCATGACCTTCGGCACCCCCGAGGAGGACGCCTTGAGAAGAGACTTGACCATAAATTCATTATTCTACAATATTAATACGGGATATGTAGAGGTATAACTCCATTACTCACTCACTCACTCCCTTACTCACTCACTCACTCGCTCGCAGGACTACACTGCATTGGGACTTCAGGATATACGAGACAGAGTCGTCAGGACGCCGCTACCAGCTCTCACGACACTAAAGGACGACCCACTCCGTGTCCTCCGAGCTATTCGCTTTGCTTCACGCTTCAACTTCACTTTATCAAACGATATTATCGTCGCCGCGCTGCACCAGGACGTGGTTGTGTCCCTAGGGAAGAAGGTCAGTAAAGAGCGGATCCTGCAGGAGCTGCAGCTGATGCTATCCCATGTCAACGCACCGAGCGCCGCGAACATGCTGCATAAACTGCGTCTTCTTCAAGTACTCATTGAGTTACCTAGTTTAGATGAAGTTCGATGTAAAATCGAGAATGTAACGGCTTTTTCGGACCTAAAAGTGCTTGATGAAGCGAGTAAAATCCGTTTATCGAATGAAAAGTTTCACGCTTATGGCATGGCGGCGCTCTTGCTGTACAGCAGGAGTCGGACGCGCAGCAGCGTTGCCGCCGCCAATCACATGGCTATTCGCATGGCGATTTTATCCGCGGCTAGCGCGGGTTACGCAGTGCGAAGCAGGAAGAAGAACAGCTTGCGGTACATGGAGCTAGCGGAGTTCCTGCTGGTCAACAGCTTGAAGATGCGCAATAAGGACGTCGAGTTGGTGCTGCAATTGCATCACGCTTCTCGTGTGATAGCACACTTATTGCGGCGGTTAGTAGTGGCTGGGGTGTGGAGCAAGGCCAGTAGTAGTGTGAGTTACAACGGATTTGATGAGGTGGCAGCGTATGGCGGCCTGAACCGCATCGAGTTAGGTGAGTGCGTCATCAACGGCGGCAACTACACACACGAAGCCATTGACTTGGCATTCTCTCTCTTGCAGTTAGAGATCTTGCAGAACGGGGATTTGAGTGGCACCGCAGCAGGCGGAGGCAAAGACATCGAGGCCATCGTGGCGGCGCTGCACCAGGAGGCGGAGGGCGCAGCAAAGACAACTGATTTTCAAATAAATCCAAATATTTTGTTGTTGAAAGAAGCAAGAGTCACCATGTTAGAAGCAATAGAGAAGCTGCAGCTGCAGGAGTGCTGGCAGCAGCAACCACTCATCAACGGCACCGCGTTGAAGGCCATCCTCACCAACATCCCTCTGGGTACCGCCTTCGGACTCATCATGGAGCACCAGAGCCGTTGGATGCTCGCTCATCCCGCCGGTACAGCTGCGAGTTTAGAGCGCGATTTGAAGTTAAAGTATCAAGAGTACGTGTAGAATTGTAGGTTTGTTAATAATACTCACACACACAGTTTAAATCCCTATTTGGTTGGCGCAATATTTACAAATCCCCCCGGCTTCTTGAAGATCAGACGCAGCACGAGGTTGGCGCCGTGCTTCTTCAACATCTTCTTCTTGATGTCTATGTGTTCCTTTTTGAAGTCTATCTCGTCCACGCCCGTCTCCATAAACAACGTGTTATGCCACATTTCGAAGGCTTTCTTATACCCACCAAAAATCCCTGATTTGGTGTCCACTTGCACCTTGAAGTTGCCTTCTAACGTGCACTGAAAGCCAGTGAAACGCAGCGAAGTGGAACCGTCAGCCGCGCGGATCACGTCACTCTTGGCGAGCAGAATTGGCTTGCCGTTGGTTCCTTTGAAGATTTGGATGCGGATATTGCGCATGTTGGTCACGTCCGACACTTCCACACCGTATAGAGGGATTTTTGGTTGCTCAGGCATTTTCCAACTATTTTCTAGATCAGCAGAGTAATTACCTATGTTGTCTTGCACCTTCCAGTGCTTCCTCCAAAGCAACTCATAGAACATGACATACTTCCTTTGGCTGCAAGAGTAGGTGAGTGAGTAAGTAAGTGAGTGAGTGAGTAAGTAAGTGAGCGAGTGAGTGAGTACCTGGTAACCGTTAATCCTTTCTTATTAGTCACTCTTGTGTTATCATATAAATCAAGTGCTTCATGTGCAGATTGGACCTCACCAGTTCTGATGAGTAATATACACGACATGAGGCCAGCTCGTCCCTTGCCCGCTTTGCAATGCATGTTCACAACGTGCGCGGGATTTTCATCTAACCATTTCTTTGCACTATTCGCGAATGCAATAACAGTTTCAAGTGGTGGAGTATTATGATCCTTGAATGGATAGCGCTCAACGCGACCGTGGAAGAAGTCGGCGCTGTACCCTCTACCAGGCTCGCAGCAGAAATTATACATTTTATAGTTATTTGGGTGCTTTAAATCCATAAATCTCTTGATTTCATGACGTGGATTGCGGTAGATGTGCTCAAGTCCCATTGCAGGGAAAGCGTGGACGATAATTCTAAGCAAAGGCGAGTGAGTGAATGAGCGAGTGAGTGAGTGAGTGATGGGTAGAGATACCTTGGTCTTAGGTACACCAAATCAAGATCAAAACCTTCTTTTTCATATCTAACCTTTTTTCCTGATACAGCTTTTCGACAAGTATGAAACAAACAGTTGCAAGCAATACAACAGCAGTCGTCACAGCAACAAGTCTTATGCAGCTTAGAGTGCAGTGGCCCGTCGTCCAAGTCGTTCTGCATCTTGCAGCAAACCACCTTGACTTCCTTTGTTTACCTAGTTGGCCAACAAGGTTGACCGCGAGAGGTTCCGGGGCCGACCAAGGATTTGCGTGTTTTCTGTAGACACCTCAAGCGGCAGCTAGCTAGTTGCCACAAGCAAACTTACTCGCTCCAAAGGCGTCTCTAGCCTGCGATGTGAGTCCAAAGTTAAACCTCTTGAGGTCTTGTTTCGGAAACAGGAACCGAGAAAGTCCAGGAGAAGAAGCAGAACAAAACCAAGGCAAGGATTGCTGAAGAGCCAGTCTATACTAGCTGTCCAACCTCTCCATCCTCATCCACATCTCCCACCCTCCTACCCTCTTCACACTTGTAACATGGATCGCTTACCCCATTCCAAGAGAGCTGCAATCAAATTTCTAATCACGAATTCAGTGGCTGGATCCATCATTGGCACTGGAGGTTCGGCAATTAAAGAGTTAATTGAAGTATCTGGCGCACACGTCAAGGTATCTAGTACAGAAGAGCTGTATCCAGGCCGCAGTCAACGAATTGTTTTAATCAGTGGTACTGTTGATACAGTTGTATGTGCTCAATCTTTACTTTGGATATTATTTGCACAATCAACACAGAACATCGCCGAGAAAGGACCTGAGAAGCGCATTGTCACATGGAGTCCTCGACTTGTTTATGAAAACTCCTTTCAATACTCTGATTTAGAGATTGAAGGTGAAATCGCTATTCCAGCAGCAGCAGCAGGACTTATAATTGGTAAGAATGGTGGTACTATTGATGAAATTCGAAGAGAAAGTGGTATCCAACGTGTTAACATGACCAATAAAGTTGAAGCAGATTTTACCCAAGAAAGAATATTACATTTAAGAGGCACAGTCAGTACTTGCACTGAGGCAGTAAAGCTTATAATTTCCAAATTAGCTGAAGATCCCGAGACAAATCAATTTGTGAACAAAGGAGTGACGTACTCCGCCGGTGTGTTTACACAAGCGAATGACTTCAGAGTGAAAGGCAAGCCCCACAACAAGGCGGTCGGATCCCTCTTGACTCGATCTCCAAGCGAGGACGAAGCCGTTACACTCACGATCAACATTCCTGAGGCACAAATAGGTAATATTTTAGGTAAAAACGGTGTAATTTTACGTGAAATTGTCAGTTTGTCCGGCGCGAAAGTGATTATTTCTAATAAAGGCGAGTATGCAGAAGGAACCACCGATCGCATCGTGACTGTGAAGGGCAATATCTCCACCGCACACTGTGCTGCCACGTTTATCCAACATAAGCTACACACTCCTAACCCAAAGCGTGAGAGAAAGTTCACAGGCGCCACCAGCATCTAGTAGCCGTTTGTTACTGTTTAATACTTATTACAGTTCATACACCTATACATAGTTACATAGCCGTTACTTCTTCTTGAGCAGACCCGTTATTGCGTCCAACGCATTAATTGTCATTTTCAAGAGATATCCCGCGGGACCGAGGCCTCCGTTGCTGTCGCTGTCGCCTTCTTTGTCCAACTCCTTCTTCACTTCATAAAGCTTTTCTAACAGTTCCGTTGGCTCTTCACCACTTGTCGCATCGAGGATGCGCGTAACAGCGGTGTATGCCGTTGCACTCTTTAGCTCACCACCTGCAAGTGAAGGGGACAACGGCGACCTTGAACCGCCACTTCTTTTGGTGGATATTATATCGAGGAAGGAGATATCAACGTCCATATTAGACAGAATACGCAGGTATCCGAGCCTTTTCACGACGTCTTTACTCGTTTCTTCGTCATATTCCCGCAAGGAATTCAACCAATTATCGCCTTCTTTGGCCAGGCTGTCAGTGGCTGCTGACTTTTGTAGCTTTAAATATTCTTTTAATTTAGTATCCAAAATAGCAACGCGAGCGATGTTCGTGTCCCACGCAAAAAGCAGGATGAAAGGCAGCAAGACTAGCAATGGGCCAATATACAAGTAAGGCACAATACTCATATTCAAGTCACTTTTCACAAATTTTAACACCGGAATAAGCACCATAACGTGAGATGCTAGCAGTATAAGGGCGCCGCGAATAGCATACTGCTCGGCAATGGGGTAATAAGACTGCAGAAGTTGCTGTGAAATATTCTCAATTAATTCTTTTTGTGTCTTCATAATTTCGTTTTCAAGAAACTCAATTGTGACAATTTTGCGCTCTTCATTTGACGACAGCTGTCGCATTGGAGCCACTTTCTTGGCTTCTGCTTTCTCATTTCTACTAGTTTTCACTGCTGATAATGGATCGCCAGGTTCGGTTTGCGCACTACAAACTGTCCTATAAACTTGGTGCTTCAGGCATCTGCTTGGTACGAGCGACAGCACACTATTAAGGAGCAGACACAAAAGTGCCACAGAAGCCACGAACGTAGGCATCCTTTTCCTTTTTTAAATATTTTTTGATTCTTCTTGCAGAGGGTGTGGATGGAAGGTAGTAGCGGTACAAATTCCTTCTCTAATTGGTAGGGAGAATGCTCTCTTGCAGCTTAAACCGTCTAAGATCATCGAAGCGAGCTGTGAATTTGAATGATCAGTTCAACTTACACCGTATTCAACTTACCGACTAGTTTTGGACCGCTTTTTGAGTTGGTAATTTTTTCGAATAAAGGTAGGAAAGTAATTAAGGGTGCCAGTGCCCTGCCATGCAAGAGACCAGCCGTCTCATGGAAGAAGGTACAATGCTGTGAGACTTGTTTCTGCATCCATACTCATTCTCTCGCTTAGGCACTCAATTTGACCAGCCGTTCACTACATATGAGCAGCACGATGATAAAGATGTGATAATTCCCGATAAAATTGCGTTCCCATTGTTCATATCGTCTCATCTATTGCTCGTAACGAGTATTTTGTGTGCATCTTACCATATGTGGACGTTCTTTGTAGTATTGTTCGTTGTTTACTTGACATCGATAAACCATTGGAGAGCACCAAGATTTTCCTCATGGGCGAGGCGTCTTGACTATGTTGCAGTGTTTACATCAATAGCTTACGGATCATACTATGCCACTACGTTGTCTACCAGTAACACTTTAATTTGGTTCATTGGCATATTCTTTGTTGCAATTATATTTTCTTGTAATGAGTACTTGTATTACTACCAAGTGATGAAGTCGATCTCTGGAGACATGCAATATGACCACGATATTGACTCGATCAAAACCAATTTCACTTCGAATGAAAAAGCTGCTCTATTTGTCTTCTATCCAACTAAGCCAAATACAATTGAGCGAGAAAATGTGTATAAACGAACTGTTTTTGTTCACTTAGTATGCGTTCACGTACTTGCTAATTCATTAGCAATGACCATAATTATACGCAGCAACACCGCGTAGCCTCGCGCTATTGATGGAGAAGGTCACACAAAGTTAGTGATAGAGCCATAGAAAAAGACCACACATCCATTTTATATTACATTATAAACTATTATATATAACCTGTAATTATGTTCCACATTCAGCCACCCACTCCGCCGCCTTCTACGATTGTAAGAGTGAAATCGCCGAATAAGCCTTGAATATCTCGTTTATTAAGGGATAAACCATCACAACAATCGTGGCCGTCACCACTATACACGCCCAAGCGTCACACAGATCACCTCTGGCACCAGTCGCCGAGTTCACTATTGCAGCGGCGAATATAGATAGCGTCCTTAATGTATCTGCGCTGAGATGGGTGCACGCTGATACCATGTTAAGGTTTTTCTTTGGACTTGCTGCCTCCCCTGCCTCGTCACCATTCTCTATATAATTTACACTATTTGTAGTCGTTGATTCGTCTTTCCACCTCACATCCTTACTATCCCGAGTAAAATCTTTGCTAAGAAAACGATGTTCAAGTTTAATTTCACTTACAAATGCTGCTTTACCTTTCTGCAGGAACATATAACCAGAGAGAATATCCACGAGCATATTTGCACTTGCGAATCCGTATAAGAAAGAAATCTTCACGTCATCATCTCCAGTCGGCTTGTATATGATAATCTTAATTGATTCTGTGACTGCATAAATTGTTACACCTAGTAATGCTATAACCGAGAACGAAGGCACGTAAACCTCCAACATCAATCTAGTTGATTTTCCCATCTTCAAGTCTCTAATTTTGTACCTTTCCGCGTACATGTTCGTGCAATACGTGAATACATCAACACTCATGGCAGATGCATCGCCAAGAAGCGAGAAGGAGTGCGCAGCAAGCGCGCCTATAATCTCTGCCACAACAAAAGCAAAGAACAGCGCTGCTGTCACCGTAAGAATCTTCACATTAGACTTGACATCTTCTTTAATCAATAGATCATTAGATTGAGAACTCATTTCCTTTCAAATGATCTTTCCGGGAATCTTGGGTCTTCTCGGAGAAGTTCTCGCCTCTGACAGTTCCTCCGGTACCGGGGTGTTGTAAATGAAGGTATCCGGTGACGACTGATGGTGCTTCTCACTTTGGAGTACTCTGGCGTTCACGCCATTCTGACGCAACTTCTACTATTAGTTCGATTGCCTTCTTAGCAACCATCAAACACGCGCCGGTCCCCATCCACCCGGAATCCCGCGAGTCGCTGAAAAGTTGAAGTTTGACGAAGTGTGTAGTGCAGTGTTAGTGAAGTGTTAGTGAAGTGTTAGTGAAGTGCGTGAAGTGAGCGAAGTGGAAGATGGAGGCGCATTGGTTCAATAAACGCGCATTACTATTCGTGACCGCATTGATTCTATTGCTTCAGGGATCATCCACCTTCCACACTTCCTTATCTATTCTTGCGTATTCAATGATTCACTCCAGCGAAACAGACAAAGATGTTACAACACTCAACGAAATGAACGACGAAATGGAGAAAGAAGTACTTTTTTTGCCTCATTTGTATCGATTTAAGGTGGCTGTTGTTGGCTCTGGTAATTTTGGTACTGCAGTTGCACAACGTGTGGCGTTGAATGCAATGGAGAATACCATGATTGATCCAACTGTCAAGATGTGGGTGTTTGAAGAGGTATATGAAGGGAGAAATTTAACTGAAATTATCAATAATGACCACATGAATCCCAAGTACTTGCCAGGCATTGCATTACCAACAAATGTTATAGCTGTTAGTGACTTACACGAAACATGTCGAGACGCTGATGTATTGCTCTTCGTATTACCTCACCAATTCTTACCACATGTGTTGAAGGAGCTAAAGGGAGTAACCAAGCAAAACATCATCGCAGTATCATTGATCAAAGGGTTGAAGTTTACCACGAAGGGACCTGTGTTGTTATCCGAAATGATCATGAAAGAGTTGGGTTTGTCTACATGCGCAGTCCTCATGGGTGCTAACGTCGCTAGCGAGGTGGCAAGAGGAGACTTCGTAGAGAGCACCGTTGCTTGCGATGATAAAAGAGTAGCTAAAATTGTGCAAAATATATTCAATAGTAAGCAATTCCGTGTCGATTGTTGCACTGATGTGGTGACCGTTGAACTATGTGCGGCGTTGAAGAATGTCGTCGCGATGGCAGCTGGCTTCTGCGACGGTATGAATCAAGGCGCATCAACCAAAGCAGCTGTTATCAGGCAAGGATTATTCGAAATGGCAGAGTTTTCTAAATTATTTGGTCAATCCTTCGACGTCAGCACCCTATTCCGCTCCTGCGGTGTTGCGGATCTCATAGCCACTTGCTTTGGCGGCCGCAATCGCTTATGTGCTGAAGAATTCATTCATCGCCTTAAAAACCACACACCAACAGGGCGAAGTAGCAAGGATGACGATGCGCTGGAGAAGTTATGGAGTGACATCGAGAAGGACTTGCTTCATGGGCAGAAGCTGCAGGGATTAGATACTACCGACGAGGTGATTTCGTGTCTCAAATTCAAAGGCTTCTATGACAGCAATAACAAGTCGAATGGCAGCAATTCCAACAGATTTCCGTTGTTCAAACGGATCTATGCGATCGCGCGGCTCGGTGAAAAGCCCGAAACCCTGTTCGATTGGGAGTAAAGCGCCGCTGAGCAGGTCGAGGACATACTTTGTAAGATAAATACTACGTAGTTAGGGAAATACACTCTTCATAAGCGCTTTGCGCGTACAAAATATTCTCATTTCTGACTTTCGATAGTTCTAACGCTCTAGCTGCAACGGCTACTCCGTTGGAGAACTGACGTATGCTCTCGTGGCACATCAACTTAGCGAAGTTGATGATTGTCAGGACATCGTTGCCGTCAACTGTGTTCTCTCGCACGCGGTCGTCGATGGAAGGCATCACTTTCTCATAGTTTGTGTATGCTTCAGCCAGGTTGCCGTTGGTGTGATACGCAGTAGCTAATGCGATGGTTATCTTGGGGTGATCGACATACATAGCTGCTGTCTCAAAGAGCACGATTGCTTCTGGGATGCGATCACTTTGCAGGAGGGCGGAGCCCAGCTCGTAATACAAGTCGGGGCTTTCTTTGTTCTCGGGGTACTCTAATGCTTTTACTAATACATTCTCGGCGAATACCAAGTCTATGTTCTCTTTACTAAACTTCATGGTGCTAGCCCTGATCCACGCATTGACATTGGGAGGGTTCTGCAAGGCACTTATTAGAAAATAATCAGCGGCTTTACTGTACTCTTCTCTCTCGATGTACATGGAGCCCAAGGAGTACGCTATCAGGCCACTGTTATCAGTAATATTGGCCTGTTTCAGACTATTCATGCAATACAACCCGAACTTTTCTGCTAAGTTTACAGTTTCTTCATCTTGAGTCGCACTCTCTTTCTCCGCAAGTCGCAACACTTCCACTAGATTTCCCATACTAGTAATATCTGTGAAATTAGACATGACAACCGCATGATAAAGGAACCCTTCTGCCAAACGGGGCTTACTCAATGCCATCAAACAGGCGCCTATCATAGAGAACGCCTGTTGGTGCTCCTTTCTGTTCACCAAACCCAATAATTGTTGAATTGCGCTGTGATATTCTTCATTTTTGATGTATTCCTTGGCTAGTTTTATAATGCTTTTGTCATTTAATGTGTCTTCTTCAACCGTTGAGTGAGGTGGGACTGCTTCATTACGTTTCTTTCCTGAAATCAATCCAACAATCGACTTCGTAAATGAATTATTCAATAATTTGGACAGAAAACCATCCTTTTTATCTCCGAGAAACTTTAAATTCTTGGGATCCCAACGCCAACTGTTTTGTGCTGTCACGAGGCAACTACTTGCGAGGAGAGCAAGCAGCCAAATGGACACGGAATGCATGCTTTTCTACGAAGATTTTTTAAACAATTTCCACAAAATCCAACGCATCGCTGCCAGCGGTACCGGCTAATGTGGAATCCTTTTTTAAATGCGACAACGTCCAACTGCGACTTGCGCGCGCACCGTTAGCCAGCCTCACGCCGAATGAAGCAACTTTACACTGTTCTCCTTCCACTTACAAACTGGTACTCGACTACCGGTACTGGGAACCAAATTTTTGAAAGACGATTTGAAAATTCACAGTATATAGCAGAAGATGTCGCGGAAGAGTGTGGGAAAGAGCAACAAGAAAGGCCTAAGTCCCGACGAGAATGCATCGCTGCGTCTTGGTCGTCTGGATCAAGTGTTCCATAAAGCACTAGATGTTGCCATGAACAGCGTCGGTGAGTCTGAGTTAAAGGAAAGTTTCAGTGCAGTACTTGCCACAGAAGGAGGTGGGAAGCTATCTACATCCATACAGAAAGCTGTGGCCAATATGCTAGCAGAGACACAAGCCTCAATGGTTGCTGGGTACAAAGATGTATGCATTCAACGCGATTTAGATGAAAAGTTAAAGGCATTAGAGAATCTGCCTCCCATCGACACTAATAGGTACTCTAGCGCTTACTTACCCCCAACTTAGACTGTCTACAATATACTAACTCTCATTTTCTCTTTTCCTTTCTAGTGACAGTAGTAATGCTACTAGTGTTATAGAGCCATTTGAAGCGACACTGCTCGATCTCAAAACACTAGAATATGACAATTTGACATCAGCAATACACAATTTAGAGAGCGAAATGAAGAAGTTAAGTGAAGCAAACAACAAGTTGCGCGTAGGAATCGACAATGAGATCGCCTCCTTAAATGAAGAAGTTATAAAATTCACTCAAGCATCACAATCCAAGTAATGCCAAACGCTGCAAATTATATTTATATTGTAAATTATACATCTAAAGTTCAATCCGATCGCTATCTTCGTCGGCGGGACTGCTGCTTGCCTTCTCTCTCTTGGGCGAAGACCCTCCGACTGATTCAGCACAGCGAAATCCTATGTTACTAGCACCACTATCCCCTGCATTAACCTGTTTGGTGCTTACCATGACAAGGTGATTGAATTCCCCTGAATGAGTTAGTTAGTTAGTGAGTGAGTGAGTGAGTGTAACTAATTAGCGAGGGATTTACCATTTGCGCTATCAATGAAAGATCCCCCTCGAAGGATTCTGCCCTCTGGCTTACCACCGAGAACCCACTCCCACACGTTACCAAGCATGTTGAATAACCCATAATCATTCGGTGCAAATGTTTTCACCGGAGCAAGACCGTGGTATCCATCAGCTAAGTTATTCGTCTTGGGGAAGTCGCCATCCCATATATTCATGGCTTTAGGGATAAGACTGTCACCCCAAGGATACGACTGGTTAACCCGCCCACCTCTTGCAGCATACTCCCATTCCTTTTCACTAGGTAACCTGCGCCCATTCGCCCAATGACAGTACTCCACGGCATCAGTCCAGGACACGTGCACCACTGGGTAGTTCAATATCTTACTAATATCGCTGTCAATGCCGTATGGGTGAGCCCACGATGCGTTGGGGACAGCCATCCAATGCTGCGCATTTTTCACTCTGCCATAGCCTGTTTCCCCATCAACTTGCTCGATAACATCTTCAGATGCGAGACTGTCGAGCACAAAGGACCAACCATACAACTCGGCTTCCGTCTTGTAGTTTGTGTGGTCACAAAACTCTTTGAACTGCTCATTCGTAACGCAGTCAACATCCATCAAGAAATCTTTTACTTTTGCTAACTTCCGAGGATCAGCACCGTCTTTTCTCACTGGTGGTGATAATTTATCTGCAATGACTAGTTGCGATCCAAAGTAATAAGTGCCACCAACAATCTTAGTTTGCTGTGTCAAGGGGACGGTGTGTTTATCACTGTCTCGTTTCAGACCTAACTCTTTGGGGGATATTCCTTTAGGAGGAGGTGGCGGAGCTTGCTGCTGATTACGTGCTTGCGCTTCAGCTAACTCTTCTTGTTGCATAAAATGTTCATGTAATTTTTGTTGCTCATTTGTTGGTAAGCTTCGAAATTCATCTTCTATCTGTTTACGATGTGCAGTAGGCACCTTTTCCCATTCAGCAGCAACTTTTTGCTGCATTGCAGGCATTTCAGTAGGTTTCTTCTGGCTACCTTTCTTCGCGTTATTCCCACCTTTCTTCTGTCTATCTTTAAGCATTTTCTCGTATTGTTCTTGTGCATATTTCACGTGCTCGCTCGGCATTGAGGACGGGAAATTCATTGATCCATCCGTTCCTGCATTGATGATAGGCACCGTGCTATAGAGCGACTCTAGCAGCGACAATAACAACACACAAACCAATAGATCTCGCATATTTTTCTTGTTTTTCTCGATTTTTTTTTCCTTTCCATTCACATTCCACACCTGTAAAAATCTTCTAAGAGAAGTATCGCTTCTTAGGAGTTGCACATGTCTCGGAATAAGGGCTCGGATCGGGCGCGACACACCTACGCAACTATTTCTTATCTCTATCTTCTAACTAACATCCACACCAGGCTGCAAGGCCGGGGTCAAATTAGGATTTCGATTAACGTTCTCATTACCTCCAAGCAGCTTGTGGCGTCGCATCTGTAAAAATGGCTTCTGATGCGGATGGCATCAATGCTGCTGTGCAATCTGTGACCATTGGCACATATGTTCGTTTGAAACCTACCGCTAATGAAGATCTCATCGACATTGAGCATGCTGATTACCTGTTTAATAACAGGAATGAAGCGGGGAAAAGGACTGTGTTGCACGTGCAAGTGCCCGACAGTGCAGATCAAGGCTTGCTGCTTAATCACACCAGTGGGAAATTAAGCTTTGAGTATGATAAGGTGTTCGAAGTAGATGCAACCAATCAGCTTGTGTTCAATGACGTAGTGAATGATAAAGTGCTAGATGCTTTCAATGGGATTAGTTCCACGGTATTTGCCTACGGACAGACTGGATCAGGGAAATCATATACTATGATGGGAGGAAGTACATTCAATGAACGAGGAATCATTCCACTTACTATTGAAAGAATATTTGATGAGATAAGAATTCGGCAAACAGAAGGATCGTATACCATTCAATGCCAAATGACGTACACAGAGATATACAAAGAAGTTATTTACGACTTGCTTGATTTCAGCAAAGCCAACCATGGCAGTAACGTTGAAAGCACTTCTCCAGTGCAGATACTCGAGGATGAGAACGGTAACATGCTACTGAATAACGTGAATGTATACGACGTGGCTAGCGAGGAAGACGCGCTAAAACTGTTTTTCTTAGGGAATAATAACCGCATCACAGGGTCGACGGCGATGAACTCCATGTCGTCGCGGTCGCACGCCATACTGACACTGGTGCTATCCAGTCAAATGATCAATAACAACAACCAAACCATCTGTATAAATAGTAAAATCAACCTCGTGGACCTCGCGGGAAGCGAGCGGATGTACAAAATGCATAACTCGGCTAGCCAGATCAACGAGGCCAAGTCTATCAACCTCTCGCTGCATTACTTGGAGCAGGTAGTGGTGTCGTTGCGTGACCGCGCCAAGTCGAGTGCGAAGGCTAGTTACCACATCCCATACCGCAACAGTGTGTTAACTAGCTTGCTTCGAGACAGCCTCGGCGGCAACAGCAAGGCTTCGTTTGTCGTCACACTTTCTATTGAAAAATCTAATTTTGAAGAAACAATTTCGTCGTTGAGGTTCGGTCAACGCTGTGGTGAGATTAAGGTCGACATAGTGTCGGACACCAAGCTAAGCGCGCAAGACCAGATATACTTGCTGGAGGACAAGGTGAAGAGCTTGCAACATCAGTTGGCGCGGGCAGAGGAGAAGTTGAATGCTATCCACAGCAACAGTCCTGGGAGCACCGAAGTCCATACCCCAGTCACTGCGAGTGTCAGTGTAACCACCTCAAGCAAAGTGATTACCGCCGAAGAGAAGCTGTTATGTAAGCGGCATGTTGACGAGCTCATCGCTGCAGTCAAGACTGCAATGGAGCAGGAGGTGCAAGGCGTGCGGGTGCTCCCCAACGGCGACGAGTTACTCGATCGACTGAGTGTGCGAGCTTCCGAGGTAATGATCTTTGATGCACAACAAGACTTCTGTAAGAAATGTGAGTCAATGGAAGAGCACGAATTATTAGAAACAGCAACCATTTTATACAAGAGACTAGTGGCTGCAACCGTGGAGAGCGAGCGTACCAATCGCTTGGCATCCACCAGTTGCGACATCGTAGACACCAACACCCACAATGAAAATTATGTTAACTTCAAGCCAAATCTAATGCGAAGTAGCAGCAGTAGTAACGGGTCGCTGAAAGTGCTGACGCGCAGTACTAGTGCGAACCAAGCGATGCTTCAGAGACAGAATAGCGGCAGCCCGAGCTCACTACAACGCAGTAATAGCAGCGGCAGTTCGGGCTCATTGCAGCGGCAGAATAGTGGTAATCCAGGCTTGTTGCAGCGCAGTAACAGCAGCGGCAGCCCGGGTTCACTGCAAAGGCAGAATAGCGGTAGTCCGGGCTCATTGCAGCGGCAGAATAGTAGTCCGGGCTCACTGCAGCGGCAAAATAGTAATAGGAACCGAGTCAAGCGGACTCTAGACCAGTTCCATGTGTCCTCTGACGATATCAGGATGCTCCTCTCGGGCGCTATTTTCATTAAATACGGAAGATTTGGTAACTCACTCACTCAGTCATTCACTCAGTCACTCACTCACGCAGTCACTTACTCACTTACTTACTTACTCACTCACTCACTCATTCTTTAGGTAGTCGATCTAAGCGGTTTGTGTGCGTCACACCCGACCTTAGTCACCTTATTCAGCGTTACGCGGACGTGAGCACCAGAGACTACGTCCCTTATTCCTCGTACACACTGCAGAATTACTCCCATGTAAAAATAGCTGATGTGAATTCCATTATGGATGTGGACGATAGCGGTGTCGCGCAGATGAAGTCGCAAGCGAATGTAGGTGTCGCGTTGTCCAAGAAGTCTTGCGTCTTGATACTTATTGGGAAAACAAAAAAGGTGAGGGATCTGTACTTAGAATACAATCAATTCGATACTATCGTGGCGAACCACGAGAACGCAATAAAGTGGGCCAATGCACTAACATTGGCAATTGCAAGTGCTGCTCGAGGTTCGTACATACACAGAAATGTAAGTAAGAAGCAGTAGCAGCCTGCCGAGGAGTTAATTATTGTTTTTTAATTGTATTCAACTAAGATTTATATCGAATTGCCAATTGTCGAGGCTTTAATCTTGAAACTGCATTGCTCGTAGGAGTCGCAGCATTGATCTTGGCAATCTTGCACGCAATCTGCTTTTGCCAAACCTTCACCTGGTAATTGACATTTACTTTTACAGTTTGACATACAACGCAAGAAACTAATATCCTTTTTTGAACCAATCGTGGGGTCATTAGCATCAATTGGAACTGGGTTTTTGCCAGATTTATAGATTAAATTGGCCTTAGTATCAACGGCAAATGCAGGCAAAGTATGGCTTGTCATAGGTAAGCATAGAAGTGACGAGGAGAGCAGTATCTTCGCAATAAATCGGTTGGTAATCTTTGTTGCAGTAAAAGCACCCGACACGCAGTGCAGCAAGGTCGAGATGACCAGCAATAGACGCACAATCAAAGCGGATGGAGACATTTACTCTTCTCTTTTGGAACCAAAATGACATCACGAATTTTCTTGGGCCGCATGCATGTGAAATTTCAAATCCAATTGAATATAGAAGATTTAAGTTGCATTGATTCGTGGGGTGAAGTAGTCTATTCCGCGTTCGTTTCCTCCTGCATCTAACAGTCTGCTCTGGGTCAAAGGAGGATCAAACCGGTACCCAACAGG
>JACCDO010336361.1_pt1 | contig 25677 bp, 27 predicted proteins | sample 7446101 | NCBI WGS metagenome assembly JACCDO01 (sample SAMN15323440, study PRJNA562643) | freshwater metagenome | isolation source: river surface water | place: USA:Blue River Watershed | collected 2017-08-16 | reverse complement strand
GGTCAAGAAGCACCCACGAGATCACGACGATCGCAACTCCCGCCAGAGCCCACGCCACCGGGATCCAACGCCAGCTCGCGAGGTCCAGAACGTAGGAGGTCGCGATCGGGAAGACGAGAAACGCGATCGGGAAGACCATTCCGAAGGTCGTGAATGCCGACACATGCGCGGGGCCCTCGGGTGCGGTGCGCTGCAGCAGGCTAAGGGCGACCACCTGGATGACCACGGCACTTGCGCCGCACAGAGCAAGCCCAATCGTGATGGCGCTCTGGCTCGAGCCGGTGGCGATCACCAATGCTCCGGCGGTGAAGATCACACCGGCTATCACGATGGTCTGTCTCTCACCGAACTTGTCACCCGCCCGACCGGCGATGAACACCACCAAGAGCGCGGCAATCGATGGCACGACCAGGACTAGCTCGACAGCGGCATCGGACAGGTCGAGATCCTCGGCCATCGGCTCGACCAGGAAGGTGAGACCGGTGACCACCAGCAGGGTGAGCCCAACGATGACCGTGAGGGCGTAGGCGGCGACTCGCTGAGCATGTGTCATGCCGGAGTCCTTCTCTCGTGGCGAAGCGCAGCAGGGGCTGCCGCACTCACTAGGCGAGCTGGCGACGTGCCAGGTCCGCGAAGATGCCGTCACGCTGCATCAGGTCGTCGAAACTACCTTCCTCGACAATGGCGCCTCTGTCCATCACGAGAATGCGATCGGCATGCCGAATCGTCGAGAGTCGATGGGCCACGACGATGCGCGTGAGGCGTAGGCGATCGAGGGTGTCGACGACTGCACCCTGGGTCACGTTGTCGAGGGCACTGGTCGCCTCATCGAAGACCAGCATGCGTGGGTTGCCCGCAAGTGCCCGCGCGATCAGGATGCGCTGGCGCTGGCCACCCGACACCGTTCCGCCGCCGTCGACTACCGGCGTGTCGAGGCCCATCGCCATGGCACGAATGTCGTCTCCCACGGCTGCAGCGTCGAGCGCCTCCCACACCTGAGTTCGGGTGAGGCCACGCCCCATGTCGACGTTCTCCACGATGGTGCCCGGAAGCAGACTCGAGGATTGCAGGACGCAACCGACCTGCCGTCGCACCGAAGGCTTATCGAGTGAGGAGAGATCTCTTCCGTCGACGGCAATCGTTCCGGACTGCGGACTCTCCAGCCCAAGGAGCACGCGCATCAAGGTGGTCTTGCCGCACCCTGAACCGCCCACGATCGCCAGATGCTCACCGGGCGTGATGGAGAAGCTCACGCCATCGAGCACCGCCTGTCCTTGCGGGGTGTAGCGAAATACCAGGTCGCGCACAGTGAGAGAACCTTGGATTCGCCCTGCCGTGGCACCGCTGCCACGCCCTTCCGGCTCCGCCTCGAGCACGTCATCGATCTCGCGCAGAGTTGCTCGCGCACTCAACAGGGAGTCGACCGCCATGAGCGCCGCCGACACCGAGGCGGTCGCGATCGCGGAAGCGGTCTGTGCCGTGATGAACTCGCCATAGGTTGCATCACTCGCTGCGGTGACGGCAACGAGGACGATTACGGTGACAAGAGGCCACAACCCCAGCAGAAGACCCTGAGCCAGCGAGATCTTCCGCAACGACAAGTCCTTGCGTATGTATGCCGACTGCACTTTGGCCCAGCGCCGCATCGCTCGGGATTCAGCACCCGAGATTCGAAGACGATTGACGGCTCGGAGAATCTCGACCAGCTGCCCGTTCGCCTCGCTCGCTGCCCGAACACGGGCTCGAACTCGGTGCGCCACGGCACGGTCCAGGAGCAATCCGATAGCCAGTTGAACGATGAGCAGTACGGCAACCGCGCCGAGCAGTGATGGATTGGTTGTTGCGGCCGCAACCAGGGAGCCGAGGATGATGAAGGTATCGAGAAGCGCGAGAATGATGGCATCGGGAACGAGGGTCGCGGACATGGTGACGGCGCTGGCCCGCATCATCCGACTGCCGAGCGACTTGCCCTCGTGCCAGTTCGCCTTCAGCCTCATGAGCCGATCCCAGACCGCTCCGCTGGCAACCGCGACACCTCGAATGCGCACGCGAAGGAGCGCGAGACTTCGCACGTAGCGCCAGGAAGTGGTGGCCGCCAGCACGACAACGAGCACGGCGAGCAGCGCGATCAGGTTTCCCACGCTGACCGAGCCAAAGGACGTCGTGATGGCTCCGAAGACCACCGGCGTCACGAATGATGCAAGACCCACGAGCAAGGTGAGAACCGAGATCGCGATGAGGTCAGCCCTGGAGCCCAGCAAGGCCATGCGAATCAAAGACCCGACATCCTGCGGACCGGCCGGGAGGATGCGTACGAATTCGACCGCGGAGGAGGCGAGGCCCTCGGCAACCGTCGCATCGACCGTGACCTCAGCTCCGGGTTCAGCCGGGTCGACCATGACTCGCCCCCGACCCCGCGACAGCAGAGCCACCGGGGTTCCGTCTCGCCGGCTTCCCAGGAGGGCGGGCCCGTCCGAGACCCACCAGTTCGATCCGAGATCCACCTTGCGCGCACGGGCGTTGCAGGCCTGGGCGATCGCCTCCTCCGCTGCGCGCCCCGCCTCGACATCGCGAGAAACCTGATCGCGCAGGTCCTCCGGTACATCGATCGCGATCGCCTGGAGGACGAGCTCCGCGGCCGCCACTCCGGCAACCGCTGTGGAGGCTGAGTCACCAGAGTGCAGCCCTCGAGTCACGGATCCGAGGACTGCAGCGGCCATCTGATCGACAGCTTCCTGCGCCTCCCGCCGATCCTCCTCCTGGCGTCCGGCTAGCCGTTCGCGCCGGCGGCGCCCTTCCTCGTCGGCAGTGGCCAAGACACCCAGCGCGGCACAGGTGGCTACGAGATCAAGGGACGCCTGCCACTCCTGAAGATCCGCAGGCGGCTGGGCATCGGTGATGAAGCAGCGCAGCCCACTGGTGATCCAGACTCCTCGGGTGATGGGAAGCGGCGCATCCAGTGGGCCGATGTTGGCCTCGGACACTCCGCACCACCGTGCACTTCCGGAGGTGACACGCAGCCATCCCTGAATCGACCGGTCGGCAAGGGACACGGAGTCCTCCCCGGACGAGACGTTCTCTCCCGGAGCACAGCGAAGTGAGGTGCCCTTGGGAGCAATGACCCGACTCGCCCAACGGCTCCCGCGACCTGCCTCACCAAGTCGGTAGGCCCACTCGGCCATGCGTTCCTGAACGAGATCCTGCGGGAGATCGTGGAGCTGGTGCTCGCGCACCTCGGTTCCTGGCAGCCCGGTGAGCACGAGTCGGATTCCTGCGGCTACACGAACTCCGACCGCCCACTCTCCGGTTCGAAGGGTCATCAACGGGCAGCGGGGGCCATCAGCGTTGTGGACGAAGACCAGCACATCTCCCGACACCACCTCCAGCGCCGTACCCGACTCAAGAGTGATGAGATCCGATGCAGACAGCGCCCTCGTGTTCATTCGTTACTCACCAAGGTCGCGTAGGCACCACCGAGGGCCATCAGCTCGTCGTGCGTGCCACGCTCAGTGATGACACCGCGATTCAGGACGAGGATCTCATCCGAATCCCGAATGGTCGACAGGCGATGCGCAATCACCAGGCAGGTGATCCCCCGCCGGCGAATCGCCTCGTCGACGCGAAGCTCCGTGGTCGGGTCCAATGCGCTGGTCGCCTCGTCCAGGACGAGCAAGCTCGGCCTGCGAGCAAGGGCACGCGCGATCTCCAGCCGTTGACGCTGACCGCCGGAAAGATCCGCACCGCCTTCACTCAGCAGGGCATCCAGGCCTCCCGGCCGCCGAGCGACATCCTCCGCAAGCTGCGCATCAGCAACGGCCTCGAGAATGTCCTGCTCCGGAATGGACGGGTCCCACAAGGTGATGTTGTCTCTTATCGACCCGCTGAAGATCGACACGTCCTGATCGACCAGCGCGATGGCGTCGGTGAGCACCACCGGAGAGTGCCGAGTACGAGGCAGTCCATCCAGCAGGACCTCACCCTCCCATGGTCGATAGAGCCCGGTGACCAGGCGCGAGATAGTTGACTTTCCGCATCCGGACGGTCCGACAAGAGCAATGCGCTGACCTGGTCGCACAGTGAAGTCGATGCCCTCGACGATTGGACCTGACGTCGGCGAATAGCCGAAGCTCACGTCACTCAGGCTCAGCTCGCCTCGGAGCATCCCCGGCGCCGCCCCGTGATCGGAACCCTCCCACTCGTCGAGCATGTCAGCGTTGAGCACATCATCGATCTGGTCGAGCGCAGGGCGGAGGAGCACTGTGGACGACAGGGCTACAACAATCGATGCCACGGGCGCAATCAGCATTCCGACGAGGGCGAGCACCGCGATCAGATCACCGGGATCGAGTCGCCCCAGGACGATCTGGATCATGACGGCCCCCGTAATGAGGATCGTCGCGAGTCCGGAGAGCATGGTGGGAACGAGTCCGATGCGCAGCATCCGCAGGTCTATGGACTGCTGGGTCTCAAGGACCTTGTATTCGGCGGCGATTCCGCGCGCGATCACACCATCTTCCGCACCAGAAGCCTTAATCGACTCCACCTGACTCAACGCCGCGATCATGTTCATCCCGCGATCGATGGAGTCCACGAGAAGTTTCGCCGTCTCATCCTTGGCCTTGGCCATCTGCCCACGAATGATCACTGCCATGGCAGCAGCCACGACGAGTGCGATGACTCCGGTTATCGGATCGATGAGGAAGAGAACGATTGTGGCGATCGCTGCCATAAGGACGCCGCCGCCGACCTGAGTCACGAGCGCAACAACTCCATCACTCAAGGACTCGACGATGGCTGCCCGCTGGGCCACTGATCCGGCACCGCGTTGAGCGTGAAAGCTCGCCGGAAGCCTCAAGAGCCGATCGACCAGCGTCATCCCCATGCGGATGCTGACCTTGCTGGCGAAACGAATACCGAGGAGACCCTGAAGGTATTGCAGCGCTGCCTGAAGGGCGAAGACCACGAGCAGGCCGACAAGGACTCCGGTGACCATGGAGGCGCCCACCCCTGAGAGTCCGTTGCCGAACACTGCGAGGAGTTGTGGCTGCATCAGGGTGGGGACAATCAGCAGCACCGCGATGATGGTGGCAAGGACAACGGCTGGTGTGGCCGTTCCCGCAGCAGCGAGTATTCGAGGGATAACCGCAGATCGCTCTCCGCCCTTCTCGAAATTCTCGCCGGGTACGGCCTCGAACACGACGCCGGTGAAACTCGTATCGAATTCCTCATCGCTGACCCGACTCGCTCCGGCTGCCGGATCATTGATGAACCAGCCCTTGCTGTCATACCCCTCGACGACCAGGAAGTGATAGAAGCGCCAATGAATGATGAGCGGGAAGTTCATTGTCTTGAGCCGCTCCGGCTCGCGACGAAAGACCTTGATGTCGAGGCCGTATGCACGTGCTGCCTGGGTGATGTTCTTCGCGGTGGCTCCGTCGCGCGAGACACCGCACGCCTGCCGCAGCTGATCGAGCGGAACAACGCGTCCGTAGTGGGCGAGAACCATCGCGAGACTCGCCGCCCCGCACTCGGTCGCCTCCATCTGGAGAACGGTCGGCACCTTGGCCCGTCGCCGTCGTTTCGCCTCGGGGCCCGGTGCTACCCCGGTCATCCCATTCCCAGAATGCGCTGGAGCAGGGTGCTCTCCGACTGAACGAACGCGACGCTCACTTCAGAGCCGGCCGTCAAAGGTTGCTGCGGTGTGACCACGACCATCGTGGCCTGCGCTCCGCTCATTTGCGGTAGTGCCGTACGTGCGGCGGCTATCTCGACAGGCACAGGGGCATTGGCGATCGCTGTCACCACTCCGGTGACGGTGGTGCCCATTGAGGGACTGATATCAACGCGAACTGCAGAAGCCGCAGCGTTCGCCTCACCCTCAGGCAGCGCCACGAGCACAGATGACTCGCTGCCCTCGGGCAGGACGGTTGCCACCGCCGAGCCTGGAGCCACGACTCCCCCGGAGAGCCCGAGCAACTGCCACACAGTTCCGGGCACTGAGGCAGTGACCTCGAATGCATCTCCCTCGCGATCGACCCCGGAGGCGAGAACCTGACCAGCCCTGACGATGTCTCCCTCGGCAACGACCACCGAGGCGAGAACCCCTGCATCCGGGCTCACCGCTGACGTGATGCCCGCAGAAGAGACAACCCGACCGGTCGCCAGGAACTGCGTCACCGTCGTGGTGACCGCTGCGTAGCCCACGAAGGCGACGATGGCGAGCATTACTCCTATGACCGCGATCCAGGTCCGTCTCGATGCGAGAGGCAGGAGGTTGTCGATCTGCTGCGGCATGTCGAGGCGAGCGAGAGCCGCGGCCCGGAAGGGACTTGACGCTCTCTCGGCACTCTCGGGCTTTTCCTCGACTGCCTCGAAAATGGCATCAAGCACGCCAGAAGAGCGCTTGCGACGACTGAAATCTTCCTCCACCACGGGGCAAACCTAGAGCATGGCGGGGAGGGCGTACGCCCGAAGCAGGCAGCCGCTGCATCTCGATGGAATCCCGATTCCCGGATGCCTGCGGGGATAAAATTGTGGATACCCGGGTAACTCGCGGGGTGAGCAATCAGCAGGAGTGCGCGATGGCGAAGCCAGTGATGGACGAATCGACCTACGGCCCGATCCGCGATCTGCTCGCGCGCTCCGCTGCGGACGCCGAGCTGCGAGGCCGCCTGGTGGCTGACCCCCTTCGGGCGATCGCCGACGAGACGGGCATCGCACTCCCCTCTGAGTGGGCGCTCGAGACCCATGTGGAGGCCGGTGGCGCAGTGAGCCTGGCCTTCACCGGCGAGGAGATCCCGGAATTCATGCTCGACTCCATTAGTGGCGGAGCGTCTGTCTCTTACAGTTTCCCTCCCCTCGTCGTAAACTTTCGCCAGCCCTACTGACCTAGATCGAGACCTCCCCCGACGCACCCAGCAACCGCTTCACCTGCTTCCTTCCACCTCGGACTTCACCACAAGATCGGAGATCACGAATGGCGAATCACGATCCGCAAGCGCAACAGGCTGAAGAAGAATTGACCGATGAGCAGCAAGAGGCCGTTTCTGGCGGCAATGAGCTCTTCTTCCCTGATCTGTAAGGACGCCGACCGAGTGACCTGACTACTGCCGCACTGCACGTCATGACGAATTGGCCCAGCAGAATGACACTCAAGGGAGACCGCAGCATGGAGCCCGACACCGCAACAAATGAGTTCAGCGACGAAATCGATGCCGAGCAGCTAGAAGAAGTGGCCGGCGGCTACCCGTTCAACTTGCTCGGCAAGTAGACCGCCTAACTGACACAGAACTCGATGCGAGGAGAAGTACATATGGAACCCGACCCCACGACGAGTGACGCGAGCAACGTGAGCGACGAACTCAACGCCGAGCAGCTAGATGAAGTGAGCGGCGGCGGCTTTCAACATCGGCCCCCTGCTTCCTGACCCTTACACCGAAACTCATTCTCGATCGAAGGAGATCTCAGCATGGAGCCGGACACCACGAGCAATGACGTGAGCGATGAACTGACCGAAGATCAGCAGGATGAAGTGAACGGCGGCGTCAATCAATTTAGGGTCATTCGGCCTTTCTGACCCCTCAACCGAACATCAATCTCAATCGAAGGAGACATCCACATGGAGCCGGACACCACGAACAATGACGTGAGCGATGAACTGACTGAAGATCAGCAGGGGTCAGTGGCTGGCGGCGGCGGTCTCGAAGGCCTGGGCGGTTGGAACTATGACAGTCCCCGGGGCATGGGCGGCAATGGGGGCAATGGCGGCGCTGGGACTGCTCGGCCGCGGGCAAATTGACGGCACGACTCATTCAGAATCTAGACGCAGAGGAGACATCGGCATGGAGCCGGAGACCACACATGGCAATGTGAGCGACGAACTGACCGAGGATCAGCTTGAAGTCGTGGCCGGAGGAAAATCTGTCGGAGGCTAACTCCCAAACCAAAAGCTCTCAGACCCAAGGCCAAAGTGAAGGGGACGACAGCAAAACCCCTGCCTGCGAATCCGAGGGCTTCCGCGCATCATCGGTACAGCGATAACACGTAATGGAGGCATCAGCGTGGAGCCAAACACCACGAACCTCAACGTCAGCGATGAGCTCACGGAGGACCAACAAGAACAAGTCACCGGTGGAGCCGGAGGGGCCGGCTCTGTTGTGGGAATTGATTTCTCCGTCCAGGCTCACGGCCATGGCGGGAACGGCGGGAATGGCGGCGCGGGGGGAACCTCACCGATAGGTACCAGCGGGCTTTAATCGCATCATTCACCCACGATCTCTCAAGCAGGAGGCGTCCGCATGGAACCCGAGCACGAGTCAGGCGAAATGCACGACGAGCTGACCGACGACCAACAGGAAGCCATCACCGGAGGGCTCAACGATCCATTCCTCGGAGGTCTCGTCCCGGGCAGCTAGCTCACGGGCAAGCCTCCAGCGTCGTGCAGATCCCCAGCGACATGCCAGCCAACTCCGTCGACCTGCATACCCCAATCGATCGGGGGTAAGGGGCCCTGGCGAACGACTAAGCGCCGCTCCATTGTCGGAATTCTCGGAGTCGTGTCGTTGAAAGCCCAGCTGATCACGACCTGCGGAGCGATACGGAACCGCGGCTAATTCCACGAACGTAAACTCATTGGTCGAAGGGTAAGCGACGGGGGTGGCAGCAGAGCACCTGCCTGCGAATCCGAGAGCTTTCACACATCACCGGTACAGCGATAACACGTAATGGAGGCATCAGCGTGGAGCCAAACATCACAAACCTCAACGTCAGCGATGAGCTCACGGAGGACCAACAAGAACAAGTCAGCGGTGGAGCCGCCTACCCAGATCGCGCCCGTTAGCCTGACGGCATGGGCCACAACGAATGAGAAATCGTGTGCGTTCCCAACGATCACGCAGTGCCTGACGAAGAATTAGACTTGGGGAGCGGTGGAGCACACGACAACTGGCCCTGATTGAGATGCGGCAGCAGAACCTGGCCTCATAACTGCCCCAAGGGACCATTCGGCTAAGGGTGGTCTCGCCCATGCCGCCGGCGGCCATCCACGGACACGGATCCCGCTCGAGTCCCGGATCGAGATCCTCGTCTCGCAGCGCACGGCACGCGAGAAGCGTTGGGAACGAATGCTAAGCGGGCGGATCGTGTTCGATCTGCCCGTTTGCAATGGTCGCGGGGACAGGAGCCGTCGACTCGCCCCTCGGCGAATCTCCTCCCAAACCCTGACGTGTCTCCCTTACCAATGAAGAAAGGCCCGGGAATCATCCCGGGCCTTTCTTCATTGGTAGCGGGGACAGGATTTGAACCTGTGACCTCTGGGTTATGAGCCCAGCGAGCTACCGAGCTGCTCCACCCCGCGTCGCTTTGAGCCCTCTAAGGATACGGCGGAGCGAGGATTCGTCCAAATCGGGCTGGTTCTCTCCCTTTGCCCTCGAACCGAGGTGTGGGGCTCCCTCTCGACCCTCGTGGCAAGGTGCGATGCTCCCCGGCACGGTGGACACTGGAGCCATGAGTGACGAGACCCTGTTTGACCTGTCCTTCACCGACAACCACGGGCAGTTGGTGAACCTGGAGCAGTACCGGGGCAAGCCGGTGCTAGTCGTGAACACGGCGAGCAAGTGCGGCTTCACCCCGCAGTACGAGGGGCTGCAGAAGCTCTATGCCGAGCTCGGGCCCAAGGGCCTTGTCGTGCTGGGCTTCCCGTGCGATCAGTTCATGAACCAGGAGCCCGGCGATGACTCGCAGATCGAGGGCTTCTGCCAGTTGAACTACGGCGTGACCTTTCCGCTCTCGACCAAGGTTGACGTGAACGGCAAGTCAGAGCATCCGGTATTCCGGTTCCTGAAGTCACGCACGGGCGGTCTGCTCGGCTCGCGCATCAAGTGGAACTTCACGAAGTTCCTCGTCGCTCCAGATGGCACGACGGTCACTCGCTTCGCGCCGACCACCAAGCCCGAGGCACTCGAGGCCGATGTGAAGGCCATGCTCCCCTCCTGATGACTACTGGTTCTTCTAGGCAGGCTTCGTCGTCTCACGTCTCCTCCGCCGCGTCGATCATCAGTAGCGGCGGCGTTGTCGTGCTCAGCGGCGCCGGCTTGTCGACAGAGTCCGGCATCCCTGACTATCGCGGACCATCGGGCGCATACACGCGAAATCACACCCCGATCACCTACCAGCTCTTCCGCGATGATCCGCGAGGCCGCCACCGTTACTGGGCACGCAGCTACATCGGCTGGCCGCTGATGCGCGACATGCAGCCAAATTCCGGGCATCTGGCCGTCGCCGCGCTCGAATCGGCCGGCCTAATCAACGGCGTCATCACCCAGAACGTCGACTCACTCCACTCCAAGGCAGGCAGCTCTTCAGTCATCGACCTGCACGGGCGCCTCGACACGGTGATGTGCATGTCGTGCGGGTTACGCGGTTCACGCGTGGCACTGCACGAGCGCATCGCGGCGGTGAATGCCGGCTGGGAGGGGGCGGCGACCCGTATCAATCCCGATGGCGACGTGGATCTGCCGGAGTCATCCGTGGACGCGTTCACGATGGTCGACTGCACCTCGTGCGGCGGGGCCCTCAAGCCCGATGTCGTCTACTTCGGCGAGAGTGTTCCGCGGGCCCGTGTTGCCGCTTCCTACGAGAGGGTCGACGCAGCCTCGTCGTTACTGGTGCTTGGGTCCTCGCTCCATGTGTACTCCGGTCGACGCTTCGTGACACATGCATACAAGCGCCGAATCCCGATCGTGATCATCAATCAGGGCGAGACCAAGGCCGATGAACTCGCGACCGTTCGCCTTGATGCAGCGTTGGGCGAGACCCTGACCGCTCTCACGGACATCTGCTCAGCGCGGGTTGACTGAACTTTCGCGCTGGCCTAGTCGGTCGAAGGTGAACCTGCTGGTCAGACCGCGATTCGACTGTTGGGGAAGAACTTGCGCATCAGCTTGTCGATGAGCAACAGCAGGTAGCCGAGGATGATGGCGAAGACAACGATCTGAGCGACGAAGGCCAGCACCGATGCCATGCCGTTGGCGTTCACGTCCAGGAAGTCATACGGGTACGCACCGATAACCGAGCCCCGAATCAATGCGTAGGCAAGCCACAGAATGGGCAGGATGAGGGCAGCGAAAATCGTGCTCGAGGAAATCCATCCACGCGGCCCGGAGATCACAAAGACGACAAAGACCAGGATCGGGCCCCAGGTGTGCTGAATGCCGTTGCTCCAGAAATCCCAGCCCTCATGACCGCCGGTGTTGAGCAGGGCGTTGTAGACGATGCCCGTAACGATCATCATGACGATCGCGTCCAGGCGAAGTACGCGGAACAGGGAGCCCGTGCGGTTCGGATTGATGGCGAGCATCGTGAAGATCACCGCAGCGAGGAGATTGCTCCAGATCGTGAAATAGCTGAAATGGTCGATCTCGCGACCGAGGAATCCGGCTGCTCCGAGCGGGTTATCGCCGTAAAGACCGGGATCAGTCGTGTTCACCGGGTAATAGTCAGTGCCACTGAGAATCGCCGACAGGATCTGCCCGATCCACAGCACTGCAGCGGTGATGGCAAAGAGCACGCGTGCGGTCATGGCGACACGCTAGACCCCTCTCCCTGATTCCGACTCGAAATCAGGGAACGACGCGGTGGATCTCCGCAGCATGGAGCCCTACGCGGCGGATCCCGCCTCGATACGCGCCTGTGCCTCGAGGGCTCGCGCCAGCGCCGCCTCGAGGTTCTTCTGCGCCCGGTCATAGGCGGTGAAGTCCTGCACCCTCAGGGCGTCCTGGCCGGCCTTGAAGGCGGCATCGGCAGCCGACAGGGCTCGCGCAAGATCGGCCGCTGGGTCTGCCGTCGCCGGGGTCTCAGGCTGAGCCGAGGCAGACGGCTCCGGTGCCGGATTCGTGCCCGGATCCGCATCGGGATCCTGGTTCGTGCCGGGGTCAGGCTCAGCTGTCGGGATCGCGCCGATGTTGAACACCTTCGCGAGCGCGACATCAAGGGTGTCTTCCAACGCCACATTCGAGCCGTAGCCGACGAGCACCTTGCGCAGCAGCGGGTAGCCGTCGGTGGTGGCGCGAATGTAGACCGGCTCGACGTACAGCAGACCGTCGTTGAAGGGCAGCGAGAGCAGATTGCCGAGCTCGACCTCGGAGCCACCGCGGCGCAGCAGCGAGAGCTGCGAGCTCACCGTGGGGTCGGACTCGAAGTTGTTCTGCACTTGCTGCGGGCCCGGGATCGTGGTGTTGCTCGGCAGCTGCAGTACCTGCATCTGCCCGTAGTTCTCCCCAGGATCCGAGTTCACCTGCATGAATGCTGCGAGAGTCTGTCGACGCTGAGGAGCAAAGGCCGTTGTCAGCGAGAACTCAGGCTTAGAGTCGCCCGGCATCTGCAGCGTGAGGTAGTACGGCGGCTGGAAGACCTGAGCAGGGTTGAGGGTCGGATCGAAGGGGACGATCCATACATCGGTGCCGTTGTAGAACGTCGCGGCATCGGTGACGTGGTAACGGCTGAGGATCGTGCGCTGCACCTTGAAGATGTCCTGCGGGTACCGCACGTGCTCGAGCAGCGATGGTGACATCTTGTCGAGCGGGGTCACGATGTCAGGGAAGGCCTTCATCCAAGTCTGCAGAACCGGATCGGACTTATCCCACTGATACAGCGTGACCGTGCCGTCATAGGCGTCTACGACGGCCTTGACGGAGTTACGCATGTAGTTCAGCTGATCCTGCGGCTGCAGGCCCGGCGGAAGGTTGCGCGAGGTACTCGAGTCACTCGTGGCATCGGCAAGCGAGACACGACTGGAGTACGGATAGTCATTCGAGGTCGTGTACGCGTCGACGATCCACTTGATGCGACCCTCGACCACTACGGGGTATGGATCCTGGTCGACCGTGAGGAAGGGCGCTACCTTCTCGACACGAGCGGCCGGATTGCGGTCCCACAGGATGCGCGAGTCGCCGTTGACGAGGTCGGAGAGCAGGATGTTGGCGTCCTGGAACTTCGTCGCGAAGACGAGTCGGTTGAACAGCGAGCCCATCGCGACACCACCGGTGCCGTCGTAGGTGTTCGTCTTCTGGCCCGTCGGACTGGCGTCATCGGGGTAGTCGAGCTCGACGGGCGTGGAGCCCTTCGGCGCGCCGACGATGCTGTAGAACGGAGACAGTTCGCCGAAATACACGCGCGGCTGGTCGATCTTCAACTCGCCCGTGGTCGGGATATCGCTCTCGAAGAAGTCAGGCTGGCCATTGCTGAGCGCAGTGTTGTCATACGCAGAGACGAAGCCGTAACCGTGGGTGTACACGGCCTTGTCATTTGTCCAGTTGCGCTGACCATCGGGAATGCCGGCGAGGTTGATCTCGCGCACCGCTACCACCGAGCCACGATCCTCGCCGCCGAGGTTGTAGCGATCGATATCGAGGCGATCATTGAAGGAGTAGTAGCCACGAATCTGCTGCAGCTGGTTGTAGGTCGGCGAGACAAGTGCCGGGTCCAGCAGTCGGATATTCGACAGCGTGCCGACATTGTCTTCCAGCACCTTCTTGGAGGGCAGCGAGACGGAGCCTGGGTAGTCCTTGATCTCTGCATCGGCGATGTCATAGGCATCGCGCGTGGCGTTGATATTGCGCTCGATGTACGGCTGCTCCTTGACGAGCTCACTCGGGCGCACCGTGAACTGCTGAATGATCAGCGGATAGACGGTGCCGATCACGATGCTGGTGACCAGCATGAGTCCCACGCCCAGGGCCGGCAGCAGCCAATGGCGGCGGAAGATATTCACGATGAACAGGAGCGCGACCAATGCCGCGACGAACGTCAGGATCGTCAGCGACGGAAGAACCGCGTTCACATCGGTGTACTTCAGGCCCGTGAAGCCGGTCACCAGGCTCTCGCTCTTGGTTGCCAGGCTGTAGCGATCGAACCAGTACGAGGCGGCCTTGACGAGCAACAGCAGCGCGATGAGCAGCGAGAGCTGCACCTGCGCAGCAGCAGAGGCTCGATCACCCTTGGGCTGCAGGCGAAGACCGCCGTACAAGTACTGCACGACGACTGCGGCAAGCAGCAAGATCAGCAGCAGCGTGAAGGCAAAGCCGAGCAGGAAGCGGATGAATGGCAGCGTGAACGTGTAGAACGAGAGATCGAGCCCGAACTGCGGGTCGGTGATGCCGAATGACGTCGCATTGCGCCACATCAGGAAGGTGGTCCACTCCCCTGCAGCAGACAGGCCACCCAGGACGCCGACCACGATCGACGCGATGATCGTTACGAGTCGTCGAGCCGGCTCGATGGAGATGCGGTAGCGCTCGAGGCTGGCCTGTTCCGGGGTGAGCCCGCGGAAAGTCGGGCGAGTGCGATACGCCCAGAACAGCACGAGGGCGACGGAGATACCCATCACGAGCCCGAAGCCGAGGAACAAGCCGACTCGAGTGAGCAGCGTCGTGGTGAAGACCTCGGACTTGTCGACCGAGCCGAACCAGAGCCAGTCGGTGTAGAAGCCCGTGAAGATCACGAAGGAGATGACGATCAGGCCCAGCACGATGATGGTGGGAAGCAGCACCCCACCCCGACGACGGGTCTTCGGCTGGCCGGGATCAGGGCTCATGCTGGCGTTGAAATCGAAGCTCACCTAGACAACCTACGACGAGATCGGGCAGGAGGGCACCTGAGCCCCCTTGGCCCAGGCATGCAGTGCATCGACAGCATCGGTCACGGTCTCGACCGGAGTCACGGTCAGGCCGTCTGGCACGTGCCCCGCAGCCTCGGCACAGTGGGCCTTCGGCATGAGGAAGAGCTCGGCGCCGGCCCCGCGCGCGCCGGCCAGCTTCTGGCGGATGCCGCCGATCGGGCCCACCGTGCCCTCAGGGTCGATGGTTCCCGTGCCTGCGATGTGCTTGCCTGCCGCGAGATCCTCCGGAGAGAGCTTGTCGATGAGGCCGAGGGTGAACATCAGCCCAGCACTCGGGCCACCGACGGTGTCGAGGGTGAAGGCAATCGGGAAATTCGCGGAGTAGTACTCGCCGACGCTGATGCCGATGTATGGCTTGGACTCGTCGGTCGGATTCGGCTCGGAGGTCACCGTGAGGTCGACTGTCTTGGCACCGGATTCTCCGTCACGGAGAACGGTCATCGCGAACTCGGAGCCGATCGGCTTGGCCTGCACGAGCTCGCGCACTTGATCGGCGGCAGTGATGGTGGTGCCATCGATGGCCAGGATTTGGTCACGAGCTTCGAGTGCAGGGTCGGCCGGTGAGTCGGCCCACACGGCACTGACCACGATCTTGGTCGAGACGGGCATCTTCAGATAACGAAGTGCGGCAGCGGTCGCATTCGACTCTGCGGTACTGAACAGCGCAGTCTGCTTGGCCTTCACGTCAGTGCCCGAGACGTCATCGGGGTACAGCAACTCGCGCGGCAGCACGGCATTGGAGGACTGGAACCAGGAGGCGATCGCATCGACGAAGGTGAGGCCACCGCGCGGGCCACCCGACTCGAGAACCGTGGTCATGTCGAGCTCACCGGTGACCGGGTAGGTGGTGGTGTCGCTGATCTTGATGACCGGCTGGCCGTCATGGTCGCCGATCACGTTGAAGGTAGGACCGGGGGCGAGCTTCACGAACGGCACGGGCAGCAGCAGGGCCACGGCGAGAAGAACCAGCACGCTGGTGACGCTGACGAGCAGGACCTTGGCTCGGGAGGAGAGATGACGCCGGGCGTGGGTGCTCACGGGCGGGGGCCCTCCGGGTCGAGATCAGGAAGCGGACGTTCCATGGCATCTTGCAGGCGGCGCAGATTCTCCATCGAGTCACGTGGATCAATCGGCTTATCCGGGCGACTGCGGTAGACGACGTACAGGATCGCCAGTGCCGTTGCCCCGATCGGGATCAGCCACCACAGCAAAGCGCCCATCAGGCAAGAGTACGCGGTGTCGCGCGAGGGGGAAAAAGAGCGAGACCCCCAGGTCTCTGGTCACCATTCGCCTTCCCCTTGCGAATGCTGCCTGTTATCCCGGGGGTCCCAGCGCCGAAAACCTAGGCACTGGCGAGTGGGGAGTCAACGCAAATGAGGGAAGGATTCCCTCGCCCTGTGGACACGCTGTGGATGTACTGGGGATGAGGGACGGGTTTCGTGTGGACGGGCAGTGCATAAGCCTGTGCACGAGCGTGGGGACAATGTGGACATCAACGCTCTGACCAGGCGAAATGAATCCACACATCTGTGGAAGAAAAAAAGTTCAGGCTGAAAGAGCCGCGGCGATCAGACTGCGGACACTGTCATCCAGATCTGTCGGAAGCTCATCGAGGGTGAACCAGCGCAGATCATCGGACTCCTCGCTGATCTCCTCCTGCGCATCATCGGCCACCAAAGCAAGAAACTGCACGTCGAGATGGGTGCTCTCGTCGGCTGCGCAGCGCACCCGGTGCCGATCCAGGCGCAATGGGAATTCACTGATCTCGATGTCGACGATGCCGCTTTCCTCACGCGCCTCGCGCAGGGCGGCATCACGCAAGGTCGCATCGCCGGTCTCGAGATGCCCGCCCATCTGCAGCCACCGGCCGACCTTGGGATGCAAGGTGAGCAGCACGCGGGTGCGTGCGTGATTCATCACGAGTGCACTGCCGGTGATGTGCCCGATGCGGCACTCGCGCCAGGTGCCGTCGGCATGCTCATCAAGGTGAGCGACATACTCATCGCGCAATGAGCCTTGGCTCTCATCCCCTGGATTCCACGCGACAAGAAGCTCACGCGCATTCGCGTGCAGTGAGTCGCTCATGCGTCGAAGTCGAAATCCGCATTGCTGCGCTCGACGAAACCGAGTGGATCGGAAAGGTCGTCTGCGCTCGGAAGCAGATCGGGATGGCCCCACAGTGCATCGCGAGCCTCAGCGCCACCACTGTGGCGTACGGCTGCGAAGAGATTCGCTGCCTCGCGCAGCGCACGCGGCCGAAGTTCTAGACCGACCAGCGTGGAGAAGGTCTTCTCAGCCGGGCCGCCGGCCGCGCGACGACGACGTACGGTCTCGCGCACCTGGCCTGATGACGGCAGGCGATCACCAATCGCCGCCTCGACGACGTCATCGACCCAGCCTTCGACAAGTGCGAGGAGAGTCTCGAGTCGCGCCAGTGCTGCTCGCTGCTCTTCGGTGTCTTGGGGCTTGAGCAGACCGGAGGCCAGCAGCTCTTGCATCGCCTCGGGATTCGACGGATCAATGGAACTCATCTGCTCGTTGAGCTGACTTGGATCGATGGTGATGCCGCGCGAGTACTCCTCGATCGCGCCGACGATGCGCGGACGCAGCCAGGCCACGTGCGCGAAGAGCCGCTGATGTGCGGACTCGCGCAGTGCGAGATACAGGCGCACATCGTCAGCATTGACACCGATGCCGTCACCGAACTCGGCAACATTGCGCGGGAGCAGGGTGGGAACCGAATCGTCCGTGAGCGGTATGCCGATATCGCCCAAGCTGACGACATCACCTGCGAGACCGGCGAGCGCCTGACCGAGCTGCATGCTGAAGGCCACGGCGCCGAGCTGCTGCACCATGCCCATCATCGGCGCGAGCATCTGCATCATCTCGGCAGGAACGCCACCAGGGAACATGCCGCGCATCTGCTCGGGCAGTGCCGCTTCGAGATCCTCGGGAGACATATTCGCGAGATCGGCACCCGACATCTGCGAGCTCATCACGTTGCTCATCGAGATCGCAATCGGCTCGACAATGCGACGCCAGGCCGGGATGGTGCCCTCCAGCCATTCAGCACGGCTCCAGGCACGAGGCTCGGCAGTCGAGGCCGGGAAGGTCGTGGCCTGATCAAGCCAGACATCGGCGAGGCGCACAGAGTCGATCACCGCACGGTGCTCACTGTCGCCGATGGAGGGGTCAGCGCCGATGGCCTTACGGGCGACATCGGTGACCATCGGCCAGTTCACCGGGCCCGAATCACCGGATCCACCTTGCTGCAGCATCTGGCCCAGGTTCTGCAGGGCCGCGCCGAGGGAGTTCATGTCGAAGGGGTTGCCGCCGGCAGCACCGAAGCCGGGGCCGAAGGGATTGCCACCGCCACCCTCATCGCCGCCGCCGAGTCCGAAGCCGAAGGGCAGATTTCCGCTCATGCGATCACGATACGTGGCAAAACGAAGGAGGGACGCCCGTGACGGGCGTCCCTCCTTACGCGTTCGCTGTAAGCGTGCGTACCGCTTATGCCTTGCCGAGGATGCGGGTCACCTTGGTGCCGCACGTCGGGCAGATGCCCTTCGCGAAGCGGCGACCGTTGGTCTCCTCAACGTTGCCGGTGAACTCGCGCTTCTCCTTGCACTTCACGCAGTACGCCTCGCCGGTGTAGCTCTCAGCCATGGGGCCCTCCTAGTTTTCTCGGCGTCCGCCTCCCGTGAGGGATGCGGCGGGTGGCGTGCGCCACCTTTTCCCGCCTGTGCGGGCTGGTTCCACCATAGGGGAAGGGGCAGCCGATTCCCCCGTGCCGCGCGGCTTCTGGGGATGGCGCGCCCTACTTTTTTCGGGGCAATTCGGACATTAGTAGCCATCCCTCCCTCCTGTGGAGGGCAAGGCGCCATCCACAGGCCGCACCGGGCAGCGTTCCCCCATGAGCGCCTACCCGCCGCTGGCACCCGATGCCCTCCCTCGATTTCGCCCGGATCAGCCGGTGCTCTGGCGTCGGGAGGGCACCGTGCAGTGCGGCTCGACGATCGTCGATCGGGTCAGCAGCGCTGACGTCGCCTGGGTCATCGGCCTCGATGGTCACCTCACGGGCGCCCAGGTGCGAGGCGAGTGCCCGAGCACCTCTGCACGACGGCTCCTGCATGCGGCGGCGGCCGCCGGGGCGATTGAGGACGCACGTGAAACGTCGGATGCCCTGCGCTGGACTCCAGCGGAGCACCGGCCTCGCGTACTCGGCGATCTGAGCGCGGCAACGCACACCACCCACGATTCCGCGCAGGCGATCCGCATGGTCGACCGACGCCTGGCCACCTCGGTCGCTGTCCACGGCGACGGAGTCATGGCTGACCTACTTCGCGCACTGATCCCGGCCTGCGGCATGACCCTCGCCGCCGGAGGTCGAGCTGCCTTGACCGTCCTCGCCGAGCGCGGGCATCCCCTCGCCTCGACCGGACCCACGACCGGTGAGCACCTCGGGGCGCACCTCCCCGTGCGCGCTTACGCAGCGCACGGGGAGTGCGGACCACTCGTCATACCCGGACTCACCCCCTGCTTGCGCTGCCACGACCTGCATCGACGCGATGCGGATGCTGCGTGGCCGCTCCTGGGCGTGCAGTGGGCCCAGTGCGCGGAACGACTGGCTCCGGTCGACTCCCTGCTTGCCCACCACTTAGCCTGCACGACCGTGAGCCTCATCCGGCGCTGGATAGATGCACCGGAGGCTCGCGAGGAATGGTCCTGCGTGGCCTACGCGATCTCACTTCCCGACAACACAGTTCACAAAGAAGCCAGACCCGCTCATCCGCTCTGCGGCTGCCAGTGGAATGCCCTGGCGCGCACGAGCTGAGAAAGCGGGAGACAATGGCGCCATGGTCGAGCTTCCCCGAGGTGCACTCACGCGCGGTGTGAAGCTCGCCTCCCTGCCCGCTGCCTATGCAGGCCGCACGGGCTGGGGTCTCGGCAAGCGCGTGGGCGGCAAGCCCGCCGAGGCTGTCGCCGCAGAACTGCAGGCACGCACTGCCCAGCAGATGTTCAGCGTGCTCGGTGAGCTCAAGGGCGGAGCGATGAAGCTCGGCCAGGCGATGAGCATCTTTGAGGCAGCCCTACCCGAGGATGTCGCCGGCCCGTATCGCGCCGCTCTCACCAAGCTGCAGGACTCCGCTCCCCCGCTGCCCGCCGAGAAGATTCACCGCATTCTCGAGGAGGAACTCGGCGCGGACTGGCGCGAGCGCTTCGCCGAGTTCGATGACGTTCCCGCCGCGGCCGCATCGATCGGCCAGGTGCACAAGGCCGTCTGGCATGACGGTCGTGTCGTGGCAGTGAAGGTGCAGTATCCCGGCGCTGACAAGGCGCTGATGTCGGACTTCAATCAGCTCGCGCGGATGGGCAAGCTCTTCGGTTCATGGATCCCCGGCATCGAGATCGGCCCACTGCTCGATGAGCTGAAGGCACGCGTGGTCGAGGAGCTCGACTATCTCGCGGAGTCACAAAACCAGCGCAAGTTCGCAGCAGCATTCGAGGGCGACCCCGAGGTTGTCATCCCGCATGTGCTGGCTGCGGCACCGCATGTACTTGTCACCGAATGGGTCGACGGCGTCTCGATGGCCGTCATCATTCGCGAGGGAACCCAAGAGCAGCGCGATGCCGCGGGCACGATGTACGAGCGCTTCCTGCTCTCCGGCCCGGCCCGTGCCGGCCTCCTGCACGCCGACCCGCACCCGGGTAACTTCCGCATCACGCCCGAGGGCAAGTTCTGCGTCCTCGACTTCGGTGCAGTGGCGAACCTTCCGGATGGGCTGCCGATGGCCATGGGCACCTTGCTTCGAATCGCGAGCGCCGGGGATGCCGAGACGGTGATGGAAGGCCTGCGCGCCGAGGGCTTCATCCGCCCCAACATCGAGCTGGATCCGCAGCGTCTGCTCGAGTATCTCGACCCATTCGTCGAACCGGCGCGGCACGCGGAGTTCAGCTTCTCGCGCGAGTGGCTGCGCGGTCAGTTCACGCGACTGAGCGACCTGCGCAATCCCGACGCGATGATCGGCATGAAGCTCAACCTGCCGCCGTCCTACGCGCTCATCCATCGCGTGTGGCTCGGAAGTATCGGCGTGCTGTGCCAGCTCGAGGCCACCGTGCCCGTGCGATCAACCCTCGTCGACTGGGTACCCGGCTTCCAGGACTGACAGCACGGCCTCACCGTACTGATCGATCTTCGATGGGCCGATGCCCGGAATCTGCATCAGCGACTCGTCGTCGGTGGGCATCTGCTCGGCAAGTGCCACGAGCGTGGCATCGGTGAAGATGACGTAGGCCGGCACTTTCTTCTCGCGCGACAGGTGCAGGCGCCACCGACGCAGGTTGTCGAGCACGTCTTCGTCATAGGTGGAAGGGCAGGTGCGGCACCGGCCGATCGTGCGCTCCGGGGCTGTGACCAGGCCCTTGCCGCAGATGCGGCAGTTCGCGGGGCCCTTGCGTGATCGCTCGCCACGGCTCTTGCCGCGCGACATCACCCCGGTGCTGCTGCGCTCCGGCGTGGAATCATCGAGGTCAGCGATGAATCGACTTACCGATCGCGATGCACGACCACCGGGCGTGCGAGAGCGCGACCAGGTCATGTGCAGCAGGTTCTTCGCGCGGGTCATGCCGACGTAGCAGAGCCGACGCTCCTCCTCGATGGCCTCAGGAGTCTCGGCATAGGAGAGCGGAAGCAATCCTTCGCTGCAGCCGACGAGGTACACGGAATCCCACTCGAGACCCTTGGCCGAGTGCAGCGAGGCGAGGGTGACGCCATCGGCTGTCGGCGCATGCTGCACCTCGGCACGGTGATCAAGCTCGGCGATGAATGCCGTGAGATCACCGCCCACCTGCTCGTCGATCTCGGAAGCGAGGGCGACAAGCGCGGCGAGAGACTCCCAGCGCTCGCGCACGGCACCGCTGGTACGCGGTGCTTCAGGAGTCCAGCCGGCCGAGGTGAGAATCGCAGCGACATTGTCAGCGAGCGGACCGGTCAGCCCGCCCGCGCGTGCCGCGCCTCGCAGGCGCGTGATGCCCTCGCGCACCTCGGGCCGATCGAAGAAACGCTCCACCCCGCGCAGCACGACAGGGATACCGCGATCGGCGAGGGCGGTCTCGAGCTCGGCAGACTGGGCATTGACGCGGAACAGCACCGCGATATCGCGTGGAGCGATACCCGAGTCGATGCGTGCCCGGATGAGATTCGCGACGGTCATGGCCTCATCGGGATCATCGGCGCACGCCTGAATCGTGGGCTCGGGGCCGGCCGGCTGCTGCGAGATGAGCGCGAGCGCACCCGGGCTCGACGAGATGACCGAGTTCGCGACGCCGACGATCTGCGGAGTGCAGCGGTAGCAGCGCACGAGCCTGACCTCGGTGGAGTCAGGGAACTCCGTGCGGAAGGTGCGCAGGTACTCGGAGCGTGCACCCGTGAAGGAGTAAATGGTCTGGCTCGCATCGCCGACGACACACAGATCATCGCGATCACCGCGCCACAGGGTCAGCAGGCGGTGCTGAAGCGGGTTGACGTCCTGATACTCGTCGACCGTGAACCAGCGATAGGCCGACTGGATCTCATCGGCGATATCGGGCCGCGTGGTGAGGGCGCCGACCGTGACGAGTAGTACATCCTCGAAGTCGAGCAGGCCGCGATCATGCTTGATCTCGTCATAGGCCGAGAACACCTTCGCGAACTGCGCGAGATCAACCGACCAACTGCGATTCGCCGCAAGAGACGAGGTGAGCAGGCCCTCGGCATCGAGCTGGCTCACCTTCGCCCATTCGATGTCGGAGGCGAGATCGCGCAAGAGAGCGGAGTTGGTTGCTAGGCCCGCCATGCGCGCGGCCTCGACAACCAGCCGCGACTTGCTCGCGATGAGCTCAGGGAATGCGTTGCCGCTCAGCCGCGGCCAGAAGTAGCGCAGCTGGCGAAGAGCCGCCGCATGAAAGGTGCGCACCTGCACGCCCTCGACGCCCAGGGTGCGCAGGCGCCCGCGCATCTCGCCGGCTGCTCGATTGGTGAAGGTGACGGCCAGGCTGCGGCGCGGATCATGGGCACCGGTGGCCACGCCATAGGCAATGCGATGGGTGATGGCTCGAGTCTTGCCGGTGCCGGCACCGGCCAGCACGACGACCGGGCCCTCGACAGCCTCGGCCACGGCCCGCTGCTCGTCGTCGAGGCCCGCGAGGATGCGCGCCGGGGTGTTCTCCACGCCGCTACGCTACTTGCCATGAGTGACATCGCCGCCGCCGAGAAGCCGATCATGTACAGCACCGTGTGGTGCGGCTACTGCCAGCGCCTGAAGGCGCAGCTCGGCCGCGAGGGCATCACCTTCACCGAGATCGATATCGAGAACGACCCGGAGGCAGCAGCCTTCGTCGAGTCGGTCAATGGCGGCAACCAGACCGTCCCGACTGTGGTCTTCCCTGACGGCTCCGCGATGACCAACCCCACTGCCAAGCAGGTCAAGGAGAAGCTGGGGCTTTAGCCCGGCTCGAGCATGGCCAAGGACTCACTGGCGAATATCCGTATCGCCATCGATCGCGGTGACTTCGCGCGAGCGGTGAGCATGGGCTGGTCCCTCGCCAGCGACAGCGCGATGCAACGTGACGTCGAAGGCATGCAGGCACTCGGTCTCATGGCCACCGAAGTCTCCCTCGCTGCCGGCGGCAAGGTTGCAGACGACGCGCAGCGCCTGACGGCCTACTGCTCGGCGAGTGCGCAGGCACCGCATGAGGCGATCGCGTCATTCTTCGATCCGCGCCGCTGGTTCGGGCGCAGCGAGTCACGCAAGAAGTGCCCGGACTGCGCTGAGAAAATCGCACCCGAGGCGAAGGTGTGCCGCTTCTGTGGCTACCGATACCCGGCTGACATCACCGAGGTCTAGGCCCGCGAGTAGCTCTCCGGCAGTGGGCTGCCGTACCAGCGCTCGATCAGCTTGCGAGCGATGGAGATCGACGGAGGAAGTCGTACCTCACCGCGTTCGCAGGCAGCGAGCAGTTCTGCGCGGCTGAGCCAGCGGGCCTCGGCAATCTCCGAGCCGTCGACATTGATCGTCGGGTCGACTGCACGCGCGTGATAGCCGAGCATCAGGGAACACGGGAACGGCCATGGCTGGCTGCCGAGATACACGATGTCAGCGGGGTCGGTACTGATAGTGACACCTGACTCCTCGAACACCTCGCGACGAATAGCGGCCTCGGCGGACTCCCCTGACTCGACGAATCCCGCAAGGGTGGAGAAGAAGCCCTCCTGCCATACGGCCTGACGACCCAGCAGGGCTCGATCGTCAGCATCGGTGACCAGCACGATGATCGCGGGATCAGTGCGCGGGAAGTGCTCGCTGCCGTCGGCAATGCAGACCCGACTCCAGCCGGCATTGCTGATCTGGGTCGCGTCGCCGCACTTCGGGCAGCGGCGATGCGTGCGCATCCAGTTGTCGATGGCCACAGCGGTGACCATCATCCCGGCATCGCGATCGGAGAGGAGCGCCCCGGCAGCACGGAGGTTCTTCCACGGAGCATTGGCGTCGACTCGGGCATCCTGATGATCATCGACGTGCGCGGCGAAGTAGGCGATGCCGTCATGATCGAGTCCGAGGAAGGTGAGCTCGGCATCGACCTCGTTCGCGGGCGTGAGGATCAACGTGGCCGAAGTATCGGTGATCTCCATCGGGCTCCCGCCCTCGCACACCCACATCACCTTGGATCCAGGATCAACGCGATGAGCGCCCTGCCAGGCGGCATCGGAGCGAAATTGGGCTGCGCGATCCAGGGCTCCGCGCGAGAGCACGAGGGTGGAGAGCAGATCGCGAGTAGTCACCGCTGGAGCCTATTGCCGCGCGTGATCCCGTGCGCCGTTGCGGACGCCGAGGTGACCAACGTGACACGATGCAGGCGTGACCAACGTCTTCATTCGGCAGCTCACCGGCATTCGCTTCGTCGCCGCTGCCTGGGTGCTGCTCTACCACCTGCAGGGCCCGCTGAACACGATGGGACTTCTCGGCATCCCGGTCTTCGATGACGTGCTGCGCGTCGGTCGACTTGGCGTTGACCTCTTCTTCGCGCTCTCCGGGTTCATCCTCACCCATACCTACCTGACCCGGCTCGGCCCGAAACTCAAGGGACGCGCCACTGTCGATTTCTGGTGGCTGCGCCTCGCCCGCGTCTACCCGGTGCATCTCGTGATGCTCGTGATCGCCGGCATCGCCGTGGTGGCGCAGGCGAAGGTCACCGGCGATGCACTCGATCGCGATTGGCTCAATCCGATCGACTTCGGCAAGAACTTGCTGCTCGTGCAGGAGTGGGGCCCCGATCCGCAGCGCGGATGGAACTTCGTCGCCTGGTCACTGTCGATGGAGTGGCTGGCGTACCTGATCTTCCCGCTGCTCGTGCTGCTGATCTGGGTGTTCTACGAGCGCCTGCGCACCGGCTGGATCATCGTCATCTGGTGCATCGTGATGGCCCCGCTCGTGGCCTACGCACTCACCACCGGCGATGCGTACTACACCGCGAACTGGGGCTCGACCTATCGCATTCTCACTGAGTTCACGGCGGGCGCGATCACCTACCTGATCGTGCGCAGGCTTCTTCCCGACGGCGCGATCGATCCGCGCCCGCGCGTCGAGCGGCTGGCCACCACCCTCTCGGCCGTGCTGCCCCTGCTCGTCATCGCCGGCGCGGTGATCCTCGGCAACCTGCCCGCGGCGCAGCCGCCGCAGGCCAACCTCGGCATCGATGCCGAGCCGCTGCCCCCGTACTACCACCTGCTACTGGTGCCGCTGCTGATCATCTGGATCGGCGCACTCGCACTCTCGCGTCGCGGGCTCGCCCGCACCCTGGGCACGCGCACCCTCGTGCTCGGCGGCTTCATCTCGTACTCGCTCTACATGACCCACCTGGTGTGGTTCGGCCTCTGGCGGGCGGGGATGAAGGCGGTGGGTATCGACGGCGGTGCTCTCTATGCGGTGGGCTTCGTCGGGCTCGTGGTCGGCGCCATCGTCATT
>JACCDO011376753.1_pt1 | contig 25681 bp, 19 predicted proteins | sample 7446101 | NCBI WGS metagenome assembly JACCDO01 (sample SAMN15323440, study PRJNA562643) | freshwater metagenome | isolation source: river surface water | place: USA:Blue River Watershed | collected 2017-08-16 | reverse complement strand
TCGTGATGGTTCCGTACATGGACTTGTCTTCGAGATGATTGTTATCTCGCATAATTAGCAAAGACATGCAAGATAACAATCATCTCGAAGACAAGTCCATGTACGGAACCATCACGAGGTCAAACGTCATAGTTAGGATGACAGACCTCGCAGTACATGCGATTAAATCGTATGGCCCATGTTCTCCTGCATCGGCAAGGTGTGGCGTGTTATGATTGCATGTTCGTTACTGTACAACGTAGGCATAGTTAACATGATGGATGCAGTACCGCGGATTAGCAGGCACCGCGGACCATACCATGACCCGCGGTACAGCATCCATCGATGATGCAGAATCAGTCTAATCAATCCTCAAGAACATGCGCTCATGGCGTACAGAGCACCAGTCTCAAACCATGCTGACACTTTCTTGTAGATATGCACCGGATCCATCTTGATGCCTGGCCATCCCTCATTCGGGAACACAACTTTAGCGGCTTCAGAGATCTTCAACTCAGAAGCCGCTAAAGTTGTGTTCCATGAGCGCACGTTCTTGAGGATTGATGAGACTGATTCTGCATCATGTTACTTATGCCAGACCCCACGTAGGGATAGTTAATATGATGCAGAATCATGCAGAATGTGACTGACGCAATGCGTTCCACCAACTGCCGCTTGGCGCCATATATCTGCGGAGAAACTAGCCATAACTATGCCCTGGGGCCTTTTTCAGACCCATAGCAAAAAATCGTGGCTAATGTACTTGCATTGATGATTTTATGGATGTATATTAACTTCTATAAAACTTTGAATGATTCATTAGTTTAACATACATCTTTCATAACAAGACAAGTACTACAGTATTTCTTTAATAATAACAAGATCCGTGTCCCACAGTCACGGTGAATCCGCGCTGATGCTCATAGAGAACACCAAGCTGTCGGCATCCTTTTCAGCAACCAGAGGAGAAGTCGGCGACAGCGCTGCAGCATCGCTGACTGGCGGTAGCCCTGCCATAGTCTGATATTCAATCATCATGCTCTCCTCTTCTTCATCTTGATGGAACTCATTCTCGTAGGCTAGTTCTGTGGGCTCTTTCAATGCAGGTTCTGGAGGCAATGCAACTGCCTGCAACGCCGCAATGCCGCGTCTCTGAACGCGCCGCACTTTGGCTACAGGTAGATCAAATTCTTGCTCTTCGTCATCGTATTCCACGTCATATCGCACGTCTCCATTGGTGCAAGAAACAGCGAGAATGATACCCCGGTACCAATGGTCGCCTCCACAATAGTTCCCTTCAATGCGATCACCCACACACAGTGGTGGGTCGAACACAGTTCCTTGCGATACAACGATCGCAGTCGGTTTAACATCTTCACTTGCAGAGTTTGAAACTGGCAAGCAGTCGTTGCTAGTTGACGGCTGCGGGGGTAACGCTGGGGTGCGTGCGTCGTCCACTCGCATCTCCACATGCTCGTGGCACTCGTACATATATGCCACATCGATGGCTGCTGCAATGATATTAGTAACAAAAGATTCCGCAATAGAATGAGTGGGTTGCACTGATTGCGCTGCAGCCGGGACAACGCTTCTTGGCGTTGGCGACACGCTGCTGCTGCCAAGCAATGGAGCTGTGTTGTCAAACACAAAGAAATGTTGCAATACAAGCTGTTCGAAAGCTGCTGCATCTAGTGCTGCACCAAACGGTGTCTCAGCTGCAGCGCTCGTTGAAACATGAGCGCTGCGCTTTGCGGATCTTCCAGTCACGGCGTTGGCGCCAGAGCCTGCCATCACAGAGGACCCGATTCCAGGTTGAGCCAGGCGATCAGCGGAGCCGATTCTTGCCAAAGGGTTGTAGAATGCACCGAAGCTTTGAATGTTACTACGAGACCAGTCAGCTAGCGCTGTTGTCAGCGGCTGCGATGCCAGCAAGGGGTCCCACCCCGTCGGTTGTGGGCGAGCTGCCGGGCCTGTATCGGTGTTTTGTTTTCCCTTACGGCTATTTCGCGCGCTAGCCCCTGTGGGGGAGCTTGCACTACTCATAGACAAACGTATGAGCCACGACATGAACTGTCCTTCTACTTGAAGCTTCTGTATTGCCGATCGTGGTGCTGGAGATTGCGTTGACGGTGGTACGTCGACTTCAGTGCCGCGCCCAGCTAAAAGGACGCGCTGCAAAGGTTCCAGAGCCGTGGTATGAAGTGTCGGCGAAACACCCAATAGCGCGTGTAGACCACCCTGTTCCAGCGCCCATTGAACAAAAGCCGTACCGCGTGCAGCGACGCGCTTGACAGAGGGCCACGAGCTAGTGTCTAACTTGGAATGCAGAGTAGTCGTGAGCCAGCGTCCCGCGCCGTTGCAATTAACACGAACACTGCATGTAACATCCAGCGCACCAGTGCGCTGAGGGCGAGGTACTTCTTTGAGCGCAAACAAGCGAACGCGGAAGCCTCTGTCAAGTAGTGCACGCACCAGGGCAATCAAACAGCGATCTGCTATCGTATTATACTTCGCTGCGTCATGCCATAGGGAGAAGTTATGGTTTTCGCAATGCGCGCATTGTTCAACAGCAATAAGCACGTCACCAGGCATGCACGATAAGCCATTCGTATGTACAGTTCCACTAATATCTTGTAGAGGATCGTGCAGAAACGGCACATAAGACGCAGGATAGAACTTGGTGACGACCCGTTCGCGCTGCGGTGACACATTGGCGAGTGGCGGATCGGGAATTGAAACAGTTTCTGTGCTTTTGGCAATGGATGTGTCATCAAGTCGATTAGTAGACGAGGATACAGGTGCTATAGCAAGCGATGTCTGCTTGGAGTCAGGAGGCGATTGCGGGGGGTATGCAAGCGCTGAATCGTGGGCGTCTGGGGCAGCTGACAATGTGCGCAATTCAACGCACTGCGAGGCCAAGCGCGCAATCTCTGCTTCCAACTCGGCTGCATCTGGACGCAAATCGTCTTGGTCTTTGATCACGAACAGCTCCTCATTTCGCCAGAGAGTCAGCGATTGCGGCTCCGATTGCAATGTCGGCGAGGGGGAGATGGGTAAATTCGTTGCCGATATCCCCAGAGATACAGTAGCGTGCTGCATTTGCAGGTGACGTTGGATCAGCAGCAACGCTGCTTGCTTGACAGCTACAGCATCACCCCCTCCTGCACTTTCGTTCTGCGCCGCTTCGCGGGCTATAACCAAGACCTGTTGCAGCTTCGCCGCGCCAACAGAGCCGCGTGCTCGAGCAAGGAGCAAGGATACAAGCTCAAGGTGCCCGCCATGGGCGGCGCGCATGAGCGCACAGCTGCCGCTTGCATCCTCTGCTGTCAAGTCTGCCCCAAAATCAAGCAAAAGCACGGCTGTAGCGTAAGCGTTACTAGCTGCGGCCCAATGCAACGGAGTCTCGCCGAGTTCATTGACACGATTCACTATTGCGCCAGCCGAGAGTAGCATTCCTGCACAATCTGCAAGATTCCAAGTGGCGCACATATGCAGCAAACTGGTGCCAGGCGCAGACACCGGCACATACGCGCCTGCGCTGTCAGGCGCGCAGTAATTTGCTACCTCAAACGTGAAGTCGCTTCCAGGATGACTAAGCGGCAACTTTCCTGGGCTGATTGATGCCGCTGCTTGCGGAATAGCTCGTGATTCCCCAAAAATTAGTCGGATGTAGGCCATATCAAGATGTGTTACATCCGTCGCATCTGCGAATGAAAGTAGCGCCCTGCGACCAATGCGCTCTATCCGTTCTTCGCAGACCCGCCGGATCTTTGCATTTGCATAGCGCCGCTCAATATAGCCACTTTTTGCGCTGCTGGCAGAAATCGGTTTAGTAGAAGGCTCACTGCGGGCTGACTTGGGACGAGTGACAGCTTTGTCCGAGCGCAGTCGTTCGACTTCCTCCAGTTGGGATACGCTGGGCTTGACCATGGGTGAGCGAGCGCGACGCGGAGCGGCAGAGTAAAGCTTTTTTCTTTTAACAATTCCTGCATCCCCATTAGTTTTGGTGGTCACTTCAGCAGATAGCGGTCTTGATTGCAGTTTCTTAGAAGCCATTTTTTCCGCATCTTTCCAATTTCTTGGTAGAGTGCGAATAACCGGTGAAGTGTGTTCGTTTGCATCTTGAAATTTTGGCATAGTAATACTAGATTTTGGAATGGTTAAATATGCATTATCCCCGTTCCCAGCGTCATGTTCATCTGTAACCATTAGAACTGCAAGGGCGCGGTCTAATTTTGAACCTGAAATAAGACCTTGCTTCAGCAAACTATTTGCAAACTCGACATCTTCTTGATTTACTGATAGCTGGCGCACTTCTTTTTTTCCTCGTCCCATGTTTCGTCAACAAGTGTTGAATCCCTAACGTCTCAGGAATTCGAACCCTTAAAACACAATAAAAAAAGATATTTCCAAAAAAATGAAACAAAAAACTAGAAATATTGAGCACTCTTCTCAAAAATTTGTAGTTTAAACTAAGAAATATGCTCTTAAAGGTTAGTGAAGCGGGTCTCTTCACTTCGGAATCGAACTACTAAAAAAACACAAGAAATGAAAAACAATGAAAAGCTGTGTAGCGGTACTGAAGCAACCATGTGTTTGAAATTATGTTATCTTTAACAACACCTTTTGCGTTCTATTCTTTACCAGAAAGTTTGATAATATTAGCTCTTTCTTTTTGCGACGGACTGTCTATAGGAAGACTCGATGTTGCTTCCACGTCACATAACATTCGAAACAGTACGTTGTTTGCATTGTCACATTTAAGAGAGCCTATGGAATCATTTGAACACTCTGCGTTGTCTTTAAAATATATTTTTAAGCGTTCGATGTTTTGCGTTCGAAGTATACGCATGGGACGAGCGAATTTATATGAGGGTGCGTTTGATGATGTGGGTCCGTCCTACAGCAGTCTTTGTAATTGGGAAAGTGTTAGCTTAGCTCATTGTTTGGTAAATGATACACACCTTGCGGCTCTAGCCAAGGCATGCGGAGGTCGACTTCGTATTCTCAACCTCAGTGTTTGTTCAAGTATTTCCGACACTGGAATTATTACTCTCACTCATCAAAATCCGAATATTTTAAAATTAGATTTATCTATCACAGATAAGCATCTTATCACCGACCAGTGTTTGGTGGAAGGGGTTGCAAAATATTGTAGACATTTAGAGTCACTCAACCTTTCGCATTGCTACTCCATCACGAACAAAGGCATCCAGAGTCTTGCAATGAGGTGCGTGAACTTGATGTGTCTCGATCTTACATTCTGTTTAAAGCTATCTGATATTGCGCTTACCGCATTAGCATCTGGAGCTGGTGCAGGAGCGTTGCGTGAATTATCCCTCAGTGACCTCACCAAAGTCACGAGCATTGGGCTCGTTCAAATTGGCTTGAAATGCCACAGATTAACGACACTCGTATTGAATTATTGTCGGAAAATCACCGATGAGGGCTTGCTTGCTATTGCTCAAGGCTGTCGCAGCTTGAAGGTTTTGGACCTCAACGGTTGCGTGCTGTTGACGGACGCTGGGGTGACAGGGGTGAGTGCGCACTGCTCGCGGATAGAGTCATTGAAACTGGCCAACTGCGTCCAATTAACAGATGCTATAGCACTGCCCCTGACACATGGCTGTACCAACCTGCGCAAGCTCGTGCTCCTCATGACACAAGTGTCGAACGAGGGTAAGAGAGACTTGGTCCGCGGGTTGACAAAGTTGCGCGGCAAGGAGTTTGATGCAATACGCAAAAGTCTGGACGTTATTAATCGATTTTCTGCCAAGCGGAAGCGAAGTTATTCGCCAGAGGCTAAGAAGGTATCTCCGTTGCTGAGCTGTGAGCTGATGCGGTGAAGGAATATGGGGACGAGCAAGCCCTTACATGTATAGGTCTCTTCTGAAATTGGCCGCTTGTTGTGACGTGAATGCATATATATGTCTGCACAAATGTGCAAATGAAAAGTTTTACCACGAAACTACTAGTATTAACTACAAGAAAAACATTTGATGTTATATCTACATTAATTCACTATCTTTTCTTAGGAACACGGAAACTTGGTAAACATCGAACCTGCGAAATTTGCATGGAATGTCCGGAAAAAAAGGGTTCTTTGCTAAGTGAGGTGTATTGAGTGAGGCGAAATGAGCGATCAAATCAACGAATACAAAGCTGCAATCAGTTCTCATATCCTTAGTGGAAATGTTGCATCATTTCAAAATACTATCGGTACGCTCTTTGCTGACTTAAATCTGATTCAGACATCTAAAGCCGTGCTATTTTATGCTAGTGAAATGCTTCATGAAGAAATTAAACTGTCAATCAAAGATGATCCAAGCCTTCATATGGACGAAGAAAAATTAATAAATGCCGTTAATTTTATTCTTTCTGGTATAAGCAATCATCCCATGCGTTTACAATTTGAAGACGTCGACTATAAATGCCGCGAATCTTTATTTTCTTACCATTGCGCTTGTGGAGAGTTCAAAACAGCTGCTTTAATTCTTTCTGAAGTTAACATTGAATCTATTGTGTGTAAGTTCAGCTCCGATCAAAAGGCCGATTTACTGATTCGATGCGCAGAAGCCTTCTTACACGACAGTGAGAATTCAGCTGCTGAAACAGTGTTAAATCGTGCCCGTACTTATATGACTGAAATCGAAACAAGTTTATCATCTAGTCGCCTTGGTTCTAATTCACAACATAATGGGCAAATACCCACATCATCACTGTTGCAACTTAGGTACAGGGTGACCAGAGCTAAAGTTGAAGACTCAAACAGAAAATTTGTTGAAGCCGCAAGGTTGTATTACGACTTATCTAACGTAGCCCACACCTCAATTCCTGCAAACGAAAAGTTGTTGCTTTTGGGAAACGCGGTTACATGTGCCGTTTTAGCCAAAGCCGGCCCACAGCGTTCTAGATTGTTGGGAATCCTTTGCAAAGACGATCGTCTGAAAGAATTGGATCATTTGCCAAAGTTTGCCTCTCATGCAAGTGTGATAACGAAGATGTATACAGAACGGCTCTTAAGTCATTCTGAACTGAACAGCTTCAAAGACTCGCTGGCGGAGCATCAAAAAGCGACCACTAGTGATGGACGCAGCATCGTCGACAGAGCTGTAATTGAGCACAATTTGCTAGCAACTGGGAAAATATATGACAATGTTTCCTTTTCCGAGCTTTCCTCGATTTTACATCTGAATCCCGTCGAAGCTGAAGCAGTAGCAGCCAAAATGATCAGTGAAAATCGCCTTTGCGCTTCAATCGATCAAACGGAGGGTATTTTGTCTTTTGAAGTTGGCGTTTCAAATCATCTTGATAATCTACCATTGACGTATTGGGATAATTCTATTCGGGAAATTTGTGTTGACGTGAGCGATCTAGTGGACAAAATCGTGGCAAATAATTCAGTACCCATGAGTTAATTGAGCATAATTATATTATTTAGTGTACATCTTAAAATTTTTGTATTATCACTTTAAAATAATCACTATACAAATTGACAATATGATATAGAATATGTTATTATTACTGGCACGTATCATCAAATTCCAAAAGTGTTTTAGCGGATACTGTCACCATATCAAAGAAGGAACTCATTGCCACTCGTAACATGCGTAAGTCTGAAGCTTCCACGCGCATAATTAATTCAGTGTCCACAACCTTAAAACACCGTTCCACTTTATGTGGTTGCAACTCTTCATCTACTTCCATGCAATCTTTGATGATTCCAGCTTGCCTCTCCGTGGGGAGACGAATACGTAGCGTACAACAATAGGGCTTAGCACTCATGACAAATTATGACTAAATTAATAACGAAGTTCTTTTAGTGCGTATATTTGCGAGTAAAAACAACGAGTCCTTATTAAGAACAGGTCAATACGAAATTGTTTTGGGGTTTTTGGTTGGTTCAAAATGTGAAGTTTCTGTCTTGTGAGCGTGTGTACACATTGTTCAGGTAAATACCCAAAGTACGGGATTCGAGAAAGGCCTTCCTAACGCAGTAGCCGAAATAGAAACTGTAACTAATCGGAAAATTTGTCAAAATAAATAGACTTGGTTTACTTGATTGCTAGGAGCTTTGTTGAATTTGTATTGTGGGAGTTTTATTGGAGAGTTTTTATAATTATAATTGTTCAATATGTCCGTAGATCGTGAGCCTCGTCGAAAAGATGGAGGCGTTGACGTGCTTCCTTCGCTAGGTGGTCTGTTTGATACAGATGAGGCGTTTGAAGATGAATTTCAAGTTCAGGAGCTCCGCATTGTTGATTCCGTGTTAAATATTCGGCAATTTGGCTGGCACGAAGCCAATGCAAATAAAGTGTGGCCTGGTACATTTACTCTTGCCGAATATATTGTTGCTAATATTGATCGTTACAAAAAAGGTACAATTCTTGAATTAGGAGCTGCTACAGGCGCTCTTTCATTATTTTTGAGGTTGCCGAGTTACGATCTAAATGTTATTACTAGTGATATCGACGATGGGGGTATAGTTTCAGAAAATATTTTGCATAATTTCGCTTTGAATAATGTTCCGTCTGTCCTGCACGTGGCTTACACGTGGGGAGAGCGCTGGCCAGAAGATGTTATAGCATCTTCGTCGATCACTCACGTAATAGCATCTGATATTTTGCTTTATGTGAAAGCTTATCCGGCATTAGTTGCTACACTTGATTTGCTTTTTCGCGCTGGCACTGTTGAGTTTCTTATGAGCTGGAATCGCAGGATTTCGACTACACCGCTCTTTTTCGCCCAAATGCAAGAGGCTGGCTTTGCGGTTGAAACCTTGCCGCACTGCGTCTATTCCTTTACGCGCAAGACGTGATCGAGATTTTAGCTCTGCAGTTTTAATAGCTTTTTTATTTTTATGATATAATTGTGCATATTATATATGTATATATATTGCGCCCTAACGCTAACCATAAAGACTGCTTTTCTGATACCTCGCATTTCTATTTGCATGCAGGAGATATCAACTAATGTTAAAAAAGAATTAAATCAAAGCTACACGTATCTTAATATTTTTACAGAAACTCTATAGCTCGATGAAATCGCTGGCATCCTCCTCCCTCGTTTCCGACGCTTCCGCAGGATCTGCGCCTTTTCCGGTCTCTTTCGCCTTCTCTGAACCTTTTCCTTTTGATTCAGATTTGCCTTGATCCTTTTTGCGGGATGCTCCAGGAGGCGAGCGCTTCTTGAAAAAGCTCTTTTTTTCGCCCGTTGCAGGTTCATCTGATTTGCTCGATGCGGTTCCAGAGTCGTTTTTTCCTTTGGCATTATCGTTATTCTTTCCCTTCTTATCGCTCTTGTCATTGGTTTCGGGCTTGACTTTGCTGTTTTTGGCATTTTCTTTGGTAGTCTTACTTTTGTCGTCCTTTTTTTCTTTCTTTTTGCTTTCTGGGACATCTTTAGATTCCTCTTCAGTTGGTTTCTTGGAGTCTTGTTTTGGAGTTTCGCCCTTTGTAGATTTCTTCGATTTTTTAGAATCTCCACTATTTTTAGGAGCTCCAGTTCCACGACTGAACTTTGCCTTGAGTTCCTCTTGTGACATGTTCTGGAGATCTTCTGCACTAAACCGCTTACCACCGAAGTTTTTGTTGTTGAAAGATTCAGCACCAAACCCTTTAGCGCGAAGCTGATCCATCAGTTCTTCGACTGTAGGTCCTAAATCATCATCAGATTTTTGAGATTTCTCATTGTCAGGCTTGGATGGTTTATCATCTTGAGCTTTCTTAACAGGTTCACTTTGCTTCTCGAAAAGTAAAGATTCGTAATCTTGCTTTTCAGCGCAACCACTGCAAGAAAGTCCTCTTTCTTCTAATTGCGCACGAATATCTTTGAGTCTCATCTTTTTGATTTCATCCAAGCTTTTAAGCGCCAAGGTGGTGGAATCACCACAAGAATCGGAAGGGCTCAGGCCGCATTGCTCTGATTCTGTTGCTTTGAAATTGCTTGGATCGTCACTACCAAAAACTGGTGTTTGGAACAATGCCAACACTGCAATACATGCAACGGGAAAGACTGCGAAAAAATTCATAGTACAAAGCTCTTTAAAGGAGATCTCTTTTTAATTAGACTGCCACAAGTTTACATTTAAGGCAGAGGCAGAGGTCCTTCTTCGCTGCTCTTCAAGAAAAATCTCAGAAGTGTACGCATAAAAGCATGGATGCAAAATTCTTGGCATTATATCCAGTACTTGGTTTAGCCAGAAAGCAAAAAGGCATTTCTTTAGCTCAGCGACCACTTGTGCATCTAGCACCTATGGTTAGGGCAGGTACCACTGCATTTCGAGCACTATGTTTAGATTATGGTGCTGATATGGTATGGAGTGAAGAAATTATTGACAGGAAATTAGTATTATGCACACGTCGAGAAAATCATATGCTTGGCACTATCGACTTTGTAGTACCATCAGAAGGCCCACATCGAAGTGAGATGTTGCTATTCAGGACGCATGATCACGAAAAAGGTCGTGTAATACTTCAACTTGGTACAAGTTCTGCGGACGGAGCTTTAGCGGCAGCTCGTTTGGTGGCTGCAGATGTGGCAGGAATCGATGTTAATATGGGATGTCCCAAAAGTTTCAGTGTCGACAATGGCATGGGCGCAGCACTATTAAAAGACCAAGATCGAGCTATCAGCATAGTCAAAACACTAAAATCTGGATTATGCATTCCTGTAACGGTAAAAGTGAGATTGCTAGAGACAATGGAGGCGACAGTGACACTGCTGCGCAATTTGCAGGGAGCCGGCGCGGACGCGGTAACAGTGCACTTGCGCCGCCCTGGCGACACCGAATTAACCCCCGCACGCGATTGGCATACTATGCAAGAGCTTGTGAAAGCAGTCCCCGACCTCCCGCTAGTCATCAATGGGGACATGTACACCATGCAGATGGTGCGGGACATGGTCCGAAACAGCGGCTGCGCGGGGGCCATGCTGGCTCGACCCCTCCTGCTTAATGCATCCGTATTGCGTGCAGACGGCTTGCTCCCACAGGTGACGGTGATGCAAGACTTTCTAAGACATTGCATACGATTCGACATAATATACCAACTTGTAAAGTACACACTGATGGAGATGATGGTCATGCGGCGGCATCCGCCGTCTGTAGTCGCCACTCTACGTAAGCTTCCTCCCCACGAAATGCCTGCCCATGGCCGCCTGGAGACTTACTGGAACCCTGTGCAGAGCAGCAAATCCCTCCGAGATCTTTGTGTGTTATACGAGCTAGCGGAGGAGTACGACGCAGCGTATGGTCCATTATCCGATGCAAAAGCCGGCGACTTAGGACAAAACGCGACTACGCGCTCCTTGAAGACCAAGCGCTCTGAGGCTGATTCTTTGGCACATCCTTCGAAACTCGAAGATAGTTATTTCGCGCCGAAGGAAAAGAAGCAAGCACTGGAAGTCGATGTCTCCAATGTTACCGGCACAAATGTCGTGTTTCGCGTGGCAGATATCAGCGACGTTGCTGCGATCGTCGCCGTCACAAACGACGCATATGTCGCGGATGAGTTCTTCAAGCTGCCACAGTACTATGCACGTTTCACAGCAGATGATGTGCGGGATATGATTGCAGGCTCGGGCGTGTTTCTTGTTGGCCATGTGCCCGGGGAGCCGCAGAAGGTGTGCGCGTCGTGCTACATCGTTCGCACAGTGAGCGTTGTAGGTCCTGCAGAACAACCCACTGGAATCCATGCCGCTGGAAACTTTAGCGCAGTTGCGGTCGCCAGGGCTTATGAGAAGCGGGGCATCGGGGCCGCGTTGATTCGAGCTGCAGAGCACTACGTGGTCACAGGTGCCAGCGAACATTCAGCACTGCCAATAGTCCCGCAGACGGCTGAGATCGAAATGGGTGTTATAAATTTGCGCACTGACCTTTTTAAGTGGTATAGCAATCTTGGATTTACGCGAGGGTCTGAAATTCGACCCAACAATGCTGAACTAACAAGAATTTGCAAGCCAGATATGGATGTTTGCTGTGTGAAAATGCGCAAAACGCTACTGTAGTACTGTTCAACAATAGTTGTCATTTTTTGTAATCTCTTTAATATGTTTATAGGCAGAAAATAAGGATAATGCTATGCCTAACCCCCAACAAAAAAATATAACTGTCCTCGGCCCAGTGAAACACTGAAAGGAGTCGGTGTTTATTTTAGAACCCTTTTGCTTTTTATCATAACGGCAAAGTACTCTCTAAAGAAGCTAAGCTTCACAGTAATGAGAAAATGTCACGAAGAAGTGTAACCAGGATTCTGGGTGCGTGCCGTAACCTTAGCACAAGCACCTGTACAAAAACCGAGGCAGCTATTGCCTTAGAATCAGAGAAAAGCGCTCATAATTATCATCCTATTCCCGTAGTAATTGAACGTGCGAAGGGAATATACATGTGGGATGTTGAGGGTAAACGCTACATGGACTTTTTATCTGCATATAGCGCGGTGAATCAAGGTCACTGTCATCCACGCATTGTTAATGTGCTGCAATCGCAGGCTAGTAAGGTTACTCTTACATCGCGTGCGTTTCATAACAATTTACTGGGACCATATGCCGAGTAAGTGTTTTTACCATATATCGTTGTGTTGTTCATGCTATATACAGCGTGAAGTATTTACTTTCGAGTCTTTTGGAGACTGCAGCATACTTACTCATTTCATTTATATTGTTATATTTATAGCTATATTACTAAGTTATTCGGCTACGATAGGATCTTGCCTATGAACACTGGTGCGGAAACAAGCGAAACGGCGGTTAAGTTAGCACGCAAATGGGGTTATGAAGTTAAAAAGGTTGAGCCCAACAGAGCTCGCATTGTATTCGCCAAGCAAAACTTTCATGGGCGTACAATGGCTGTAGTAAGCGCCAGTACGGATCCATCTAGCTACACGAACTTTGGTCCGTTTCTTCCAGGCGTAGACCTGGTTCCGTTTAACGACTTGCCTGCATTAGAAGCTGCTTTCGCTGCAGATCCTAACACTGTAGCGTTCATGGTCGAACCCATCCAGGGTGAAGCTGGAGTTGTCGTCCCAAGCGAAGGGTATCTTGCCGGCGTACGCAAGTTGTGCGACAAGTAAGTGAATTCGCTTGTAACAAGTGCTTGTATGCTCGGCTCTCCTTACAGACACTTGCCAATGCCATAACCCTAACCCTGTCTACCATATCTCTCTTTCTATGTGTTTTTGGCTAATCTTCACCCTTACCCAACAGGTACAATGTGCTTTTTATCGCCGACGAAGTGCAGACAGGGCTTTGTCGCACAGGTGCAATGCTGTGCATGGACCATTCTGGCGTGAAGGCCGACGTCATCTGTCTTGGCAAAGCGCTGTCCGGTGGCACGATCCCGGTAAGCGCCGTGCTGGCATCGGATGAAGTTATGCTCACAATTAAGCCAGGAGAGCACGGTAGCACATACGGAGGAAACCCGCTGGCATGTGCCGTAGCTATGGAGAGCTTGAAAGTGCTGGTCGAAGAGGACATGGCTGCCAATGCCGAGCGCCAAGGCAAGCGCTTCCGCTCCGCTATCGCTGGATTCAACTCTCCTATAGTCAAGGCAGTGCGCGGCAAAGGGCTGCTCAATGCAGTGGTGATTGACGACCCTTCCAAAGACGGCTCAACTGCTTGGAACGTATGCTTGCGCCTCGCTGACTTGGGTTTGCTCGCCAAGCCTACACATGGTAACATCATTCGCTTTGCGCCGCCGTTGTGCATTACCGATTCGGAAATGGACAACGCCTTGGAGGTGCTTAGAAAAGGTCTCCTCCAGCTTTAACGCGTTAGTAACGATTTCTGCTTTCAGGCAACGACATTCGCGTTTTCATTTCAAAGATCATTTAATCGTAATTACAAATCAATTTATTCTAAAGCACGTCTCCTCACAATCACGAAATCGCTCAGAAGTCTGGCTCATCAGCCACTGGCACCTTGACGGCTGCACCACCTGTGCTCGCGCTGGTGGAGGCGCCACCCACAAGTAGACGATAGCTGTGCATACCTGCTCCCACCACCAACATTATAGCCCATATTGCCACGCGCGCTAGGTAGTACAAAAAAATGAAGCAGATCACCATGACGATGTACTTGGCGCATCCGAGCAGCAGGTCGTCTACTCGAGTGTACGCCGCGCTGACGGTGGGCCACACCCCCACGGCCCAGTTGATGGTCTTACCGCCGCGAATGAGAGCCCACTCTGGAAGCCCGCAAATGAAGTCTACAAAAGTATCAATTTGCTCTCCATCCACGCCTGCCTTCTTCTTGTCGATACTGTTGGAGTACATGGACTTAATGAGCGCTGGGTTCTTCTTGATGATCGAAACAACAGATGCAAACCAAGCGTCGTCACGGGTGCGAGTACCAGTCAAGCCATCTTGGATTAGCATCATTTCGTTGCGATCTGATTCAGGCATTTTTGACATTTCCATCATTGCCTGAAATTTCGCTGGATCCTTTGCCGCCTGCTCCATTTGATCGGCATAGGAGAAAATCTCTGCGTTACTCATTTTAGCAAATATAGGGTTAGCACTACGAACTCGGTCCGGATTGCGTCTCATCTCTTGAACTTGGCGTAGCAATTGATCAGGTGATGGCAACTTCTGACTATTCACTGCTTCACGCACAGCATCTCGGGTCTTTTTGTCTGCATTTCTCATTATTTTTTCTGCGCTACTTGATGCAGTTGCCGATGCATTGGATGGACCACTAAGTAAAGTTTCAATCTCTGAAGGATGCACATGCTCTCCCACTATTTTTAAAAGTTCGTCTTTTTCCAATGCCTTGTCCATTCGCTGTAGCACAACACGGCGTTTGTTTTCACTAAATGAAGCGGCTTTGGCACGAACAATGTTTTTTAATTGAGTCAAAGAGAGACCATCAAAACTACCAAGTAAAGTCGCAGCTTCAGGTTTAGTTGACATCTTACAAGCCATCTTATGGTTTGCCCAATCTTCTCTTTGATGTTCTTTGCTGCAGTAATTTTGACCGCCACAACCAGCACAAAGATGAACACCGGTTTTACCACAACCTGGTAGTCCACACAACTTGTCTGTCATATTTTATGCCCAAAACTCTTTTTGTCCAAAGAAAGAATGGTGTAAGCGATTGAGATCTGGTTTGTGAGCTTGGATTTTGTCCAATTATTGGTAGAAAAAAACAGGAGGATTTCAGGCATTAATATTCAATCAAATGCAAACTGCTTGGGCTTTAAGCCTTAAACGGTTGCAAACTTTGATAAACGAGTTTAGCGGTGCTTTGAAACTTTTGAAAACAGATGAATATGTCATTCTTTCCAAGCCATATGGCCAGCTCGCCTTGTGTGTAGGTGTCATTGTATTTGTTATTGCATGCATAGAATCATACATATTTTGCACAAAACCTAAGCGTAACGCGACTGTTCCACAGCCATTCCATCCGACAAAACTTGAAAACAAAATTAACCAACGCAATGAATTGCTGAAGGATAGCAAGAACATCGCAGATGCAAATGCCACTGAAAATAGCCTGCGAACGCCTATCAGATCGTCTAAAAAATCTTCTCGTAAAATAAGGAGTGATCCTAGTGGCCAAGGAGAGAGTTTGGCAAGTCCTATCACCGGCACATCAAGCACTCCAATTTCGTCGAGTGTGAGCAGTTTTTCGGTAGAAAGTAACAAAACACAAATAATGACACCATCTGTTGAAAAAATACCAAAGAAAGTGCCAGTGGAAACCTTTTTGAGGCAACTAGTCACTCTCGGGTTGGAGTGTCGTAAGCAAAAAGTTGCAGGCACATCTCCAAATCCTAAGGCTACCGGAGACAAGAATAAATCCCTTCGCATGAAAGCTGATGGCAAGCTCTACTTTCATCATGATGGTTTTAAATTTTTTCGTATGTTCCATGCTGATGAGTTGTGGGATGTGCGGGAGTTGGCATCGGCTGTGGAGGGTGAGAGCGTCCCTGGCGAGGTGTACCTCGAATTCATCAATCCACATTCGTTGAAGTCACGAATTTTAAGTATTTTTATCGACAATCATAGATACAGGAAAATTGTTGTTGAGCAGTTTAACGATCTAGTTAGCAACATAAGCTCACATCCTGACTGGATCTTCGACGTCATTCGGCAGAGCGCCTCCACAACTGGGACGAAGAGTGGTCTGGCACCCACGTCGCCGTCGTTCTCCGAAGCAGGACAGTCCAGCCCGGCTGCCAAAGTTAGTGTCACACATTCGTCCGTTCGCGGATCTATCGGTGGCGGCTCATCCAAGCTTTTCATGGGCGTAGATGCATCGAATCCTGTGTCATTTGCTGACCCGTACATTGTGAACGAACACACGAACTTCCACGAATGGATGAATAAAGAGTTGATGGCATTGATTCTGCGGGAAGGCATTGAACACGAGGTGCGGGTGAACAAAGATCGACAAGATCTGATCAGAGTGTTGGAGACGCATATGCGCATCAAGGCTGGTAAGCCTATCGTGAAGGTTAACTATGCCGACTTCGAGGGCCAGCTCAGGGCGATTTACCAGCGGTTTAACCCAACGAAGATAGCAGAAATCCCCAAAATGGTGGGCTATTACCAAGGAAAGGAAAAATACATTCTAGAGGCCATTTTGGACAAATATGCAGGGGGGATGACAAAAGCCGATTTGCCCCTTTTCGGCGCGCGCCCTGCTTGATTTTAGGTTTGTTACCAGCTGTCGGTTGATAGAAAAAAGTTTAGTTGTGTGTTTAGTGTAGTGACTTTAAATAAAATGACTTGAAATGATAGCAAAAGTAAGTACTTTTAACTAGGATCATAAGCTTAGCACAGGTACCCAAAGTCCACTGCTTCCAATAAAAAGCGGAACACAGGATGATCAACATAGGGTTAGGGTATTTATTACGTAGGCGTTTACTCTCACATTACTTTACATGGCTACAACTCACGATACGCAACTGCGCAAATACACACTACGGCGGCTAAATAAAAAGCCGACAGTGAGCCGCATCAGGCGCCGCCGCGGCGTAATACGGAACTAGCAACTCTTCGAGCCCTGAGGCGCTGCTTAACGACGTTTTGTCATTGGCGTTTTCTTTTGCACCCTTGAGACATTTTGGTGCAGGCTCGACGTCCGCAGCTGCAGCATCCGCATGCTTGCGTTCATCATATTCGACCCATTTCCCCTCTGTTTGAGACCAAGGACCCTCGGCGCCCATCCGGCGTCGCTCGGCGAAGTAGCTGCCTGCCGCCTGTACCAAGGCTTGAAGTACACGCTCGACGGCGAGCATCGTGCTCGATGATGATGCACCTGTTGCGCGTGTCGCATCAAGGCGCGCCACCAAGGATTGCGCTCGAGGAAGCAAGAGCGCGCGGACAACTCCTGGTCCCAGGGCGGCCAGTCCAAGCACTCCTCCGCACACGGTAGGCAGCGCCTTGTCATCGTCCAGAGCGTCAACATATCTATTCAATTGTAAAAACCAATGCAAAAATTGTTTACAAATAGGTACGAAGAGATCGAAAACATTAGCTTGGAAATGAAAGATTCATGTAAAAGCGAATTAGAAACAAAGAGTGAACGGGCACTTACGTCCGACATACACGCGCCTGGAGATCCGGAAACAGAGCACGAAACTTGCGCAATACACGCGCGACAGTGCCTGCAGATTGAGCACGGAGTGTCCAGTGATCTTCGTACACACTTGCGCCTAATTTTGCACCAATAATACACGTAAAGGCTGCTGGTAACATCTGCTGTAAGTGGAACTCGACTGCCAAAGCAGGATTACTCCATAATGCTGCGACCGCTCCCATAAGGGTTCCCAACACTTGCACGGAGCGAATATTAGCCTTAACCTCGCGCAAAATGAACTGTGAGAGATGTGGCAACAACTCTTGCAAGCCAACATCCGAACGCAACGCCTTTAAAACTGCGCGACACGTTTTGTCTTCAACATCTGCGGCCAGTAAAATACTTGTGACTCGATAGTAAAATTGGCGCATTTCTTTGGGAAGTTGCAATTGTGCTTGCTGTTCCGCAGATGCGAGTAAGCGTGGGTTTTCCGGCACAAGTGGCTGTACCCCATCTACGGCAAGCCAATGCATGCTCAGCTCGGGTTGTAACGGGCAAGGCGGTAAAGCCTGCTTAGCAATATCCAACAGGTTCACAACTGGTGTGTACTGTAATGCATTTGTGACGTCAGCGTTTTCACTCGAGCTCTGTGATCCGAATAGAGGTTCCGCACCTACTTGCGACAAAGCTTGATTTAAATCATCTACTGTCATTCGACTCCCTTTCCCGCGTCGCATATATTTATGCGCTTGCTCTACAAGCGAGCGTAGATGAACCTCAAGAGCGGGCAACAAAGCCTTTACAACAGTGGGTCGCAAGGCCCCGATCCGATTCGAAGCAGCCACATCTTGCAACCATCCCTCCTTTAAAGCCGCCATATTTTACTTGGACGATATACAAAACCTAAACTAGTAAAGAATGGTTACAGTAATAGATGAAAGAGAAAAGCACTAATTGAGGTCTGCGCACTTTAGCTCTACTCCTTCAGCCCGCACGACGGCCGTCTTTTAATGTTTTGGAGGGACGATTATTGAAGAGTTTATTATCATTATGAAATAGAAAGATATTTATAAGTAGTAATTGAAAATATAGCATTGGATAAACAGCACTATTTAATGCTACAAAATGATAGCTATTATACAAATACACATTATTTTTCTGTCAAATTACATTTTAGGACGTGCTATTTTCGTCAGCCTGTACCACCCTTGGTCGTTTTGCAGGTGGTGGCAGCAAAAGAACATCATCGTCCGAGCTTTGCGTCAAGTCAAAACTACAGTCCACACGTGCAGGCTTTGACATCGCCAAATCCGCTATTGCCAGGGATGTTTGTAATTTACGTTTGGAAGTGCCGTTGGGCACAGCAGCTATGGTCGGAGCAACCGAGAGCTCGGTAGAAACATGCTTCCAATGGCCACTTGGCAGCAACACTCTGATCCCGCCGTTTGTCCCACATACGTCGGTCCACGCGGAGTGCTCCATCGCCGGGAAATGAGATGATTGCACAGGCTGCAGGTATAGTTGCACCTTCTTTTGGCCCTTGTCTTTCAGGTCCTCCAGTGCAGCAGTTTGCATGGCAGACTCCGCCTCAAAGTGATCAACTGCCTTCTGCAGCGATGTCTGCAACGCCAGTTCCGTCAACGTACCACGTGCAACAGCCGCAAGCGTTACCGAGCGCTGTTCAGCGTCAAAATATTGTAAATCTGTCGTATTCTGCATTTTGTGCAGAACTGAGAGCAAAGACCTGGAGATGTCCGGAATGTACTTAACAAGCGCTTTGCGCCGCTCCTGTTGTTGACTGGCTTGCATTTTCTGTGCGAGGCCCACTTTTAGCTGCAGACAGCACGCGGAAAGGCATTTCTTAACCACTGCCTTGATCTCCGTCACGTCCTCCCCAATGTACTCCTTGCTAGTCCCCTTGAACGGGATCTTTGTCGACACAATGGAGACATAGACACCGACGCGGTCGGTGTTGGGGTTGATGTGGTAGCTGGTCCAGTGGATGCCCTTCGTGGCCACGCTCGTCACGACGTCCGCACCCACTTCAAAGAGCAGTGGGATCCTGTTGGCAAAGCGATACACATTGATGCCCTCGCGCACCTTTTTGCCACCCAGACTGACGGCCGCTTCCACCAGAAAAGGGTGTCCCTCATGCGCGCCTGCTTTCTCCGAGTAGGTGGCCACCATAGCCGGCTCCAACTCTTTTAGCACGCCAAGTCGCAAGTTGTACTCTCCGGCGGGTGAGAGGCAGTTGGCGCTTGGCGGTCGAATGCTTTGCTCATCGCGTAAGCGCTGACAAATTGCGGCGATTTGCGAAGCAGTCAGCTTGTCCGGCGACACATCCGTAGTGGCTGTGTGTTTGGTGATCTTGAGCGCAGTCGATGCTGCGATTCCGGAGAGCTCGCGCGTCAAGAATTGGGCCATCTTCGGAGCCGTGGAAGCCTTTAGTAAATTAGTTAAGGTTATGTTATTCAAACTACGCGGATGCGGCTTGACTTCAATCGCGGGGACTGGCATCTGAGACGACCGTCGTCTGAACTTTGCCAGAAACGATTTTTTGGGATCTCTGCTGCAAGTGAAGTCCACGTCCAGATTCGCGTAGGGAGTGATGACAGCAAGCTGCTGGAAATACTGCAAAACACGGGTACGATAAGTACTGAAATTGCCAGCTATTGTCAGAGTGATCTCGGCCCCATGCCATTCGTCCGGATTGTGCTCTCGACGAGAGTTGATGATTCTGGGCTGATTCTTGTAGATATCGATATCAAGCACCATATCTACAACCGAAGAAGGCTTGGCCTCGTTGGAAGCAGCATGTGCTGTGCGCACTCTTATTGGGAGGCCACTGCTCTTCTTACTCCATATCAGCGCCATTTTGGCCCCTAAACCGAATTTGCCCCGCGTTTGGCGCACGCCATGTTTGCTGCCGCTTAGAACACGTCCGAGCATATTGCCGATATTTTCTTCGGGAATACCACATCCATTATCTCGGCAAGTAATTGTGTAATACATTTGCTCGACAGTTCTTCCTTTTTCTGGAGCTTTCCGCGCAGCTGCTGTAGAAGCTTTGACCTTTAAGTTTTCTTCAAACACCAAGTTGGTTTGAACCTCTTCATTTTCAAATGTCGAGATGCTTTCAATGTCCGAAGGCCCCTTTCTCATCTTTTGTGGACTTTCGTAGGTGGTCTTGATACCATGCTTGGCATTATGTTCTGCTTCCGTAAACTCTGCTATTGATATTTCTATATGAGGTAATACTTGAATAGATTCGCAAGCATCTAGAGAATTCTCGACCAATTCGCGTATAGATGTAAAAAGCGATTTACCCGCATTGTCGAAGCCTGCAATCTGTTGATGTTCACTGAAGAATTCCGCAGCAGACTTTTGCGATACCTTCTCTTCTTTCTTAGGAGGCATATCCTCTCTCAAACAAACAACTGTTCTACAGCGAACCTAATACCTGACAGCAATCTACGATGGATTATTTTAGTCTTCTTTGAGTTCATTCAAGTTTTTTGGATTTCTCTAAAGTTTCTAACCAAAATTCCCAAAGACTATGTCGCATCTATATACTATATACTATATATGCGTCACTAAGTTATGCATTGTGTTCTAATTCAGGCAAAAACTTCAAATCTTTTTACTATTCACTTTACAAAAATGAGTGACTATGCATGTTCTCATTGTAATATCGATCAAACTCCTTACACATAAATATTTGAATGTCGCTCCGCTATCATAATCACTTTAAATACTTTCTACTTTCATCCATGCGAGACTATTAAAATTGCATATTTCAAACACAGTGCAGCGCGTGATAATAGAAACTATTTCAGCGTTAAGGTAGAAGACCTAGAACTGAATCGTGAAAACAGTGCCGAGATTGTTGTTCGGACACTTCACGTCAAGGGTTTTGGTCAACGGATTATACACGTGTTCCAGACAGATTGCGCCAAGGACGTCAACATTGGAGGGCTTCGAAACATTGACTAATGAAATGGCTACAGGTCCTTCATGTGCACTGACACGCAGCTCTATCGTAGTGGCATCTAGAAAGCTGGCAGTGGCGGTCATCCCAGCGCCTGCGGCGACTGGCTCATGCACATCTGCAATGACCGGCGCTGTGTCGCGCTTCGCATCAGGTGCAAACCACGTAAATGTGGTATGCGGTTGCGCAAGCGATCCGACGCCGTCTTCCCATAGCGGCAACAGCGCTCCGGCACGCACATACACAGGATATTCTCGAAGTGGAACGATGCGCAAGGATTTCGTGCCTCCAGTGTGAGAGAGATGAGCAAGAGTGGGATGCCACCAATCTAACCATGTAGTGGCCGCATCTCCAGGAAAGCGCATCTCTACAGCAGAAACATCCACTTTCTTCTTGCCCTCAGCTGTGGCAAACAAGGGCGGATGGACCAGCACGTCAGTGCCCAGTAGGTACGAGTAGGTGCTAGGAATGGAGTAAATGCGATGCGAGCGCGGTCTTTCGGGGTCTTCGCTGTTAACCGCAAGTGGGGTGATTGTGCTTGTACCAGCGGCCAGTGCCTTTGTACCTAGTGAAAGGAAATACTGTGACAGACGAGTATGCTGGTTTACCAGGTCGCGGTAGAGATCTGTTATCTCAGAGTCACCAGGCACCACCATCCAAGGTCGGTGCTCGCCAGATCCTCCATTTTCCATTAGCGGCAAAAATGCGTTAAACTGCGCCGAGCGCAAGAAGTAGAATTTAGTCTCTGCTTGGGTCAGCTGCTGACTACGGTAACCGCCAATGTCGCAGGCGAAGTTTGCGTACCCGTCCCACGCACTCCAGATGACTTTCTTGGCGCAGCCACGCAGCCCATGCATGTCCGAGTTGTCGTCGCCAACCCAGCCACTTGTCATCACGTACTTGGGGGACTGCTGCAGACAGACGCGCGTTACTTGGTCGCGGAAAACGCAGTCCACAGGGCGGCTCATGATCAGACCAGCATCTCCGCGGCGTGCTCGCGTATGATTAAAAAAATCGCCATAGTAGTAGTCTGCGTATTGATGATAACTTTCATAGGGTACGTCGTTGTACCCCAGAGCTTTCGCATCGGGTCCTTCTAAATACTCTAAAATATATGGATCACTGGAGTCGCACTTGAACCCATCTACACCATCACCATTAGGCAAAACGAGCACGTTATCCAAAAGACCGTGCCACCAATCACGCGCTTCTGGGTTACTATAATCTAGCAGCCCGCCCTCACCATGCCACCATGAAAGAGGTCGAACATCCCCATTTTTATCACGAACAAGATACTTCTTTGAAACTGCCATGGCGAAATCGGGATTCTCTGTATTGACAAAGCTGGTGGTCCACAAAATAACACGCTGTCCTTTACTGTGAATATATCCAACTAAATCTTGGAAATTAGGAAATTTTTCGGGAACAGGCACAAAGGAATTATACTGCGTTGCCCACGTGCTATCAATATTTACACCACCGACTTTTATATTATATTTAGCATAATCGTCTATTAGCTGAGTCACATTACCCTGATTACTTAAAGAATTATGGTTCCAAACCCAATGCTCATGAGCCCATCTATGGTAAGGAGAAGCAGCCAATTTTGCTGCAGGTACCAACGTGACTGTGCAAAATGCCAAACCTAAAACAGCAAAAGAAACAAAAAGCCGAAGAAGCATCTTAAATAAATTCTCTAATACGTATATATCACTAGTACGTTTGAAATCGGCGCTTCAGCACGCCAACTGTAGGAAAACAGCCTTTTTGACCTTCACCGTTTGTACCATCAAATTTCACCCTTGGTAATAATTTAGTTGCAGATAAAATATGACGAGTTCAACAAGATCTTTTATTTTGCTTCATAGACATGGTCATCGCTCTCCATCGTTGAATATATATCAAAATAGTGGATCCGCACTAAAAGAATCGTCCTTATGGAATCATTTAATTGTTAATCAAAGCGAGCATTCTGAACTTTCCAACCAGCATCCGATTCATAGTCCACATCATGATTTAATCAAGCGGATTGACGTTCAAACTCGCCCTTTTGGATGCCTTACTGGTAAAGGGAAAGTTCATATGACAAAGATTGGCGCTTCTCTTTTGAAACGTCACCCTCTACTTAAAGGTACTGAAATAGATGCACAAAAAATCAGCGTAAATGCTACGAATTTTCAAAGAACTCAAGCTTCTGTGCAAGCTTTGCTTATAGGTATGGGGGTTAGAACAAGCATTCCCGTACACTGTAGGCACGTTGATATTTGTGGTATGGCATTTTATGACAGAATTGATATGACGAAAACAAGAAAAATTATAAAAAGGGTTCAATTAACTCCCGAATTTATTGCTTTAGAAAGCACCGAACTAATTAAAGATGCAAGGAAACAATTAATCAGCGAACTGCCACAATTAGCCAGTAATGGTCCAAATGGCGCTTTTAACTATTTTGCAGCATTTGATTATTTTTATTGCAGGGAACACCATTCATTGCCCATTAAACAAACATTGCATGATTCACGCTTATCGAATGTAATAGAAAGGCACATGGCTAATAGGTTTAGACTCTATTTCACTCACAAGGAGCACATCGCCATGTTTGCACTGCCTCTCTTACGTGACATTCGGCATGCGATTGATGCGAAAACTTTGCTGACGGTGTTCTCTGGGCATGACGTTAACATTTTAGGGCTCTTGTATGGACTCGGCTTAAGCGATGCTTTTCCAGAGGGCTACTGGCCTTTTTTCGGTGCTACAGTTATGTTCGAAGTGGACCACGACACAGAACAGATATCGATATGGCTTGATCTAGATAACAAGCCTTTAGCGTCAATGAGCAAGCAAGACTTTGCAAGCATCATGGAGAATCATCAACAAAACATTATTTAACTATGTATAAATGCACAACTGTAATGGTATGTAAGTAAAACTTTTCGGAGATATGCACTGCCCAAAACCTCACTTGCGTGCGCGTTTATTTGCTATATTTTCGTCGGCAGAATCAGTTGCAATGAGTTTGAAATCACGCAGGGCACTGGGCTTAATGAAAGAGGAAAGCTTCTGAGCGATCTCTTTATTCTGAGCAGATAACCTGACCAGCGACACCTCCGCTTGCTCCAATTGGTAAACCAATTCTGGAACAATTTTCGCTTGTCTAGTGACTGCGTTGTCACGCTTTTTACTGGCCGTGCCTGAGGACATTGATTTTCCCTTGCAAGTCAATATACCCTCGTTTTGAAGGGCCGAGATGAACGCACCTGCAGGCTGCGTCAGCGACGACGAGAATTGCAGCAGCCTGAAAAAACTTGCCGGCAGATTTTCGGCGACTAATCCTCGATGAAGACGAGCCTGCAGGCGAAAAAGCTTTACGATGAACGACAACAACTTTTCAGATGCGCTACCCGCATAGGGGGTTAGCAAGGGCTTGGCGGCTTCCATCAGACAACGTAAGGCCTCGTGCAGAGAGGCGTCGAGCTCGCCTAAGGGATTCCGTGTGGATTGCTCGGAGTTGTCAGAAACATCACTTGACATCGCCTCTATATCGGCTTTATCAGTTTCGCCCAGGCAGCGCTTGGAGGATGATTTAGCGCACTTGTCCCGCAGTTGCAGCATTGCAATGACATCGGCAAGAGCACGCTCCATAAGCCCTAGCAGACAAGTAATCGCATGCGGAATAATTGTAAACGACAAATAGCCGACTCGCGTAGCGCGATCAACAGCCTCAAGGTTCTCTTTACTAGTCAAATCCGCTGCCTCTGCGTCCATTTCCGCGAAAAAAGTATCGCAGCGTTTAGCACAATTTTCCACGTCATGAGAAACTCTCAAACATGCTGCGTAGCGCTGGCTTGGTGTCTCGGGAACCGCAAGTACAATCGTTTCAATAAGAACGACCGCAAGCGTAGACGTCGGAATCTCGAGCTTCTCTTCGCAGTCGCGCAGGCATTTATTGATAACGGCCTCTCTATGCTCGAAAGTCATTGGTGCAATGAGGTCTGCGACAGCAGCGAAGGAAACACAGAGCCTCTCTGCGCCAGTAAGTAATGCACTCCTAACTGCGGTGCGGTCCTGTGTTCCATCATACTGGGCCAGCGGCTGCCAGAACATGTTCATGATGCCCCTGGAGAAGGCCTTGACGATGCTGCCGTAGCTGCCGCGCACCTCCGCTAGGTCTCTCTGTGTCTGCAATGTCGACAG
>JACCDO011247197.1_pt1 | contig 25689 bp, 21 predicted proteins | sample 7446101 | NCBI WGS metagenome assembly JACCDO01 (sample SAMN15323440, study PRJNA562643) | freshwater metagenome | isolation source: river surface water | place: USA:Blue River Watershed | collected 2017-08-16 | reverse complement strand
TTGAGAATAATGAGAGAAAGATGGCGGAAGCAGATGCCAAAAAACCATTAGTAAATACAAGAAGACTAGCGCTGATCACCAACGTAGCCATTGAAAACAATTAAATAAATGATATTTTGTGTATAATTATTCTGTAAATAATTCGATTGTTTTTTTTCCGGATTTTCCGAACCCTACCTCCAAGTACCCCAGAAATTCACCAAAACTAGAGCCATTCCGAGAAAATACAATCTAAAGAAAGAATGACCAAGCTTATTATCGCTCTTTTTATCGCATTAGTGGCTGTCGTATCAGCATTCCCAGATATCTATGGTGACTGTGGAGACTTGAGTGCCATGAGAAGTGATTACGTAAAGGAATCATTCGATATTTCAAAAACCGTTGGAATGTGGTACGAGGTAGCATACCACGATCTTGCCCAAGTCAAATCATCATGCCCATATTACAACAGAGCAGTTGATGAGGATGGCATCAGTAGCCATTTTGGATTAACCTACTCTAATAAAAACAAGACTGTAGGTATTAATACTATGTACCAGACAACTGATGATAAAGGTATCTTCACACAATACGCTGACTATCCTATCATAAAGAAGATGAATTGGCCAACCGTAGTTGTTGATGTCAGTGTTGATGATGCTGGAAACTACGACTACTTAATTGAATACTCTTGCTGGCAAATAGGTAAAGTTAAGTATACCGATATTCACGTCGGCAGTAGATCAAAAGAATTATCAACAAAACAATATTTAAAAATTGAAAACTCCCTTCGTAAGGCTGGTGTAGACTTAGTTTCTATGGTCTTATTCAAGGCAGATCACGATGACTCATGCTCATATCCTATTGATAATTAAGTAGGTAAAATAAAGAACCTTTGAATGTTATATATTGATACTGTTCTTAGGTACTATATACTTCCGTAATAACTAAAATTATTGGGTAAATAAGCATTGTTTAATCTATGAAATCTCTCAACTATTTCTTTTTCGGTTGGTGAAATTCCTTTTTCATTTCTATTCACTCCTTTGAAGTAGTAACTACAATTATTTGCTTCATAATCTTGCTTGTCACTAGTAATAACAGAATAGTCATCAACAGGTCGAAATTTTCCTGGACTCAAAGGCCATACGACTCGTACACATTGCATGAAGTAAACAATTTTATAATAACCAATTAACCTGGAATTGCTCTGACACAGGTGAGAGCGGTGATCGGGTAAATTCGGGATAAGCAAAGCTGGAACAGATGGTTTGTTGCTAGCGCCGCAAGTTGATGGAGCATAACACTCGAAATAGAAGTCTTTATTCGGCTGTTGGGAGTAGGCCAGCTCCAGTAGTAGCGCGACGAACGGCACTGACAGGTAACCACGTGACAAATCGGAATATCCCAATTTATTGATAATTTTATTCGCAATATTTGATTTTATCGGCAGGTGTTCATAGCTAATCAACGGTAAATGCTCGAACATACTCCGTCGCATGAGGCTCAGGGCTTTCCTACTTATATCCGTTGCGAAATAATTATCAACAACGTGTTGTAAGACACACGTTGGACATTTCAAAAAATCTTCTTCGTTAATTCTAATCACGAATTCATTGTACTTTATGAGCCAAGGGGTGGCGAATGAGTACCAGTCGCTGATGACTACTGGGATGCATCCTGCGTGCAATGCATTGTATAAAAATGAGGTGGAGTAACTATCTTGCTTCATAATCAAGCAAAATACGCCGGTGCGCATTACATCTACATAATAGGGGTTTACTGCAGTATCGGCGGCAGTGGTGGTGTCGTAGATTGAGAGGATATCAGTGATCCCAGAATTATGTGGCAGGGAAATACACCTTTCTCTTACATGCCCAAGTGCTACTCTAACACTACATATATTTTCAGGTGGCGATAACTGCAATTTACCGCTAAATAAAAAAAGCTTGTTTCGTTTATACTCATTGTTGAATACGTCGAAGAGCAGTTCATGTTGGTGAGGTTTATTCGTTAGAAAAGAGTTAGCCTCGGTCGGAAGGTGCACTCCGTTAATTTTATTGGTATATAACGATTGTCCTAAGTGATAATAGAAGCTTTTAAATGGTATGTATGGCATTTCGACGACATAAAGCCATGATCGCCGCAGCAAGTCTGGACACTGCGGATATCTCTCATAATGGCCAATCCTCATACTTGTCACAAAATTGGTTACTAAATCATACTCTTCACCTCTACGTACCTGGGTCTGCATGCCAGCAGCTATGGCTGTACGCAAATTGTACGTAGATGAAACGGTAAAGAGCATACGTTGACCATGCTCTACATGTGTTACATTATTATTATACTTGTAACTTGTGTTCTTTCTATATTTGACATATTCAATAATGTTTTTTATAAGTGTAGAGTAATCACATGGAGCCGAGGTATTAGCACCTTTTTTCCATGCCATTGGCAATATCGGCACATATTCTGCTGTAGCATCACTACAGGATTTACGAAATGGATTGGGTGTATTGACAAAATATTCATAAGCCATTAACTCATGCACTCTGCTATACTCTGCCGCTGATTCTGAACGTAAAAGCATCAATTCTTGTGTAATGCTGTTATGACGTAGACAGCTTAAGCGATCGGCAAATATACGAAGGACTTCGTCATCCACACAATAAAACACGGGTTCTTTCTGACTAATGCAACACGCAAGTAGCAGGGAAAACACGAGGAAATGGACAGCAAGTCTCATATGTTTGATTGATACCAAGTCCAAAATCTATCAAAATCTTATTCTTTCTCTTTCCTCATTTTTTTCCTTTCAAATTTGAGAAATGTTTGTCGAGGTGTGGAAAAATGCAGAGAGTAGAAGAAAAATAATAAAAAAGAAAGGAGGGCAGTAGTTTCGGCCTTCCCGTCTTTCGACTAGCTATTGTTCATGCGTGCGTTCTACAACTGTAACAACAATTTAGTTTCAAAAAACTTGCCGGTATTCCTGCCAGCAAGAAACCGGAACTTCAATTTCAACTTGACTAAATGTTCCAGTCTTGCATCATCAAACACTGCACTGCAAATATCTATTAAATAGAAGCGATAATAAAGATTCAATAGAAATATGTCACTTTTACTTCTTTTTCTCCTCCTCATTGGCACTTGCGCCAGTGCGATAACAATGATGCGAACGAGAAGTATGCTCAGTATGAGAAGTATGCTCAGAATGTCCATGATGGAAGTACACGCGAGAGATATGGAATTGACTTCTGCCTTAAAGGGATCCGTAGATAGTAAAATTGGAAATGTATGCAATAAATTGGGGAAAAATTTAATAACATCAGTTCACGTGGTATTAAAAGTTCATAAGCATCCAACGAATGAAATTCATTCCCAAACTACAAAGAAAGACTCACAAGTTGCAGAAGTAACTGTTCATTTAAAAGGAGGGAATGTTATTCATAATGTAGAAAAATCCAATGATATGTATGTGTCAATAGGTGCAGTTGCTCATAAAATTGCACAAAGTTTGAAAAAGGAAAAGCAAAAAATGAATGATAAGAAAGGTAATACTCCAAGTAACGTCTTAATATCGCAAGGTATGAATACTAATGATGAAGACGATGAAGATTTTGATGAGAGTACATTAGTAGATGACCCAACCAAAATATCACAGATCTTTAATATCAATATGGATTTAGTAAAACAAAAATCATTTGATATGCCACCCATCACTATTGAGCAGGCAAAAAGCAATCTAATGTTGATTGACCATGATTTCTATGTGTTTAGAAACAGTGTCACTAACGATATCAATGTCATTTATAAGCGTAAAGACAATCGAGGAATAGGTTTGATTGCACCTGAAAAGAAATAAAAATTTTGTTGTTCTGTAATTAATCTTTTATGGCATCTTTCACAGCACATTGTTGATGAAATAGTCGGTGATTAAACCTTTTACTTTACTAATTATCAAGCAGACCAACAAGTGATCTCCACTGGGCGGCTGGAATCGGGAATTCTCTGGAATGGTCCATGAAGATTCCTTTTTCATATCCCACCAACGCTGCAATTATTGGACTGCTTCTACGGTTAGTCTTGAACTAATAATTGTAGTATTTGGCTGAACAGCAGGAAATATCAATTTAAACAGTCGCTAGTTATCATTACCTAGCAATTTAATTGAGTATACAATGCTCGGGTCGCCTGTGTATAGCTACCGTAAATCGCCGCATCAGGCAGAGTTTACTGGCGATGAAGATGACACAATGGATAGTTATCAGGACATGGAGGGTAATTATTTTACAGACTTTCAAATGGATGAAGATGATTATTATGTTGCAGAACGACCTGAAAATCCGATGTCTAGGAGGTTATTGGATGAGTCTATAAATGACTATACAACGGATGAAAGCCATTTAAATGGCACATTTAACACTAATTATTCTATGGATTCAACTTCTGCAAAACAATTTTATTGTCCGAATTTTAGTGATGATTGTTATTTGGATACTGACTCGGACTACGACAGTGATAATAGCGATATTGCAATCATTAATGGTAACACCCTTGACTTGAGTAAGAAGCGAAATAGAACTAATACAGATGACAGTAGGAGTGGTAGTAGTCTAAGTGCAAATATGAGAGCACTAAGAAATAGAAGTAGAGTAACAAAAAATAGATTTATAAGTGACTCTGACCACTTGAATATTATGAACTACGAGTCTCATATCGCCTCTCAGTACAGCAACGACTTTGAAGATTGTGATGAAATTATATCGTCATCACCAATCTCAGCTAGCAGAACCCTACTATGCCCTGTCGACGCAATGAGTAACCAGTTGCCATCGAACTTCTGTAGTAATGTAGAAAATTTGAATAATTTACAGATGAACAGCGAGTAATAATTGTACACTATTGTATATTTGTATATTAACTTGTCCATTTATTTCATCGGCAAGTGAAACGCCTATCATTCGCTCTTCTTCTTATAGAACAGCATGTAAGCTTGTGCACGCAGTGCTTCTTCTTTCTTCACTTCGTGTACTGAAGCGTCTGAGAAATGAAACCATTTCCCATTAATAAGGGAGTAATTAGTGTAGTGCCCACCTTGCGCCGATCCATGGTGCACAACTATGGATACAAGTCCGTACAACAAAGCAGTAATGTCGCCATTGTTACCATATGTGGTGAAATATTTCCTAATATCGATAGTTTCAGTGAAGAAAATATGCTGGTTCAGCTTGACCTGGAGTCCGTGCTCGTTATAGGACTTCCTGCCGATACTGATACAAATCGTGCCAGGCAACCTTGATAATATATTATGCTTGCGAACATCCATCCTCTTTTCACGCACGTAGTGACGGTTATTCTGTAACTGTTCTAACTCGTCTAAATCCACCAGATGCACATCGGATTCGCCCTTGGTGTAGTTGCTCGTTACGTTATCTAACATCATCTTATTATTCAAGAATTCTTGATTGTACTCGCTCCTTTTCTCACGGAGTGGCTCGTATCTTTTAATGTTATTCTGTAGATGTTTTATGGTCTCTAAAGCGCTACACGAGTTGCAAATGACGTCACTTATTATTTCGGGGGCGATGAAATAATCAAGACAGTCATCTAATGTGCAGATTCCTGCAGGATTCTGGTTAGGTATTATGAGCGGTAGAATAGTGAACAACTCGTGGTTCACTTGCTTGGAGTGGTGGCATTGACAACATTCTAATTGTTTACAAAACAATCCAATAAATGGATTGTTATCGCCCTTTTCTATGCAAATGGGGATAGATGAATCCACACGCGAGTAAACAGACAAGTTAGGGCGATTACTGTACTGCAAATCATTCAATATTACTTCTTTAGATACCAAGTGTTGCTTCACTTGCTTCTCTTCTTCTGACAATACTTCTAATAATTTGCGCATTAGCTCATCCGCGTCGTGTTGAACTCCAATAACAAAAGTCTTATCGTGTCGCAAGATTTCATGTAGTATACTTTTAGGATTAAATGGGTTTTTAGAATTATAATTCCCGTAATCGCCATCAATATACGCTGATTTACGACCACGCAAGATAAGTAGGCAGTGCAGTAATAATGATGATAATCTTGGACGAATGCTTAGTTGTTTTCCAACAAATATAATATTTTCTAAGTAAATAATGAAATTATCACAAGATGTAAGAGCTTGTAATGTCGCATTTAAGTAACAAGTATTCGATATATTAATTAGTCCAACGGGATCTGGATGAGATTTAGCAGATGCATCACCGTAAGCTATGAGTCTAGTTGCTTGTACTCGCCCCCAAAGCGAGATAAGTGTACTCTGTAATGATCGCCAATTGTCGGATCGCTCAAGCTTTTGTTTAATAAAATGGAACAGTGGAACCATAGCTCAAATAGGGACAAATTAAACAGCGCAACAGCCTTAGTACTAAAAATACTCACTCATTCAGTCATTCACAGATATTTTTGATATTACCTCGGCTTATCGCTGAATTTGATGCCGGTACTGCGACTACATTCGGTTTACTCGACATACTAATAGGATTAATACATAGGATATTTGGAGTGTAATATTCTGCTACTCTGATGGATACTCGCGAAAGGACAATAACGTATCTGCGTGATCCAGATTGGTAAGAAGGCCGGGACCGAGCCAATAGCGTCGAGGTGCCTCGCCAATTTCCAGACCATAGTTCGGACTTAATCATTCGATAGTTATACAGGTATCAAGCACAAGACATTCCAAGTGTGTATTTACACCAGTGCAGTGATAGACCATGCCATCCTCTGTTGCCAAAAAGATTCGTGACTTGGAGCGTTTGATTAACAAATTGAATGGGAAGATAGATGATGGTTTAACAAAGCGATTAGCTCAATTAAAAGAAGAAAAACGTGAAAATGAAGTTAAAATGAAAGAAAGAACCAATTCGGTGAAGTATCATATGGTTAAATTTGTTGAAAGAAAAAAGATTATAAGAAAGGTGAAATCAGTTGATAGTAAAATCAAGGATTGTAATGATATTTTACAAGCTATGCGCGCTAATGGTGTTAGTCTTGGTGATAATGGCGAGTTTAAGAAAGTGCAGCGCTTGGTAGAAGATTATAAATCAAAACGAGTAAACTTGCATAATGACTTGGCTTACATTTTGTACTACCCAAAGGACATGAAATATATATCACTATTTAATGAAGAAGATGATACAAAGAGTAAAAAACTTATGGAAATTGCTAGAGAAAAGGCTATAAGCAGTCGCCAACACGATATAGATTGCGGAAATGATGATAAGGTTTTACATGCAATATTGGTGGAGTATCAGAGTGAAAGTGGTAAAATCAAGACAAAAAGAAGGAGTAAAGAAGGCGGTTCACAGGCTGCTGCGGCTGAAGATATCCCAATGAAAAAGGACAAAATAAATAATAGAAATGAGCGCTCGCGTGGTAGTAGCAGTAATGAAGGTGGCAGTATTACTTCTAAGAAGTCAGTTAGCAGTCGTAGTGATGATAGCGAAAGTGATGATAGCGATAGTGATAGTGATGACAGCAGTAGCAGTAGCAGTAGCAGTAGTGATGATAGCGATAGTGATAATAAAAGTGATGATAATGAGCCCAAGAAGGAAGTAAACATCCCAAGTGAAAGGAAAGAACGAGTCAAAAGCAAGGAACTGACAGTGAAGTCTGCAGCCGTTGAAGCTGCGGATAAACAAATTGAAAATGACGCCTTTTTCTTAGAAGAAAAAGGTGATGATGACGATGAAGATGATTCTAATGTCCAAAGTGGAAGTACGCGGAGACCAAGCAGTAGAGGAAGGCCAGAGAAACCATACATTTCAAGGTCGAAAGGTCGTCCGCCAGTGCCTCTCAAGGACACAAGTGGTATGACGAAACAAGAGCTTCGGTTGTACCAATGGCAAATGAAACGCAAAAGCAATAATTTAGGGCGCATTCCCGACCTTACTACTGTGCGTAAGTCTAGGGATGGGTTCGTGATCGATGGTGTGGATAAGAAAAGCAAGTCAAAGTCTCATCGCGATGAGGGCTCAAAGCCTCATCGGGCTCATCGCGATGAGACTGTTCAAGGGGATAGGTCCTATCATAGATCTGAGGCGAGAGAGCCAAGTAACCGCAGTAATAAAAGAGATTTTGATAGTACCAAGGCTGCCGTCGACACTAGCAAGTTCACCAATAAATCAGCGTGGGAATTAGGTAAAGGTATAAGTGCGAAAAGTGCAACAGAGTTAGTGAAGCAGAAGAATACCGGTGCGATTAAACTAGACCAACCGCCACAAGCAAAGAAGATTAAATTCGATGATTAAATTGATTATGTACATATATAACCTACATATAATATCACATATTTTATATTAAAATATTTTCACAGGTGGTTTATCGAGAATGGTGACATACCCTAGCAAGCTCAATAGCAGTATCACACAGCATCTCGCAGGCAAGCCCATTTTATCTGCTCGGGACTTTGTTGAGTAGTCAGAAACTCCCAGATATAGCACATACCATGCAATACAAGTGAACAATCGGCCAAGATATTTGTGAACTAATCTGATTTGTGCATTATATTTCATGAGTTGAGGATTATTCTTAACGATACCAAAGTCTGGATGAAGAAAAATCGATCCAGCCATGCCAACTGCCAAGTATCCAATTATAGATAAAGCACCCAATTGAGCATGTCGAGATGCAAGAACTGACTTTCTTTTATAGGCATATACGATATACCAGGCAATAAGCGCAGCCAATGAGCCCCCCATCATTAAATATCCATGTATGAGTGTGTTTTCTCTGCCCCCAAGCTTTTTGTACAGCATAGCCATGCCGGCGCAGCCTACAAACGAAATACTCATCAACAATGGATGTCCTGAGAAATCTGCTTCAAAGCCTCGATTCCAAACTCTAAAGCCGCCAAGAAGCAGCGATAATCCGCTAACTAAAGGCCATGCAAAGCTGCTCAACTTCTTAGGAGTAGATAGCATTGTCTGTGCTGGATGTGCAGTCTACAGTGAAGCAAAGACGAGTCTTCCTTTTTGCACTTGGAACAAGACGCTGTTCAACTTTGAATTCCGGCCCATACACTAACAATTGAGATTCTATCAATAACAATTGAGATTCGCCGTGTCACTCGCGAGGAGTCTGTCGCCGTAAGTAGGATAATAGAAAGAATAAGCTGCGCATATCCGAAATCAAATCTACCTATAAATAAATGAACGAGAGTGTTATATTAGCAGGTAAATGTGAGAAATTCAATCAGTAAATGGGAAATATCCTCCTTCCCGAACAGCTCAAGTCTGTGTCTGTCAGAGCACTGTGTCTGTCATAACACTGTGTTATTTACACAGCCTGTTGTTATTACTGTGACAGACACAGTGTTCTATGTTCTTCGGTACCGGTTACTGAATAGATTCTCTAGAACGAGAAGAGCGATATTAAATATTTGGGGAATTATAAACTTATCAATTGATTCAGAGAGAGTGCTGCCTTCATTCCGCTCCAGCTCCATCAAATCTAATTTGTGGGTAGAGTACCGGTGTTTGAAGAAGGAGGTCCTGGACGAAGTTACCCGACTAAGACTGCAAGGCAAGACACCCAAATCTCTGGTAGATAGGCAGGTGACATGGACAAAGGTAGTACGCCATATAAAGTGGTGGTACTAGGAGATAAGGGAGTGGGCAAAACTTCTTTGGTTATCAGGTTTATTGAAGGAGTTTATACTAGTAAACAGCAATCAACAATAGGTAAGATACACCCTATTCATTCACTCATTCATTCACTCATTTATTCACTCACTTATCCTTGTTCTTATAGGAGCGTTTTTTCTATCGAAGAATGTAAAGTTAGCTGATGGTAGTACATTCAAGATGCAATTATGGGATACCGCAGGACAAGAAAGATTTAGATCAATGGCACCAATGTATTATAGAGGAGCGGCGTCGGCAATTGTATGTTTTGATATAACAAATGAGGACTCATTTAGCAAAATGAAAGATTGGGTAGAAGAATTAAAACAAAATTTAGCTCTAGGTATTTTACACCATCATTTTCTACTCCTTATATCTTATGACTCATTCACTCACTTATCTCTAGATTCATTTGTACTGGTAATAGCGTGTAATAAAGTGGATTTAGAAGACCAGCGAGTTGTTTCAAAGACCAGAATAGTAGACTTCGCCAAGAAGTGTAATGCGCTAACCTTTGAGACAAGTGCCAAGGATAATATTGGAATAGATGATTTATTTAAGCGAATTAGTGAGGAAATGGTGGCTAGAAAGCGTGCTACGGAGGGTATCACAACAACGAATAGAGATGGTAACTCACTACAGATCCGTTCACTCACTTATTTTCTCACTCGTACATTTCCTCTCTCAGGTAGTATTAAGATTAATGAGAATAATAATAATAGTGGGAAATTAGCGAAGACTAAGTCGAATAGTTCTTGTTGTTAGATTGTAAATATATATATATATATATCAACTCGTATTCACACGTGCGCACACACATTGGTTGTGTATTACCTTGATGTTCACTCACTCATTGTTACCTTGAATACAATACTAGGATGAGGTGCACGACGAGAGTAATCAGCTAAACCCCGCTGATTAATCATTAACGGATGCAGTGGCACCAGCTCAATGGACTGAATGCGCTTGTTGTTCAACCCCGCAATGTACTTGTTGACGTCTACTGCCGCCACTTTACAGAACTCTAAGAAGGCACTTAACTCGATGGACTCCGACTCCTTACTCAGGCCTCGGAAGTAACGAGGCATGACAAACAGGTATGAGTTAGTGTTCGCTTCGATACTCTTTTTGTTGGACACTTGGTTGACGAAGTCGACAGTAACCGTTTCACTGCCAAAATTCAATTTTTGACTTAACCTAGATAATAGTGAATGTGTGAGTGAGTGAGTGAGTGAGTGAGTGAGTGAGTGAGTGAGTGAGTGAGTGAGTGAGTGAGTGAGTAAGTAAGTAAGAAACTTACACTTCAATCTTTTCACTAACGTAGTTCTCTGTTACTTCGCGCTTCCATGGTAGGAAAGAATTGAGTTCCTCGCCCATTACCATTGTCTTCTTGTACTTGTTACTCCATAAATTACTATTTTTTTCTGCATCTGCAGCTGCTTGTAGCGCCGTTATTCCTTCGCTACCAAGTCCGTTTTGCTTGCTCAAAGTCTCCTCGACAGTGGTCGTTATGATGTCACTCCACCGCTCTTGCAGCGCATCTCTATTCTTTGCAATATTATCCATTTCAGACGCTACGTGAATGAGTAAGTGAGTAAGTGAGTGAGTGAGTGAGTGAGTGAGTGAGTGAGTGAGTAAATGTACCTAAATCACTATCGCGTACGACTAGAGTCCACCACTCCGATAACTCCTTGCCGTCGATATGCAACTGCTTGAAGACATCCTTCACGCTTTTACTTTCTTCAATGCTTAAACTACGAGCTTTCGTATTCATCTGACTTAATGTTTGCAGGAACTCCTCGGTATGGTCCTAAGAGTGAGTGGATGAGTGAGTAGATGAGTGAGTAGATGAGTGAGTAAATGATGCCGGAATGAGTCGGTGAGTACCTTCGTATTGGCTAGTTTAGACAGACGGTGTGGGCCATTAACACTGAGACTATAAGCAAGTTCAGTTGAATTTAAAACAATTTTATTCTTACTTATCGCATTAGGTCCGTCCAACACCGATGCAATCCACCTGTCAAGTCCGATCCACATGTCAGTCATGACCCGCTCGGTGACAAAGCCTCGCGTGTACGTATGCTGAGTGATGGAGGCAAACTCATCATCGTAGTTATCAACCTTACCAACGGCAATCTCTTTAACTTTCGCCACATTTTGCAGACAAATGAGCATCTCATACATGGCTACTTCGACGGAGTAATCGGCGCCCCAAAGCACCGCACGATCTGGGTGAAACAACGGTTCAGGCTGGCCGGCAACGAAGAATGGACCTTCTAAATCTAAGAAAAGTGACTGTGCAAAGAGCCGGGTGATGTTGAGCACTTCGTTGCGCCACTGGCTGTTCAAGATGGGCGCCATGAAGTCTTCGGGTACACGCTGTGGTTGATAAATATATTTGAAATTTCTCTTCAATCGATCAGTCCAGAGATCAATGATTTTAATGAAAGTCTTTCTCTTGTCATACTGTGTGTCCAGAGCCTTCTTGGGGTCTAGCCGCGCTACCGTTACAAGTGATTCGTACTTCCTTCTCACTTTATTACCCCAATCAGCAACGTCAGTATCAGGATCAGGCATATCACTTCCACTGCTCAAGACCTTGCGCCACTTCGCGAGACGAGTCAACTTGCAATTGATGCTGTCCACCACCTCTTGGGGGTCTTTCTTCTTCTTCATTTTCTCTAGATCATATCTAAAATCTTTGATTCCAAATTTAAATATTAATTCATTCATCGTGAAGGGATCAGGAGGTCTATTGATCTCCGAAATAAAGTCAAAAACAGTAGGGAATGGGAAGGACTCGATATCATTCGTATCATAATTCGCCTCTTCGGGATCGGTTACAGGTGGCACATAGTTGATTAAATCGTCAAAATTGGCAACATCGTTACTGACACGGCGAGTGGCGATGGACAGTAGCAGCATGCCGTTAATTGTTGGATTTTCTGATTTTATTACATCAAAATTAAGTTTCCTTTCAAAATTAGGTTGAAATATTGATGCAGAACTATTCAAACTATTCTCGACATCAATAGAATACAACTTTAAGAAATTGTATAACTCATTATTATGATCATTATTATTCTTTAATTTAGGGAAGACATGAACTGATTGGTAGATTGGTAACTCTGCATCTTGTTGCATCACTCGTAGCGATAGTAGTATACCTTTCCATACATCTGTGATGATATTAGCCTTCGTTAATGAACTAGATACGTATATTTCACTTCTACTATTATAATTCAATAAACACCACTTCCTGATATTATCAATAAGGGCGTAATCGGGATTTTCCGCTTGTTCTAACGAGAATAAAGGTGAATAATGAGTAATTGAGTGAGTTTATGAATGAATAGTGAGTGATTACTACCTGTTATAAGCATCTCACTAGATTGAAAGTCATCATATCCTTGACTGAAAATAGGACTTATGTGCGACTTATAATGATTGCGTCTTAGCAGTGATCTCCTGTAGCCCCCATTGCCGTGTGACAGTGCAGAAATGGTCACGCTCCACAGCAGCAGAAACAGCGATAAAAACAACATTTCTAGCTACTTTCCGGATACTTTCTTTCTCTCACTTTTTTTCCTTTCTGTTGCAAGTTTGAATCCGCTGACAAAGCCGGCCTTCAAGTTAACCCAAGAATCAAAATTAGTAGCTAATAAGTGCAGAAGAAAGATAAAGCGGGGTTCCGAGCACATAAACGAGTGGTTTACTACCTTTATAAATGGATTTTTAAAGATCAAATGATTACCGGTCCTGTCGGGCTCGGGATAGAATATTCCATTCATCATATCCGCGGAAGGAAATTGTAAATTGTAGTACAACTAACTTTTAATAAGAGAGCTCGACGCGAGAACAAAAGCAGCGAGAATGTCGTCAAAGGACTTTTACTTTGAAAAGAAAGATGAGAAAACCTCGTTGTATACAAGTATTTGTACAAATGATGAAGAGGAAGTGAGGCGTTTATTGGCGAATAATGCAGCAGCTTCTATTTTTGCAGAGGGCAATTCGCCTGATTCAATTGTATGCACATTACCACAAGCTAGACAGCCTTATTCTGCTGCATTCAATTATGATGAGCCTTTTACTGGGTCTTCACGTGAATTACTTGATGATATTGATAATTCATTAGCAATACATATTGAAAGTTTAATCAAAAAAGAGACTGAAGAGAAAATGTTATTTAATACCGCGGCAGCTGCAGCGGCGATACAAGATGCTACTGCTACAATTGATCCTAATGCATCAAAATTCAATGCTTTTCCAGCAAAATTAAAAGATGGTGATCGCGTCTTACGAGGTCCATCATGGATTGCATCTGGTCATAATAACGAAGACAATGGCGGTGAAGGAGTTGTTAAGATTAAGAAGGGATTAAGTGCTACAAATTATACTATTAAATGGGATAAAACTGGAAAAGAACATGTGATAAACTATGATAACTCCAAGCAAATATTTGACGTACAATTGGTTGATCCTTCAACTGTTACTGCAGCTAGTCAAGTGAAGGCTGCACTATTTGTAGTAGGAGATTTGGTGCAAGTTCAATGCGATCCAGTCAATCCTTATGCTCCAAATACTGGCACGAATGTTCCAGTTGCCGATGCAACTTCTCTACTTACTCCTGTGCCATCGCTTGAAAGCAAAACCACATTTTATTACGGAGTTATCGTGTCCATAAATAATCATAACAGCGCAGATCCGGAGTATACGGTGGCGTCTCTGAGTGATGGGACATTGCAAAAAGTTGATTTACATAAAATGCTTTACGCTGATGGTTCTAGTCGCGGATTCAAGAACAGCATCTTGAATACGTGTGCTGCAGGTGGTCACGACTTGATCATTGCAGCTTATCAAGGCTTTTCTTGTCCTACTTGTGGCATGGGAGGTCCAAGTCCTCAAAGTTCAGACTTGTATTGTGCAATTTGTAATAGTTGTGCAGTTTGCGCCAGCAAATATATTCTATGTACGAATACTGCGACTGTGATAGCCCAGTCGACACACAGCGTCGTTAAAGCTTCTAGTGGAGTGAATTGCGCATGTTGCAAGAAGCCATCAAGAAGTAACGAGACTTCAGATTACATTTGCTCAGTGTGCAAGTTTTGCAGTCCATGTGCTGCGAAAAATCCTTGTTGCGGCAATGCCACATCAAAGAATACTGTCTTCGGACCGTTGATCAAGTCTTCGTCTATGTTCATGGCTGGTGATCGCGTCCAGTTGAGTGATCAATTCAGCGTCAATGGAGGTAATGGGTGGTGCTTGGGCACTGCTGCTGACAACATCACCGGTATCGTGCTATATGCGCCTGATATTGATGAAAAAGGCAACCAAAGGAACATTGTTGTGGCGGCTGTGGACAAGATTGACCAGCCTTTTAAGTTCAAAAATTCTTGGTTAAAGCACGCTCCAAACAACAGTGATTACAAGTTTAAGATCGGTGATAGAGTGCAGTTGGACCGTCAAGCTTACCTAGTGGGTAGCACGGAATCGTGTGGCAAGTGCTTGAGGTCGCCAGGGCACTACCGCTATGGTATAGTCACAGCGATCGGGCCTCTACGCGATGGAATTGTGCGCAACATTCAAGTGAAACTTCCTGATGCTATCGCTGAGGAAGGGCCAAGAGTGTCGTTCTATCCCTCCAATGTGCTGGTACCCGCCGTGAAGCAGATGGTCTTGACATCGCAAGAGTACAACGACTTGCTTAGTCTCTCCAATAGCATTGCTAAGTTCGACTTTACCAGTCACTTCTCTGAGCACGGTATCAATGTATGGTCCAAACTAGCCAAGATAGGTGGTGTAGATGCAATGAAAGAAAAAGAAACTTGGGAAAGCCAACGAAACGACCGTGCGTGGCCCGATATGAACGAGGACACTTCGATCGATGATAAAGCCGACCTAATCCCTCCTGGCCGCAATGCTGTCAGTGACGAGAAGATGCGACAGTTATATACTTGGAAATGTGGCTCGAAATGCGAGTACAACAAGAACTGTTTGAGTGACAAGAGATGCAAGCTGTGCAACAAGAATGCTCCAACGTGGGCTTGCGTGTTTTGCTCCGCGCAGAACAGTATGTACGAGTTAAATTGTAAAGTTTGTGATAAGAAACACTTCCAAACCTACCGTCACACCGGTGTCTGGCGGGAGTGCAGCGCTGGTAGTTGCATGCGGAAGTCTCCTACTGTTAATGGTGTGGAGTCCTACGACAGCATCGGTAGAAGTGCAAAGAAAAAGAATATTACAAAAACAACCAGTCAACAAGATTCCTCAGAGAGTGATGCGGTTGTTTGTTGCAGTCACTCCGAGGAGACCATAGAGGGCGCTCACTGGTCATGTTGCGGAGTCGGTGTGCGTGATAGCAACACTTGCATGAGACCTCAGAATGTGAATATAACCGCCCCAATCAATGTAGTTGGGATTAACCCTGAGATCAAGAAGACGATAATATTGCCGTCGCAAGGCTTCGATATAGGAAGAGCAGCGAAAGAAGGGATTACTCTCTCGAACAGTAATAAAACTGCTACCTTTAGTAATAACATCGCCACTCTTTATGCCGATCGGTGCTGCGCCCCCGGCAGCGACCTGTTCTCTTGGACCGTCTCCATATCGAACAATGCTTCCAACCAAGTCTTCGGGTTTGTACCTGAAAATACGATGAACTTACCAAGCAGTAGTACTACCACCGCGACGCCGTCGTATTCCTACGGGCTCAGTAGTAGTAGTAACCTTCTCATGAAAACAGGAGTAGCCAATAATGGTTACGGCGTGAGTAACCACGGCTTCCCAATCGCAGTGATTCCACCTGGTAAGGAGGTCACCATGACTCACAACAAGAAAGAGAAGAAGATACACGTGATCGCGGACAAGAAGATCATCAAGTCGTTTGACGTGCTAAACATAGACTACCGCTTCGGCATAGCCTCGTATAATAACTTGAAAGTCAACTTTGTGAAGAGCAAGGATAACTGCATGGTTCACGGCTTCACCAGCTGCACTAACGAGGTGTGTCGCATATGCCCGGTATGTGACCTCTGCACTGGTTACGGCAAATCGTGTGCTAGTAAGGCCATTCCTAAGATTAAAGGCAGTGAGTGCGGATGTGGTATCGGAGATCCCGGTTGCCAGAACTGCGGTGTGTGCAAGAGTTGCTGTGCCTTAAGGAATATATGCGGCGCATCTTTGCACGATGGAAAAGCGTTCTTGGGTGACAAATTTGCTTCAATGTCCGGTATAAAGTGGGACTACAACTCTGCCGCAGCAGAATATAGTGTGCGTCAAGCATTGGAGTCAGAGGAAAATCAGAAGTCAATGCGCGGCAATACCTCAGATGATAGTGACAGCGACTATGGCTCGGATGTGGACTCCGATAGCGGCACGCAATCCAGTGACGGCGACGCGACGTCTGCAGTTGCTGAAGATCCAGAGCTGCTCGATAATATACGTTTTACCCAAGAATATACCGCAGTTGACACCTTCGACAGCGAGTCTTCCACGGCGCCAGTTACCTTAGCACCTGGTACTATGCGCGCCATGTTGGAGAGACTGTCGACTTATGAATACGTGCAGCAAGAGCACTACAAAGCGATTGACACGGTGAACGGTTTCATCAATTATCGTGACAAAGAAGGCTCAACCGCAGCGCACTATGCGGCGCAGATTGGATTGCATAAAACTTTGCAAGTTCTTCTTGGAGCAGGTTAGCTACCCACTCACTCACTTACTTACTTACTTACTTACTTACTCACTCACTCACTTAGGAGCGAACAAGTTTTTGATGAACAGAAGGCGCGAGTACCCTGCGGCGCTAGCTCTGGGTATCAATGTGACTGATGAGAACTTACAGAAGTTGCATTTAATTTGCAATAAACGTGACTTCATCAAGGGCAAGCTGCTGCAGTGCGCGTTGAAGACGCCGATCGACTGGCGTCTGGATGTCAACGACGATCTGTATGAAGTAGAGCAAGCGTTGGTAGACAATCCGCCTCGAAAATCTGATGCGTTGAAGCATGCAGAAGCTTGTGTGAAGGACAATCATCCATTCGCTGACTTGTACTACGCCCTGTCTCTGATGTACAACAAGTATCCCGTCCGTCAGGCAGAGCGTTGCATCCAGCAATTCGAGAGCAAGATAGAGACTGGTTTGGTGAGTGAAGTGCCACCTATATACTATTTCTTGAGGTATTACATTTGGTACAGCACCGGCAGGTCCAAGAAGAAGCTTGATCGCTTGCGAGCGGCTGATGCGCTGTCATTGTGTCGCTTATACCCTTGTTTAAGTGAGTTTCTAGACGATGAGACAGACACCGTTGACAAGGAAGTAGTGGCAGAGAAGCTGGATGATATTGAGATGTCTATTCTCGAAGATGATGACGAGGACGATGACTATCTAGAGGACGACGACAGGGATCCCGACTCGCCAGGGAACCAGTGGAAGCTAGCAAAAGAGTCGTTGGATGCAACCAGTGCGTCTATGGATAAACTGATGAAGCTTACTGGTATGCGTGAAATTAAAAAGAACGCAGTGAACATATTCAAGGACATGCTGTTGGCGAAGAAGAGAAAGGAGCACGGCGTGGATGCAGACGTCACAACAGGTATGAATTTCTTGTTTGTTGGCAATCCTGGAACCGGGAAGACAACAGTTGCAACCTTATTCGCTGCCATCATGGTCGAGCTGGGATTCCGCACCAATGCCACGCCTATCATCAAGCACTGCACCGACGTGCAGTCTGAAGGAGAGGCTGAGTTCGAGAAAACATGCGTGAAGGCAAAGAACGGCACGTTGTTCATCGACGAAGCTTATCTGCTGAAGCCAGCGCCAAAGGGCTCGAATGCCAACACGGACAGCAAGATACTAGACATTTTACTGCGATATTCAGAAGAAAATCGCGAGAATACGACGTTTATCCTGGGTGGCTACAAGGAGGACATCCTGAACATGTTCAACTACAACGACGGCTTCAAGAGCAGATTCCCAATAACTTTGGATTTCGCTGACTACGATGACAGACAGCTAGCGAAGATATACCGCACCTTCATCAAGGAAAGAAGGTTAGTACTTGAGAGTAAGAAGGAGTGCGGCATATCACTAGCTAACGTGGTAGCGGCGCGGGTCGGTAAGGCAAGAGGGAAGAAAGGGTTTGGTAATGCGAGAGACGTGAGGGCATACCTCGACAGGAATATTAAAGCCAACAAGGACCGTCTCGGCACATTGTTGCTGCTCAAGCATGACCTCACCGCCAAGCAATTAGTAACTTTAAGCCGAATAGATGTCTTGGGTGACAAGCCCGACATTTCTATGTCGCCAGTCTTGAAGGAGTTGAACTCGATGATTGGGTTGAAGAAGGTCAAGGACCTGGTGCGCGGCCTAATCGCGTTACAATCACAAAATTATGAAGCCGAAGCGCGAGGTGAGAAGGCGCAAGTTGTGGCCTTGTCTCGCATGTTCCTAGGAAACCCTGGCACCGGTAAGACTACCGTTGCCAAGTTATACGCGCAGCTATTGCGTGAGTTAGGACTACTTTCTAACGGCGATTTGATTAAGTGTACCGCTGCCGACTTGACAGCCGGTCATGTTGGAGGAACAAGTGAGAAAGCTTTGGCTATCATGAAGCAAGCTGAAGGCAATGTACTACTGATCGATGAAGCATATTGCCTCGATCCTACTAGAGGAGGAGGTGGTGTCGGCGCAGGGGTCAACTATGGCGGTGAAGCGCTGGATGTGATCGTGCAGAAACTAGATGGATCTGCGGGTCAAGACATGGCCATCATCCTAGCTGGGTACGAGCCCGAAATGATGCAGATGATGAGAAATAGTAACCCAGGTCTCTCCGGCAGGTTCCAGCCGCAAGATGCCGTTAGATTCGACGACTACACTGACGACGAGTTGTACGAGATCCTGCTGGGTATGGTGTGCAAGAGTCACTTGATGATCGAGCCTGAGACAGCTAGAGGCGCGGTGGCGTTGATAAGCCAGTCCAGAAGACTAGGGAAATTCAGAAATGCAGGAACCGTTGAGAATTATCTCGGTCGCGCGAAGGCGAATAAAGCCAAGAGATTACAAGATGCGTTCAAGGCAAAGAAGGCGATAGCTGCTGGCACTCCCGCAGCGGGCATCCCGGTAAGCGGCGCAGATCCAGACCCTAATCTGCTCATTGCAGAAGACTTTATTGACGAGAAATTGAGTGTGGAAAAAGGTAGAGAAGCATTCGATGATCTCTTCAACATCCCGCAAATCAAGTCGTACATCGACGAGTTAGAGGTCTTCATCAAGGGTTGCTTGAAGGAGAAGATCAACCCCGTCGACCTGGTGTCGTCCATGCACATGGTGTTCACCGGGCCACCGGGCACAGGCAAGACTACCATCGCCAAGCGGATGGGTATCTTGTTCATGCAGTTGAAGTTGCTTCCTTCATCGAAAGTTGTCAAGACGACCGGTACGCAGCTGCAAGGGCGATATGTAGGTGAAACAAAAACTAAAGTAATAGCAAAAATGGAAGAAGCTTTAGGCGGAATCCTGTTCATCGATGAAGCCTACGCGATGGTGGCAGGCGACGGTCGTGTGCACTACGGCGACGAGGTCATCACTACGATGGTGGAGCTCATCACCCAAGACGAATACCACGGAAACCTCATCGTTATCATGGCTGGCTATGAGAACGACATGAACAACCTCTTCAAGCGGGCGAATGAAGGATTTAGAAGCAGATTTGATAAGAAAAGACTCGTTTTCCCACCTTGGGATGCCAGGGTTTCGATGGATCTGACTCTGTCTCTGATGGACAAGGAGAACAAGCGATTCACTGAGTCCGCCAAGGAGATCATGGCTCACTACTTCGAACAGGTTACTTACTTACTTACTCACTCACTTACTTACTCACTCACTCACTCACTCACTCACTCACTCAGGCCTCGAGGTTATCCACATGGGCAAGTGCTCGTGATGTTGTCGAGACACTCGCGCCGCAGTTACAAAACGCTCGTTACATTCGCTTATCACATGAAGAGCGAATCAAGGCGTCGATGATGAAACCTGCGGATGCAGCAGTGGGCAAGGCCAGCAGACGCCGCGAAGTCGATATTCCGGAGCTGCCGCCCTTCACTGAAGCAGATGTCAATCAAGTATTCACCAAGTTTATAGGTGATCGTGGCGGTACAGTGCAGAAGTTCCAACCAGCAGCGATCAGACCTACTACAACTATCAACTTTTCCCCGCCATCTTCAGGATCACTTGCTGTGCAGCAAATATCCAGCATTGAAGAGTACAACACAGGTACTCACTCACTCACTCACTTACTCACTCACTTACTCACTCACTCACTCACTCACTCACTCACTCACTCACTCACTCACTCACTCTCAGTTAAAGCAAGTACCTCTGTGTTTGTGTCTCTATTTGTCGACAATCACTGCAAGTCAGCAGTGAATGCGCTTGCATCCGATATAGCAGAATTCTTGGAGGAGAATCCCACCTCGCAGATCAACTACATCAATATTGACGGCGATGAAAGCGGGCAGTCGCGCGCGCTGGCGGAGTCGTTGAAGGTGACGATGGTCCCCACCATCATCTACAGCGCGTCTGGCGCGGAGGTCAGCAGAGACGCGGATATAACATGGGAGAAGATGAAACTATTAATACAAAACACAAAGAAAGCTGTCGTTACTCATTACAAGTCGGAGGTTCTCGAGTTGGAGGTGGCGGCGGAGCTGAAGCAGCTCGTTGAAGCACGCAAAGACTGCTTGATTGCCGTTTATTTCACTCACCAACAGAGTGAAAATAGCAAGAGGTTGAGTCCCATCTTCACTCAAGTGGCTGCGAACTACAGGGATGTCTTGTTCGTGCGCCTTGCTAGCAATGACCACGAGGGCGTTGGCGCCATGTTCGGCATCAAACACTTGCCTTCGTGCAGCCTCTACTTCAACGCGGCTTTATGGGGCTCGATCGACGAGCAATCCCTGTCTGTTACTCATTTTTCCAATGAAATTCAACGTAAAATCAAGGAATTTTCAATGATGAGAGAAAAACCAGGTGCTGGGATCCCAGGCGCAGTGGGAGGAGGAGGGTTCTTCAGTCTCCCAGTGAAAGGAGGGGGAAGCAACCACGCAAGCAGCGAGAAGAAGCACCTTATCAATGATGAAAGTGACTCAACAATGGACGCTGTTGCTCTTCCTCCAGCGCCGATGCAGCCAGTGCACAAGCATCAGGTGAAGCATGCGGTGGTGCACAAGACAACCAGCGACGACCCGGATAAGAAGCCTGATTTCATTGGTATTCTGGAAGAATGTTGCGCCGAATTGCAGTATAATCCCGAGAAAATCGTGCAAATCCTGGACAAAAAGGAGTACCCCGACGAGCTGCTGGACCTCATGATGTCCAAGACGTGCATAACGGACAAGAACGTGATCATCGAAGGGATTGAGATGGATCGCGCGGATTTGTTGCAACGAATGAAGAAATTAGTGATACAAATGAAGAAAGAAAAGTCGGAGAAAGAGCGACGTATCCAGGAGAAGTGCAGGGTTATGGGGATGTGCTGCATGGGCTATGAATGGCTGAAAATAGACGGTGGCTATCAATGCGCAGGTGGCTCGCACTTCCTCAACGACAAGGACTTAGCTGATTAACATACAAGTAATTATGTAACATATAAAAAAGAAACTACTTACTCACGCGTTACTGCGGCCATTTCCAGCTTGCTAAGTGCAAAATCGCCGCCTCGGAGTCCTTCGATGTTAGCTCACTGAAGTGAGGGTAGTGCAGCGGTATGTTCGGCTTGCCGTCGCTGTTGTCGTCGGGACACAGCGCAGGGTACCGCCTGCGTATGAGGCTCCTCAATGCGTCGAATACCTTGCTATTCCCATATTCATTCAAATGAAGTCCGTCTCGCAGGTCACTTAACTCTATCTTCTTGTTGCCGTCGTCATTGCTGTGCAAGTCTACTAAACCAAGATTATATTCAGCAGCCAACTCTCTGACCGTTGCAGCATAAGGAGCGACTTGTTCGTTAGATCTAGTAGGCCAATGCTCGCTGTTTACTGCTGGCGGAGTAATAATAACTATGACGATATTCTCATTGATACTTCGAATGTACTGAATAATAGCTATTAAATTCTCTTTATACTCAGCAACACTTACATGTTGATCTGCGGTAGCGTGTACTGCATCATTGGCACCAAGGAATAGAGTGACTAATGAGACTGTTTGTATGAATGAAATATCGCTCGAAGACAGAATTCCTTTATCAATAATTGCGCGTATCCAACGGCTATTATAACCACTATATCCCCGGTTTATAACATCCGCAGTACGATGATAGTAATCTGCTAACGCAGCACCCCAGCCTCGATGCTCAACAGAGAATGATTGCTGCGTTATCGAGTCGCCAATAAGAACGAGTTTCTTGCGTTGCTGCGGTTGAAACATCACACTATAAATCAAGATATTTAGACGCCAATTACTCTGAACTTGATCAATGAAGGCTGCGCTACCTCCTTTCTCTTCCCTTTCAACTAGATGAGGAGGGAAAGACGCCTCTTCTTTCTCCTTCATTATCAATTCCACACCATTTGGCGGAGAAAAAAAAAGGAAGAAATAGTGGAAGTTGAGGTTCCAGAGGTGGTTCCACATGCTTGTATCACTGTTCTTTGCCATGTTACTCGTCTCCAGCTGCTGTTCAATTCGCTTGACTGCAATAAAAGCAAAGCGTTTCCATGGTATAAGCCGCGCTTTATGCAGTGGAAAGGCGAATAGAGATGGACTGGGGAAGCCGAAAGGTACTTACTACACTAATCACTTCACTATTACACTTGCTTACTCTGCGGCGCATTTCCCTTCTGCAGGTTACTTTGATGGCCAGATGAGGTACATATTAGAAAAGCAGACGAAGTCTGGCTTACCAGGTATGCAACGTTATTTCTTATTCTTTCTAGCTGAATAACTCATTACTTTGCTGACTTCAGACACAGCACCCAAGCCGTTTATTGTGTTGGGAATCGAATCGTCCTGTGACGACACCGGTGTAGCCGTTGTGAGATCGGACGGTGTTATATTATCGAATGTAGTTTACTCGCAATATGGTATTCTCACTCACTTACTCACTCACTCACTCACTCACTTACTCACTCACTTACTCACTCACTTACTCACTCACTTACTCACTCACTCACTCACTCACTCACTCACTCTTACTTACTCACCTACTTAGGGATACATGAAAAGTTTGGAGGCGTGGTACCATCTTTAGCGATGGAAGCACATAAAGCGAATATAGAATTGGCACTCAAAGATGCCATTTCAAAGGCTGGATTGCGTGGTGTGGAAGATGTCGACGCCATCGCGGTGACGAAAGGCCCTGGGCTAGAGATATGCCTGCGAGTGGGATTAAGAAAAGCACAGGGTACTCACTCACCTACTCACCTAATCACTCACTCACTGGCTTGCTTACTCACTCACTCACTCACTGGCTTGCTTACTCACTCTTACTCACTCACTCACTCACTCACTCACTCACTTACTCACTCACCCACTCACTCAACTGCACTACCCAGCATTAGCAAAAGAGTTCAGCAAGCCGTTCGTGACGGTCCACCACCTGGAAGCGCACTGTCTCATCGCGAGGCTGGCCGGAGTGAAGATAGAGAAAGAGGAAAAACCAACGGATTTCCCGCACCAAGTGGTCAAAGTAGACGGCAAAGACGAGAAGTTCCCGCACTTTACACCGAAGATTTCGTATCCGTTTTTGGCGCTGCTTGCGTCAGGTACCCACTCACCTACTCACTCACCTACTCACTCACCTACTCACTCATCTACTCACTCACTCACTCACTCAGGCGGTCACACTTCTATACTTATTTGCAAAGGGTTAGGTGAGTATGAGATGCTCGGCGGGACCTTAGACGACGCGTTAGGGGAAGCGTTTGACAAAGCGGCCCGATTGATCGGTCTTAAATTGGATGTAAGCGGCGGTGCCGCTGTTGAAGGTACTCACTCACTCACCTACTCACTTACTCACTCACCTACTTACTCATCTACTTACTCACCTTGTAGCAATGGCCGTGAATGGAAATCCGAATGCGTACAGCATCAAGGTGCCGATGAGAGACAAGAACAATTGCGATTTCTCGTATGCGGGCTTGAAGAACTCCTTCCGAATGGCCGTTATGAAGGCGCGCGAGGACCTGGGGATTAGTGACTATGACAGGTTACTCACTCACTCACTCTTACTCACTCACTCTTACTCACTCACTCACTTACTTACTCACTCACTCACTCACTCACTCAGTACAAATGCGCCTTCCGGACAAATGGAAGCGGCACCGCCTCCAGTAGTTTTGCCTGAGAATGTTGCGGCCGATTTGTGCGCAACGTTTCAAAATGTTGCGTTTAGTCACGTCGAAGGTACTCACTCACCTACTCACTCACTCACTCACTCACTCACTCACTCACCTACTCACCTACTCACTCACTCACTCACTCACCTACTCACGCATTGCAGATCGGATACAGCGAGGGCTGGAGTACGTCGAGGACAACAGCATCGCCATAAGCGCGCTGGTTGTGGTGGGAGGAGTCGCGGCCAACAAGAACTTACGGAGTCGGTTACTGAAAATTGTAGAAAATAAAAATGTAAATAGCAGGGTTGCGGGTACTCACTCACTCACCTACGCCCTCACCTACTCACTCACCCACTGACTCACTCACTTACTCGCTCACCTACTCACTCACCCACTGACTCACTCACTCACTTACTCACTCACTCAATCCCTCTCTTAGGACCTATTGATTTGATATTTCCGCCGGTCTCGCTGTGTACCGACAACGGAGTCATGGCTGCATGGGCGGGTGTGGAGAAGTTAGTCTTGGAAATTTCAGATCCCATCGACGAGCAAGAGGCCGTCGCCCGCTGGCCCATCGGCTCGCAGATCGCCAATGCGACCTTCACCAAGCGAGAGAAAGACAAAAGAATTCGGGGAACAAGTGAGTAGGTGAGTAGGTGAGTGAGTGAGTGAGTAGGTGAGTGAGTGAGTGAGTGAG
>JACCDO012093747.1_pt1 | contig 25696 bp, 22 predicted proteins | sample 7446101 | NCBI WGS metagenome assembly JACCDO01 (sample SAMN15323440, study PRJNA562643) | freshwater metagenome | isolation source: river surface water | place: USA:Blue River Watershed | collected 2017-08-16 | reverse complement strand
CGTCAACCGCGGTGACCGGCTCCAAGAAGAGGAATTTCGAGGGGGCGGAAGCCTTGTTGGCCTCGTAGACCGCGGCGTTGGTGGTCTTGAGGTTCTCCGCGGTGAAGCGGTCCTTCGCGTAACCGAGGCCGGGGCCGCCGATCAGACCGGCGGAGAGCATGCCGATGCCGCCCATGATGGACATGGCGACGGCACCGGAGCGCGGGAAGCGATCACCCACCACCGCGAGCATGGTCGGCCAGAAGAACGTCTTGCCGACCGCGTAGAGCCCGAGGGCCAGCAGGGCGATCACGAAGGAGTTCATCCCGGAGGCGAGCTGCAGCCCGACGAACGCCAGCAGGGCGGACGTGAGCAGGAGGCCGATCGGTGAGAGGCCGAGCTTGGTCTCGATGAAGTTGGCGCAGAAGCGCAGGCCGAACATGATGGCGGAGGTCCAGACGAAGAGGATCTTGCCCTGCTCCGGCGTGAAGAGGTTGCCGGTGATGGCCTCGATCCAGCCGTCGGTGCCGAGCTCGACCGCGCCGACGAGGGCGTGGGTCACGAACAGGACGAAGAGCAGGAAGGAACCGAACGAGAAGCGCGTCAGCACGCCGACCGCGATGAGGAGCACGCCACCGATGGCGAAGCCCATCGCGGCGCCGCCGAAGAACAGCGCGAGGAGGTAGCAGGCCACCGCGGCGCCCAACAGGCCGACGTCCTTGAACATGTCGGCGAAGCTCGCGCCCTTGGCGGCGGCCTCCGACTTCGGGAACGACTGCCCCATGAACATGATCGCGTAGGCGACGGTCGGGACGAGGTAGAAGGCCAGCTGGCCCTTCCAGCCGAGGCCCATCACGTTGCCGAGCAGGTAGGAGGCGACGGCGCCGACCACCATGCCGAGCGGCCAGGAGGCGTGGAGGATGTTGAGGTAGTGCGTGCGGTTGTGTGGGAAGACCGTCGCGACGAGCGGATTGGCGACGGCCTCCAGCGTGCCGTTGGCGTACGCGAAGATGAACATGCCCCAGTAGAGGTAATCGTAGGCGTTCGCCTTGGTGGCCATGAACGTCACGACCGCCGAGAGCACGTGGCCCAGCAGCGCGAGGGCGACCAGCTTGCCGTAGCCCAGCTTGTCGACGATCACGCCGCCGATGATGATGCCGAAGCAGAATCCGGTGAAGCCGGCGCCGCCGATGGCGCCCAGTTGCGTGGCCGTGAAGCCGTACTCGGACGCCCAAGCGCCGAAGATGCCACCGCGGAGGGCGAAGCCCACGCCGGCGGCCAGGATGGCCATGAAGCCCGCCCACAACAGCCGGTTGGCGTTGGGCACGGTGCCTTGGTTGCTGATCTCAGGATTGCTGGTCATAGCGGGTTTTTGACTGGGTTGAGTTGAGGAACGAACAAAACGGGTGCGCGGTCGCGATCACGCCGGGCGCAGGGGACTTGGGGCAAAGGAGGGGCTCAAATGGGGTGGAAGCCGAGGCGAAGTTGAGAGTGCGCCGCGCACACGGCAAGGGCACATTTCTCGACGCGAGGTGTCATGAGGGCATCCCAATCTCGCCGAACGGCCGCCATGAAAAGGATCCTTCTTCGCCTCCTCTCACGCTCCACTTCATCATCGGATGCCCCGACCGCCGTCACCGTACCGACGGCCGGCGCCGCGGAACCACGCGGGAAGTTTCGCCCTCCCGCCCTCCCGGATCCTCTGCCCGCCGACGGCCAGTCCGCCCCCCGACGGGACCGTCGGCCCCGACTCCTGCCCGCGGATTGAGCCGCGGAACTCAGGTCGGGGCCACGACCCACTGCACCCGAACGGCTGCTCCCGGCCCTTGGGCGAGAACCCGTCCGAGCGGGCCCGCGATGAGGCGGGCCTCCTCGTCGAAGCGCCACGGCGGATTGATCACGGCCAAACCGCAGCCGGAGAGCCGCGGTTGCCCGTCGAGGGCGGCAACGGTGAGTTCCACGGTCAGCACCGGCGCGGGCGCCAAGGTCGCCAGTTCCGCGATGAACTCGTCGGCGCGCGCCCGGCCGGTGAGCGGGTACCAGAGCGCGAACACCCCGCCCGCCAGTCGCCGGAGGCCGGCGCGGAGCGCGGTCAACGCTTGGGCGAACTCATCGGGCGCCTCATAGGGAGGATCGATCAGCACCAGCGCCCTCCGCTCCGGCGGCGGAAGCACGGCCGCAACCGCGGCGTAACCATCGGCGCAGCGCACTTCGCAGCGCCGGAAACCGGCGGTCACCGCACGAAGCGCGTCGGCCTCGGCCGCGTTCAGCTCGCAAAGCACGCTCCGGTCCACGGGCCGCGCCAACGCGGCCACCAGCAGGGGCGAACCCGGATAGAAGCGCGGGGAGACGCCGAGGTTCCCGCGGTTGCGGTCGTGCTCCCGCACCAGCCCGACGTACTCCGCCAGCGGACCGGGGAGATCCCGGACCTCCCAAAGCCGGCCGATCCCCGCGGGCCACTCCGGTTCCCGCGCGAGGGAGTCGCCCGCCGCGGCCACCGCCAGGTCGTAACGCCCGCGGCCGGCATGGGTGTCGACGAAGAGGAATCCCTTTTCCTTCCGCTGCAGACCGCGCACGAGCGCCACGAGCAGCGCGTGCTTGAGCACGTCGGCGAAGTTCCCCGCGTGGAATTGGTGCCGGTAGTTCATGTCGCCCCGCGCGGGGCCGGTTCAACCGACCGGCACCTTGACGACCGTCTTCCGCACCGCGACCGCGGAGCCACCGGACCGGAGGCCCGGCAGGTGGACGTCGGTCGGAAAGAAGACCGCCACGTCGCCGGCCCCGAGCCGCACGACCGATGCGCCCGTCGCGTCGGCATGGTGCGTGAAGTCCCGCTCCGCGTCGTATGGGACCTGCACGGCACTCCGCGCGGCGTCGACGACCTCGATCACCTCGTCGCCGGCAACGACGACCTGCACGTCGATGAAGCGGCGGTGGGACTCGAAGAACCCCTCCGTGCGAACCTTGGTGAAGTAGGCCTGCTCCATCGCGAACGCGCCGCCCTCCAGCTCGACCCGCGCCGACTTGCCCGGCTCGATCGCGAGCAGGCGGGCGCGGGCGGCCGACCCTTCACGCAGCACCTCGGCCGCGTAGGCGAGCGCGGCGACGAAGCCCGGCGTGCGCGGGCACTGCTCCCGCACCGTGGCGAAGGATCCGATGATGGCCATGCCGCAAATCGACCCCGCGCCGGCGGCGCTGGCAAGCCGCGAAACCTCAGCGGCGCTTCTCGGTGAGCGGCAGCATCACGCCGCGCCGGAAAAGCGTGACCTGACCGGTGCTCGAGGAGACCACGATGGCGATGCAGTTGGCCGCGACGCTGATCGCGGCGCCGGCCGCGTGGCGCGCGCCCAGCCCGCCGGGCAGCGCGTGGGTGGTGTCCATGGCCTGGATCAGGCTGCCCGCCGACTCCACGACGCCGTCGCCGCGGATCAGGAACGCGCCGTCGATGGACGAGAATTCCTTCACCGTCTCGTCCATGAACGGATTGAGGATGTTGCGGTCCTCCTCCTTGTATCCGAAGAAAGGATTCAGGACCAGCGGCTTCGACATGCCGCCGACGCGCTCGGTGTCGCCCACCACGAACAGGCAGCCCACCGGCCGGCCCTCCCGGCCCTCGACGGCGAGCTCGGTGGCGACCGCGATGACGCGTTCCAGCACCTCCGGCTTCACGTCGCCCGGCAGCAGGTCGGCGGTCGAACCGGTGAGCAGCGTCTGAAACTCCCGCTCGATGTCGACCACCACGAGGGTGTCGAACTGGTTGCTGCCCGTGATGCCGCCGAGGCAACAGATCCGGTCGGTGAACTTCACGACGCCGCGCGTCAGGGCGACCAGCATGGCGCTGCGCAGCTGCGCGAGGCGTTGCCGCGAGAAGGAGCGCACCTGGATCGTCTCATGGAAGCGGGCGTCGCCGTCATCGCCCACCTCGAGCGCATTACGCGTGACCAGGATGGTCCTCAGGCTGGAGCGCAGCACGCCCGGCTGCAGGCCGCCGATGAAGGTGTCGCCGAAGATGACGACCGAGGCGCACCCGGCGCCCTTGGCGACGCGCTCGGCCTCACGGAACATGAGCCGGTTGATGCGGTTTTGCTGGGCCTCGATCGCACGGATCCCGCCGAAGCCGCCCACGAGGCGCTCGTGCAGCGCGTCGAGGTCGGGCGCGTTGACCAGGTTGTCGACGAGGTCCTTGTCCTTAACCTGTCGCGCGATCGACGCGAGCACCTGCAGGTAGTCGCGGGCGTTCTCCCCCGCGATCAGCATGACGATGAGGTGGACGCGTTCGTCGGCCATCGCGCCGTCGTGGCGGATGCCGACCCGGCTGCGGCCGATCGCGAGCACGTAGCGCCGGCCCATCCGCACGCGCACGTGCGGGAGTGCGACGCCGAAGCCCAGGTAGGTGGTCATCGTGCTCTCGCGCGCGAGAAGACCGCGCAGGAGCGACTCGCGCTTGAGGTCGGGGAACTTGTCGACGCAGACCTCGAGCAGCTCCTGCAGCGCGCCCTCGAGGTCGAGGCTGCGCAGGTCGACGATGCGGCCGCGGGAGACGATCTTTTCCAGCCGCATGGTCGATCGTTGCGCGGTTCAGCCGCGGGAGCTCAGCGCTCCCAGTCGAGCGCTCCCTTGCGAACCTCGTACACGAGGCCGAGCACGAGGACGCCGATGAAGAACAGGACCGGGCCCAGGATGGGGATGCCGCCGGCGAGGAACTCGCGGTAGATGAACGTCCACGGGATCAGGATCACCACCTCGAGGTCGAAGAGCATGAAGAGCAGCGCCGTGAGGTAGAACTTCACCGAGAACCGGGCGTGGACGAGGCCCTCGCCCGCGACACCGCACTCGTAGGCACTGTCCTTGATCCGGTTCTTCCGGAAGCGCTGCCCGAAAAGGTGGCTGGCGCCGATGACTCCGCCGGTGATGAGCGCCGCGAGAGCGGCCTGGATCAGAAACGGGAGATAATCGGCGGAGTTCATGCGCTGATCTAGGAATTGGCCCCACGCTGCGTGCATCCGCAAGAGGTAATTTCCCGCCGCACGCATCCGAACCGCGGCGGGGCACGCCGCACGACAGATGCGCGCAACGATCGGAGATTCCCGTTGACGCACCTCGGGCGCGCGCCTTTCTTCGCCGCCCTCCCGTGGCTCGGTAGCTCAGTTGGTAGAGCAGAGGACTGAAAATCCTTGTGTCCCCGGTTCGATTCCGGGCTGAGCCACCACTTTAAGCCGCCCCGCCCGCCAAGCGGGGCGGCTTTCTTAAGCGGGAGGGGCACCGCGGTGCGGCCGCGGAGTGCAGATTTCGCCCATTGCGGCGTAAGTACAAAACCTCAGGCACTGAAGGATTTATCCGCTTGGTGCCGCGCTTCGCCGCCGCACCATTAAGAACCGTGAAACGGTTTCACCGAGGCTTCCTGCTGCTTCTGCTGCAAGCATGGTGCGCTACCGCCTCGCCGGGCGCCGAGGGGGCACAATCGCCTGAGCCGCGCGCGGCCTATCGCGTCGCGGTTCACCGTAACTCCGGACCATTCTCGTCCGTGAATGAGGATGATCGCCCCGTCGGGTTCGCCGAAGAGATCCTCGCGGAAATTTCACGCCGCTCAGGGGTGCGGCTGGAACCCGTGCTGGGCTGGTGGCATGAACACCTGGTCGCATTCAAGCAGGGCAGGATCGACGCCCTCTGCGGAATCAGCCCGGACGGCCCGGAGGATCACGCGATCATCGATTACTCCATCTCCCTCGTGACCGTGCACGCGATGAGCTTCACCCGGGCGGGAAGCCAACCGATCACGCGGATCTCCGAACTGTCGGGCAAGCGGGTCGGCACCATGAGCGGCAGCAACTCCCTCACGTTCCTCCGGCAGCAAAACCTACCCGGGGTCACCTTGCTGGAGTTCAAGGACACCCGCTCCTACTTCGCTTCGCTCCGCAAGGGCGAATGCGACGCGGCGATCACCAACACCCTCAATCAATTCTCCCCCGTCGAAAGGGAAGGACTGGAGTCCAGCTTCCTCGCGGACCTCAGGGTCAACTTCTACTGCGGCACGCAGAAGGGGGACCGGCGCCTGCTCTCCATCCTTAACGAGGGCATCGCCGGCTTGATGCACGACGGCACCTACGACCGCATATACTCCAAGTGGATCGGCCCCGTCGAACCGCGCCGGATCACGGCCACCGACCTCAAACCATATCTCGTCCCGGCCCTGCTCGTGGTGGCGCTGATCGCGGGGCTGCTGCTCTGGCAGCAGTACTACCTGCGGCAAATCGCACGGCATGCGAAGGCCGCCGAGGAGGCCAATCTCGCCAAATCGAGGTTCCTCGCGTCGATGAGCCACGAGATCCGCACTCCGATCAACGGAATCGTGGGCATGACCGACCTGCTTCTGGCCACGCCGCTCAATCGGGAACAGCAGGAAATGGCGCGAGTGACCCAGCAGTGCTCCGACTCCCTGCTGCGCATGATGAGCGACGTGCTGGATTTTGCCCACATGGAGTCGGGCAAGCTGGTACTCGACTCCCTGCCGTTCTCTCCCCGCCAAAGCGTCGAGACCTGCCTGACCTCGCTTGCGATCACGGCCTTCGAGAAAAATCTCGAATTAGCCCACCACATCGCGCCCGACGTGCCCGTCGAGGTCATGGGAGACCCAGTGCGCGTGGGACAGATCCTGACCAATCTCGTCAACAACGCGATCAAGTTCACCGCGAAGGGGCACGTCACGGTGACGGTCCGTCGCCAAGCGGATTCCGGGGATCACATCGCGCTGCGTTTCGAGGTGAGCGACACCGGAATAGGCCTTTCAGAGGAGGAAAAGTCCCGGCTTTTTCAGCCGTTCACTCAGGCGAACCAGACCACGACCCGCCGGTACGGCGGTACCGGGCTGGGTCTCGCGATCTGTCGGCAACTCGTCCAGGCAATGCAGGGAACGATCGGCCTCGAGAGTTCACCCGGGCAAGGCTCCACCTTCTGGTTCACCCTCACCTTGCCGCGAGCGCCGGGCTCCGCCGCGGCACCCGAGTGCCCCGACCTGCGGGGACGGAAGATCTTGATCGTCGACGACCATGCGGAGACACGCCGCTCCCTGCAGAGCGGACTGGCCGCGTGTGACGCCACGGTCGAAACGGCGGGCGACTCCGCCGAGGCGCTCGGTCTTTGCCGCATCACCCACGCCGCGGGTGCCCCCTTTTGGCTGGCGTTGATCGATCTCAACCTGCCGGGCGTCTCCGGCCTCGAGTTCATCCAGGCGCTGCGCCGCGACCCGGCCTTCGCCGGGCTGCCCGTGGTGCTGATGGTGAATCTGGGGACGGTCATACCTCCCGAAGTGCTACGATCCAACGGGATCCATGGCGTCATCACCAAGCCGCTGCGGCGGACCCAGGTGCTCGGCTCGATCGCGGAACTGTTGCCGGAAGACGCCGCGTCCAATTTCCGGAGCCCCCACGGAGAGCGGATCGGAGGCAGAAGCTCCGTGCTGATCGTCGACGACAGCCTCGTGAACCTGCAGGTGTTGCGACGCATGAGCGAGCGACTCGGGCTGTCCTGCACCGAAGCGATGAACGGCCGAATAGCGGTGGAGGCCTTCAGCCGGGGTGCCTTCGCCCTCGTGCTCATGGACTGCCAAATGCCCGAAATGGATGGATTCGAGGCGACCCGCAGGATCCGACAGGTTGAGAACCAGCGGCGTGCCGTGGATCCCACCTACCAGCCGGCGAGGATCATCGCGGTGACCGGCGACGCCATCGCCAGCACACGGGATGCCTGCCTCAAAGCAGGGATGGACGACCACCTGAGCAAACCGGTCCACATCGAGATCCTCGCCCGGGCGCTGAATCCGCAGGGCCGGGCATCCTGAAAACTCCGCCCGCGGAAAACCAGGGTACGGGCCCAGAGGCCGCCGGACCGACACTTTCCCCATTTCCAGCCGTCAGCGGCGCATCGCGGTCAACGGGCGAAGCTGTGCCGCCCCGTCCATGACTTGCTGCCAGAGCGAGTCCTCCCCGGGCATCCCAACCCGCGCCAGACGGGCTGAGATCTCGGCAAGGGCCGGTTCCACGACCCGATGCCGAGGATCCGCCGGTAGCTCGGGCCGCACCAACCGCGTGAGCGCCCAGCACGCCCAGGCGCGCCACACACGCTGCTCGCGCCGGGGCTCATTCATCCGCCCGGCGTAGTGCTGGAAATGCACCCGCGGGTTGCCGAGGAAGACTCCTTCCGGCGTATGCGCGATGATCCACGCCACCGCCGCGTACGGCATCGGGTGCGCGATGACCTCGGGCTCGTGGCCGTCGACGTCAGCTCCCATCGCACGATCGAGACAGAGGATCGCGCGTGCCGCGAAACCCTCCTCCCAACGCGAGGCGGAGTACCGCAGGCAGGCGAGGTAGAAGGCCCCTCCTCGGTCGCCGTGGCGAAACGCGTGGAGCGCGCGCCAGTCCATCCCGGCCTCGGCAGCGGGCAGATGGGGACACGGGGGAAACGTGGGCGGCACGTCGCAGTCGTGAACGGCGGGCACGCGTGGGTCAACCGGGGCCCGGCCGCGCACTTTCGCTTGGCGCGGCCCGCGGTTTCCGCGACAACCCCGCCCCCTGAGCACCGCCGAGGAAACAAGCTCCCCGCCGCCGCCCTCCCCCGCCGACCGCCGCGTGCACCGCGTCGCGTGGTGGCGCTGGCTGCTGCTCCTGCCCATCGGGATGCTCCTGCGCGCCTGGGGGCGCACGCTGCGGTTCGACGCCACCCCGGAGGACGTGCGCAACTACACGCGGCATGACGTCCCCGTCGCCATCGTGCTCTGGCACAACCGGCTGTTCCTCGCCGCGGAGATCGTTCGCCGCTACCGCACCGGGCGGCCGGCGCACGCACTCGTCAGCGCCAGCGAGGACGGCGCCTGGCTCTCCGCCTTCTTCGCCCTCGGCGGCCTGCGCACCGTGCGCGGCTCCAGCAGCCGGCTCGGCCGCGAGGCCGCCTCGGCGCTCGTCGAGGTCCTGCAATCCGGGCGCGACGTCGGCATCACGCCCGACGGTCCGCGCGGTCCGCGGTACGATTTCAAGCCCGGCGCGATCATCGTGGCCCGGCGCACGCGCGCCCCGATGCTGCTCGTCGGCGCGGAGTTCACCTCGGCCTGGCGCCTGCGCAGCTGGGACCGCTTCTACCTGCCGAAGCCGTTCTCCCGCGTGCGTATGCGCTGCGAGATCATCACCCCGGAGCAACTCGCCGACCGCGATGCGGGCCTTGAGCTGGTCCGCGCCCGGCTGCTCGCGCTAAATCCCGACGCGGAGTTTACCGCGGACGTTCCCGACCGCCGGACCTGAGCGGCTTCAGAAGCCCGGCTTGACGGTCACGTTGGTGCCGGCAGCGACCGCAAAGTCGGGACCCGTGTTCCAGGTGAGGTCGTTCACCAGCACCTTGAACGCGATGTCCTGCCGCGCAGCATCGAGCGAGATCCGCCAGAGGTCGGCGGCCGCGCAGGTCATGGGCAGGCCGACGCTCCAGCTCAACCCACCGCCCGATCCGCGGATATAGAGGGTGTTGCCGAAACCGACGTCGACCTGGGCCGAGATCGTCGTGATCGACGTCGGAACGACGGCGGGACGGACGACCGCGGGTGCGGAAACCGGCGCGGCGATGGCGACAGGAGCCGCCGGCTTGCTGGCCGGGGCAACCGGCTTGGCGGCCGGAGCGGACGGCTTGGCGGCCGGGGCGGCCTTGCGCGCGGCCGGCTTGCGACCGGACGCGGCGCGTTGGGTCGCTGGGGCGGGCGACGATTTTACAGTGGTGGTCTTTTTCTTGGATGCGCTCATGGCGTTGGGTGTTGGTTAATCCCCAAATCAACCGCCACCTTAGCAGTTTCGACGCCAACGCTCCAGCGGCCTAACGACGGATTTACCGGACCGTCACAAACGGTCCGCCGGAACTTGAGTGCCTGACCGCCCGATCAGGCGAAAACCTCTTCGGGCCGGAAGAAACGCGCGATCTCGGCGAGGCCGTTCTCCACGCTGTCGGAGGCGTGCACGACGTTGATCATCATGTCGGTGCCGAAGTCCCCGCGCAGGGTGCCCTTGGCGGCCTTGCGGGAGTCGGTCGGCCCAAGGAGATCGCGGACGCGCTGGACCGCGTTCTCGCCCTGCAGGGCGATCATGACGACCGGCCGTGAGCTCATGAAACGCTCAATTTCCGGGTAGAACGGCTTGGAGGCCACGTGTGCGTAATGCTCGCGCAGGAGCGCCGGCGAGAGGCGCGTCATCTTGCAGGCGATCACGTCGAAGCCCGCGGCCTCAAAACGGCTGATCACGGTGCCCACCAAGCGCTTCTGCATCGCGTCCGGCTTACAGATGATGAACGTCTTTTCCATATGAACGGGTCAACGTAGGCCCCCCAAGGCCTTTGGGAAGCCTAGAGTTCCAGATTTCCCCGCGCGGGAAGCCAGACTTTCACTCCACGCCGGTGAGCCGCGGGAAACAAGCTCGCCGCCGCCCTTCGGGTTCGACGATCTCAGGCCTAACCACCATCAAGAATCCTCGGATGAAGCCTTTACCCGCATGAAACGCATCCGCGTGCTCGATTCCCACACCGGCGGTGAGCCCACCCGGCTGGTACTCGAGGGGGGACCCGACCTCGGCGCGGGGCCGCTCGATGCCCGCGCCAAACTGTTCCGGGAGAAGTTCGACTCCCATCGCACGGCCATCGTGAGCGAACCCCGCGGCTCCGAACCGATGGTGGGCGCGCTGCTCGTGCCCCCGCATCGGACCGGCTGCGACCTCGGGGTGATCTTCTTCAACAACGTCGGCACCCTGGGCATGTGCGGGCATGGAACGATCGGGCTGGTCGCTTCCCTCGCCCATCTCGGCCGCATCGCGCCGGGTCGCGTGCGCATCGATACGCCGGTCGGCGCCGTGGAGGCCACCCTGCACAACGACGGCAGCGTCGCGGTCGACAACGTCCCCTCGCACCGCGCGGCGCGCCAGGTTGAGCTTGAGGTAGCCGGTCATGGGAAGGTGCGCGGTGACATCGCCTGGGGCGGAAATTGGTTCCTGATCATCACCGATTCTCCCTTCCCCCTCGCACCCGACTCGCTGGAGGCGCTGACGGACTTCTCGTGGCGGGCCCGCCAAGCGGCCCACACGCGGGGATTTCCCGAAGTCGACCACGTCAAGTTGTCCGGTCCGGCCGCGCGGCCGGAGCACCACGGCCGGAGCTTCGTGCTCTGCCCGGGCAAGGCATGGGACCGCTCCCCCTGCGGCACAGGCACCAGCGCCAAGCTCGCCTGCCTCGCCGCGGACGGAAAGCTGGCCGAGGGTGAGGTCTGGTTGCAGGAAAGCGTGATCGGCAGCGTGTTCTCCGCCCGCTACCGTTGGATCGACCGCGCCAAGGGGATCGTCGCACCCACGATCACCGGCACCGCGCACGTGATGGCCGAGGCCACCCTGCTGCTCGACGACCGGGACCTGTTCTGCTGGGGAATCCGCCCGTGAGTCAGCTCCGTCCGCGACACGTCGTCGTCTGCGGCGCGGGCATCATCGGCCTCTGCTGCGCCCGCGCCCTGCGCGCGCGCGGTCACGCGGTGACGGTCATCGAGCGCGGCCCCGCGGACCGCGACGGCTGCTCGTTCGGCAACGCCGGGATGATCACTCCCAGCCACTTCGTGCCGCTGGCCGCCCCTGGCATGGTCGCCCTCGGGCTGAAATGGATGTTCGATCCCGCGAGTCCGTTTTACATCCGCCCGCGGCTCGACGCGGAACTAGCCGCGTGGGGCTGGCGCTTCATGCGCGCCTGCACGCCGGAGCACGTCGCGCGCGCGGCCCCGGTGCTGCGCGACCTCAATCTGGCGAGCCGCGAACTCTACGTCGGGCTCGCCGACGAATTGCCCGACTTCGGGTTCGCGACGCGCGGCCTGCTGATGCTCTGCCGCGAGGAACGCACACTCGCCCATGAGCAGTCGCTGGCGCGCCACGCGCGGGAGCTCGGCGTGCCGGCCGAGGTCCTCGATGCCGCGGCGACCGCGCGGCTCGACCCGGACGTGCGCATGAATGTCGCCGGCTCGGTCTATTTTCCCCGGGACGCGCACCTTGATCCCAGCCGCCTGATCGCGGGCCTCACCCCGCGGCTGGAAGCTTCGGGGGTGAAATTCCTCTGGGAGACGGAGCTCAACGGCTGGCGACGCGACGGCGAAAGCCTCGCGGCCGCCCGGACGAACCACGGAGAAATCGCCGCCGACGCGTTCGTACTGGCCGGAGGCTCCTGGTCACCCTCGATGGTGCGTGACCTCGCCCTCCGTCTGCCGATGCAGGCGGGCAAGGGCTACAGCCTCACACTGCCGCGACCGCGGCAACTGCCCCGGCTCTGCTCGATCCTGACGGAAGCGCGCGTGGCCGTCACCCCGATGGGCGGAAGCCTGCGGGTCGGTGGCACCATGGAGGTCGTCGGTCTCGACGAAAGCATCCAGCCGCGCCGCATCCGGGGAATCACCGAGGCGTTGCCGCGGTATTTTCCAGAGTTCACGCCGGAGGATTTTCAAGGAATCGAACCGTGGCGGGGACTGCGGCCGGTGACGCCCGACGGACTTCCCTACCTCGGTCGCTTCGCCGCCGTGCCCAACCTGATCGCCGCGACCGGCCACGCGATGATGGGCCTCAGCCTTGGACCCATCACCGGACAACTCGTCGCTGAGATCGTCGACGGTGAGCCGGCCTCGATCGACCTCAGCCTGCTGTCTCCCGACCGCTACGCCTGAGCGCACGCCCGGTCGCCACCCCTCGATCCGTTCTTGTCGCACCAGTGGCCGGCGCCGAGAACCAAAGATGCTTCGCGAATTGCCCCGCCCTTTTACCCATGAAACCCCGCCTCCTCACCGCAACCGCACTTTTACTTCTGGGCCAACTGCTCGGCGCCTCGGTTTTCCAAGGCAACGGGCTCAAGGTCGGCGAGGTGACCGCTGAATCGGCCGTCATCTGGGCGCGCCTCACCGCGGCGCCCGAAGCGAACTGGTCCGGCGCGACCTTCCTCGAGCCGACGCTCGACGGCGACCGCTCCAAGGTGCGGGCCGCGACCCAGGTCGCGCGTGAGTCAGCGATGAGCTCCGCGGCGGAGAAGGCCGCGACGAAGAACGCCTCCGCGATCTCCCCGGCGGAGCTGCGCCGGATCGTCGAGACCGCCGATTGGCGGACGCAACTCCCGCCCGGTCGCGCCGTTGGCGATATGCAGGGCGCTTTGCCCGGCGCGGCTGGCGAAGTGCGGGCGCTCCTCACGCCGGCCTCGGGTGGTCCGGCCATCGACACTGGATGGGCAGCGGTGGACGCCGCGCGTGACCACACGCGCCAGTTCACCGTGCGGGGACTGCGTGCCGGCACCCCATACCGCGTCCGGGTCGAATCCCGCGCCTCCAACGGCAAGCCCGGCGCAACCGTCGAAGGCGCGTTCCGCACGGCATCCGCGGCCGACTCCCCGGCGCGGGTCTCGTTCGCCGTCGTGACCTGCGGCGACTATCCGCGCCGCGATGACCCGGCAAACGGGCACCGCATCTACGCGACCATGGCGGCCATGGACCTCGATTTCATGGTGCACACGGGGGACGTGGAATACTACGACAAGCCCGACCCGTGGGCGACCTCGGCGGAGCTGGCGCGGTTCAAGTGGAACCGGTTGTTCGCGCTGCCGTTCCAGCGTGCGTTCCACAACCGGACGCCGGCCTATTTCACCAACGATGATCACGACCTGCTGAAAAACGACTGCTGGCCCGGGCAGACCTACGGCTCGTTAACCTGGGAACAAGGCCTCGCGATCTGGTCCGAACAGACGCCGGTTTCCCCGCTGCCCTACCGCACCTTCCGTCATGGCCGCGACGTGCAGGTGTGGGTGATCGAGGGCCGGCGCTACCGGAGCGCCAATGACGCGCCCGACGGACCCGCGAAGACGATCCTCGGCGCGGCGCAGAAAGAGTGGCTTCTTCGCACGATCGCGGCCTCCGACGCCACCTTCCGCGTGCTCGTCACGCCGACCCCGATCGTCGGCCCCGACCGCGGCAACAAGAACGACAACCACGCCAACGCGGGCTTCCAGCACGAAGGCGACGAGCTCCGCCGCTTCCTGGGCGCCCAGCGCAACCTGGTCGTCGCGACGGGCGACCGCCACTGGCAGTACTTCTCGATCGACCCCGCCAGCGGCACGCGCGAGTTCGGCTGCGGCCCGTCGTCCGACGTCCACGCCGGCGGCTACACCCCAAAGCCCGGCGACGAGGCGGTGCAGAAATTCTTCCGCCTCAAGGGTGGATTCCTGACCTTCACCACGGAACGTCCCGCCGCGGGCCCCCGGCTGCTGATCCGCCACCACGCCGTCGACGGCGCGGTCGTGCATGAGGCCGCGCTGCGCCCAGAGGGCCAGCTCGACGCGCGAGCCAGGTAACGGCAAGGTAGCGCTCCAGCAGAGGGCGACAACCGACCGTCTCCGACGGTAGCGACAGCCTCGCGAAAAAAACCGCCCGCCCGGGTAAGCCGGGAGAGCGGCCAGCGCTACAAAATCACGAAGATCCCGCCGGCCGCAGCAGTTGCACGTCGCTCCACTCGCCCATCACGCGGAAGTCAGTCGCCCAACCGGGAGCCGACTTCGTGAACGCCGCGCGTACCGCCTCGTTCTCATGCGCCAGGATGCCGCTGAGGATCAGCGCGCCTCCCGGGGCGACGGTGCGGGTGAGTTCTCCGGAGAACCGCATCAGCACGTCGGCCTGAATGTTGGCCAAAAGGACGTCCGCCGGCCGCCCGACCAATCCGGAAACAAGGTCGGCGGTCAGGAAATCGACGCGCCCGGCGAGTCCGTTGAGTTCCGCGTTCTCACCGCTCACGCGGACCGCCTCGGGGTCGTTGTCAAAGCCCGTGATGTCGCGGTAGCCTAGCAAGGCGGCCGAGAGCGCGAGGATGCCCGACCCGCAGCCGGCGTCGATGACGCGCTCCGCCACGCCGCGCTCCCGCGCGCGGGCCACCAACCTTTCCACGCACAGGCGCGTCGTCTCGTGATTGCCGGTGCCGAAGGCCAGACCGGGATCAAGCCAGAGTACGCTCTCGCCCGCGGGCACCGCGTAGGTTTCACGCAGCCAGACCGGGACCCAATGTAGCCGGTCAAATTTCCAAGGATGGAAGTGGGCCTTGTAGCTGTCGCGCCAGTCAGCCGGAGCAAGCGCCCGTCCCGCGGGTTCCGCGATCGGATGCACACCCGCGGCGCCGAGCAGCGGCGCGAGACGTCCCCATTCCTCCCGGGCTTCAGCCTCACCGCCGCACACGCCGGCGACCCACGCGCGCCGCGCGATCACGTCGTCGAACACGCTCCAGTTGGCGAACCCGTGCTCGAGCAGCACGTCGTCCGTTGTTCCCGCCGTCGCCGCCGGGATCTCCACCCTGAATTCAAACGGTTCCATGGCTTGACCGTCACCACCGGCCCACGCGACGGCAATGCGAATGGCGGGCCGGCGGCCACGTCCGGATGCTCAGGCGCACATCAGGAAGTCACGGCCCTCCACGTGGCCGCGGCGCCCTAGGGCGGCGCGGATGAGTTCACGGGCCCCGCGCGACGACACGTAGCCCAGCACGAAGCACTTCGCGGGCGGAGGCAGATCATCCGGGAGCAACACCGGCCGCCCCGTGCCGCCGATCGCCGCGGTGGCCTTGCGGGCATCGATGTCGACGTAACCCTCAATCCGCACCCCGTGGGCCAAGAGGAGGTCCGACCGTTTCCGCGTCGGGCGGCCCGCGCCCCAGACAAGGACGCGCCGGCCGTCGGCCGTACCGATTCCACGCGCGCGCAGCCAGCGGGCGATCCACGGCGCCTTCACGGCGAAGAAAGCCTCGGGCGAGTAGCGCGGATTCGTGCGCGAGGCGCGGCCAGGGGGATCGTTCCAGCGCAGCAGCACGCGCGTGACCTTCGCCATGCGCACGCCGGCGTCGAGCCAGCGCAGCCAAAGCTCATAATCCTCGGGGAACAATCCCTCGCGGTAGCCGCCGTGCCGATCGACGAGTTCCCGGCGGAACATCACGCTTGGATGCGCCAGCGGCGACTCGACGAAGCGGTTAAGCGCGATCTCATCCGGAGCCGTGAGGGAGTTCAGCCAGTCAACGTGCAGCGCGTAGCCGGCGTTGGCCGCGGGATCTCCCCCGTGCTCGACCAGGCAGCCGGCCACGCCGATCCCGTGGTTTTCAGCGGAACCGAGGAATGCCGCCTGCTCCGCCAGCCGCTCGGGATGCGCCTCGTCGTCGGCATCCATCCGCGCGACGAAAACTCCGCGCGCCGCGGCCACACCCGCATTGAGCGCCGCCACGATGCCATCGCGCGGCCGCACGAGCACGCGGACACGCGGGTCGGCACGACGCACCTCCTCAAGGATTTCACGGGTGCCGTCGATCGAACCGTCGTCGACGATCACCAGTTCCCAGTCCGCCAGCGTCTGCGCGCGGATGCCCTGAACCGCCCGCGCCACCGTGCCGGCGGCGTCACGCACCGGCAGGACGACCGAAACGAGCGGGGCCGCCGCCACGCTACTTACCGGACCCGGCACCGAGCTCCTTGCGGAGCTTGGAAATCTTCGGGGCGATCACGTACGCGCAGTATCCCTGGTTGGGATTCCGGCGGAAATAATCCTGATGGTAGGCCTCGGCCTCCCAGAACTTTTCCAACGCCACGATCTCCGTGGTGATCGGATCGCGGAACTCGGCGGCGGCCTTGGCGCGCGACTTCTCGGCAGCGGCCTTCTGGGCCGCGTCCGCGAAAAGAATGATGGAGCGGTACTGCGGGCCGATGTCGTTGCCCTGGCCGCCCACCTGGGTCGGGTTGTGCACCTGCCAGAAGAAGTCGAGCAGCCGCTCCAGCGACACCACGGCAGGATCGTAGTCGATGCGGATGACCTCGGCATGCCCGGTCTTCTTCGTGTTGAGCTGTTCGTATGTGGGATTGGCCACGTGGCCGCCGGCGTAGCCGCTGACGACGTTCCGTACGCCCGGCAGCAGCTCATACGCCGCCTCGGTGCACCAGAAGCAACCGCCCCCGAGGACGAGCGATTCAAGTTTGGCGGCAGCGGCGGAGGCGGATGCGGTCATGGCGAGCAGGACGGAGGACAATGCGGGAATAAGCACGGCTTTCATCTGGGAGAGATCGGTCAACCCTTCCGACAAAGCGCGCGGTGTCAAAGCGCCGGGGGTTCACTTACCGGGCGGCCACAATCCCATCGCGGCCATCCGGCGCTCCAGGTTGAATCGCGTGAACAAGTCCCGCGTTGCGGCCGGCTCGCGCCGCCACGCGCCGAGGCCGGGATCGGAGGCCAACGCGCGGACCACGTCGATGATCACGGACGATGAATCACGGATCAGCTCGGGCGAGACCTTGTCGATGGTGTCGGCGAGGTCGTGGTAATACCGGACCGACTCCCGCGGAATGGGGCCGTTGAAGGTGAACGCGCGCACGCCGGCCAGCTGGTAAGGCGTGTGGTCGCTGGCCACCCAATTGATGTTCTCCACGCCGCGCGCAAGCCGGCGGGAAACGGTGCCGGAGGCCCTCCAGCGCTCGAGCGACGGCACGAGCGAGTCGTCGCCCAATGCGTTCACCGACCAAGGCACGCCGACCATGTCGAGGTTGAGCATCGCGACCACGGGAGTGTCGCCCAGGCGGGCCGCGGCATGACGCGAGCCGTGGAGGCCCTGCTCCTCGCCGTTGAACCAGATGAGCTCGACCGAGTGATGGAGCGGGACGCCACGCAGGGCGGCGGCGAGCGCGTGCAGCTGCGCGATCCCGATCCCGTTGTCGAGGGCCCCCTGCCCGAGATCCCAGCTGTCGAGGTGGGCGCCGACGATGAGGCGGGAAGGGACGCGTCCGCGGATCAGCAGCCGCAGATTCGCCGTGTCGACGGAGCCGCAGACCGACCGGGTTTCCACGCGCACGCGCACCGCCGTGCCACGGGCCAGCAACCGCCCCATCCAAAGCCCCTCCTCCTGCGAGACGGAGTAAACCGGCAGCGGGGCCGGCGTCCCGGAGAAGCTCGCGGTGCGCGCGAGCAGCAGTCCTCCGCCCTCGCGGTTGACAAACAGGATCGCGCGAAGCCCCCGCGCGGCTGCAGCCGCCAGATACTCGCTCGCCTGCAGGGGAGAACTGTGGGCGAGGAGCGCCACCCGGCCCCGCAGGTCGCCGGCCGGGTAGTCCTCGGGGCGCCCGTTGCCGACCGCCACGACCTCCGCCTCGAAGGGTTCATGAGCCTGCGAGTAACCCAGGGCCGCCACCCGAAGCCGGCGGGCGAAGGGCGCCACGATCTCGACCCGATCCTCCGCACGGGTCCAACCGGGCATCGTGAACGGATCACGTTCCGGGGCGTAACCCATGCCGCGTAGCTCCGCTTCCAGCCGGTCCAGCGCCGCCGCATTGGCTGGGCTTCCGGTGATTCGCGCTCCCAGGTCGTCGCACAGCCGCTGGAGGAAGGCGTGAGCCGCCTCCGCCGGGCCGGACTCGGAGCCGGCCGCCGGCAGGATGAGCCCTGCAAGCAGGAAAAAGATTGGTCCGATGCGTTTCATGAAATCAATCTGCGCCCATGCAACTCCCCCGCGCCCTCCTCCCCGTCCTGCTGCTCTCCCTCCTCCCCGCCGCATCGCGCGCGGGCGAAGCCCCCGGCACACCCGAGGCGCGGATCGCCGCCCTCGGCGCGAAGCTGCCCGCCGTGGGCAAGCCTATCGCCAACTACGTGTCCGCCGTCCGCAGCGGCAACCTGGTCTTCCTCGCCGGCCACATTCCGCGCGACGACAAGGGCGCGGTGATGACCGGCAAGGTCGGCCGCGACGCCACCGTCGCTTCCGCCAACCTGGCGGCGCGCCAGACCGCGCTTGCGCTCATCGCCACCCTGAAGTCGGAGATCGGCGAATTGTCCCGCGTACGTCGCATCGTGCGCGTCGGCGGCTTCGTCAACGCCGTCGATGACTTCAAGGAACAGCCCCAGGTCATGAACGGCTGCTCCGACCTGCTCGTCGCGATCTTCGGCGACCGCGGCCGCCACGCCCGCGCGGCGCTCGGAGTCGCGTCGCTGCCGCTCGGCGCGGTCGTCGAGATCGAGATGGTGGTCGAGGTCGAGTAGGCCGGGCATCACGCTTGCCGCAGGATAGTCGCGGCCGTCGCGACCAGCGCGTCGCACTCCGCGGGGGTATTGAACACGTGTGCCGAGATGCGCACGGCGTTGAGCTTCTCCTCGCTCACCGGTCGGCAACGGAATCCGTGGCCGTAAAACAGCCGCTTGAAGAGCACGTCATACGGCATCACGCCGGTGCGGAAGGTCACCATTGCTCCGGCCAGGGGTCCGGCGATCGGCGACAGGATCTCCACGCCCGGCAACGGCGCCAGTCGCTCCGCCAGCCGGGACGCCAGGGCGCGGCCGTGGGCGGCAATCCGCTCGCGGCCGATGCGTTCCTGCAGCTCGCACGCCGCCGCCAGTCCGAGCGCGGCCGCCGGCGTGCGCGTGCCGTACTCGTAGCGCATCGCGTCACCGGCGATGCGCAGTTCGCCGGTGCCTTCATCCAATTCCCCGGAATACGATCCGACGTGCACCGGCGCGACGTCGTCTAACCGGTCCCGGCGCACGTACAGCACGCCCGTTTCGAGCGGTCCGCCGAGCCACTTGTGTCCGCTCGTGGCGAAGGAGTCGCAGCCGATCGCCCGCAGGGAAAAGGGGATCATCCCGGCGGACTGCGCGCCGTCGAGGTGACACCAGATCCCGCGCTCGCGGCAGAACCGCGCGATGTCGTCCACCGGCATCACGATGCCCGTCGGGGCCGTGACGTGCGAGACCTGCACCACCCGCGTGCGCGCCGTGCAAAGCGCGCGGATCCGGGCCAGGTTGCCCGCCGGATCGCGATGATCGGGCTCGAAGGTGCGCACCACCACGCCGCGGAGCCTTTGCTGCTGCGCCCACGGGTACCATCCGCCGGGATGCGCGTGCGACTCGAAGATCACCTCGTCGCCGGCCGAAAGCTTAAGTCCTCCCGCGATGATCGAGTTGCCCTCGGTGGCGTTGCGCACGAACGAGATCTCCGCCGGTTCCGCCCCGAGAAATCGCGCGAGGGTCGACCGCGCGCCGCCGAGCAAATCGTGGCCGTGCTCCACCCGCGACTGCAGGCGACGGGTCACCTCCTCGGCCCGCGCCAGCACCGGCGAGGCCGCGGGGCCGAGCCCGCCGGTGTTGAAGTACTTCAGGTCGGGCGCGAGCGGGTAAAGGGCCCGCACCGCCTCCCAGTAGGCATCTGGCCGAGCCGCGTCGAAGGCCGGCAACTCGGCGGAGGACGATGCCGCAGCCCGCGCGGCCAAGCTCACGCCGGCCGCACCGACCACCGCCTGCCGTAAAAACGTGCGCCGGCCTGAGTTCATGCCGCGAGGAAGGACAGCCGGTGGTCCAAAAGCAACGTCTCGCCGGCCGCGAGCGTACGCGGCTCCTCCCGGTGAAACGCGAAGGCCACGAGAGGATTGCCCGCCCGTACGAACCACGGGATCGGACCGTTCAGGCTCTCGAAGCGGATGCACGTGCGCCGGAGCGATCCGTCGTGCTGGCAGGACCACTCCAGCCATGAAGCTTGGTTGCCGTGCACCGCCGCCTCCCCGGCGAGATCGCCTTCCGCGCGGATTCCGATCGCCGGATCTCCATGCTGATCAAGCAGGTCGCGCGCCCCGCGGAACTGCAGGCCGGTGTAATGCGAGCCAGCGAGCCCCTGCGCGGAGTGAAAGTTCCCCAGGACCAGCGGACCGCCCGAGGCGTTGTTGAGCTCACTCCGCCAACGCAGCGACCAGCCGCCTGACACCAACGCGGTTTCCAACGTGCGACGTTCGCGCAGCAGAACACGTTCCGAAGCGGGGATGATCCAGTCGACGTCCTCCTCCAACTGCCCCGCCTCCCGCCGCCGCCACCCACGGTGCACCTGCGCGCCGTGGTCGTCGCGCCAGCGGTAGCCTTCGCCGCTTCGGTAGGAGGGACCACCCCAGAAGTTCACCCCGCCGACGCTCCCCAGCGTGAGGCTCAGTCCGTGGTGCCACGCGTGATCGTTGGGACGGAAATTCGTCAGCACGTCGCCCGCGAGGGAGCGGATCGGATGCGCGAACGGACGCGGCGCCTCGCCGGCGGGGACCGCAGGTTGGTAACAATACCGCCACAGCACTCGCCCCTCCGCGGTGAGCACGGTCAGGTCGCCGTCGCCGGTCTGGATCTGCAGGGGCTCGCTGGACATGAAGCGCCCGAATAAGCTCGCGGCGTTTTTCCGGTTCAACCTCCGTTTTCCCACCCGCGCATGCCGAAATCGCGCCCTGCCCCCCGCCTCGTCATTTGCGCCGCCACGTGGTCGATGATCGGCTATCCATCCGCCCGCCGGGAGTGGACCACATCCCGGCGACTGCGCGCGATGCGCGAGGCCGGCTTCGACGGCGTCTACACTGAAGTGACGCCGGCCCTCGCCCGCGAGGCCCGGCGCCTCGGCCTCGTTCTCACCGGGGGACTCGCGGCGCCGACGCTCTCCCTCGGCCTCCGGCGGCTGCGCACACAGGCGCGGGCCGGCGCGACGCTGATCAACATCCACCTGCTCCGGCACGACACCCCACCCGCGACTGCGGCCCGCGCCGCGGCGAGGCTCGTCGCGGCGGGCCGGCGCCTAGGCGTCACCGTACAGTTCGAGACGCACCGCGACACCGCGACCGAGACGCCCGAGAAGTTCACCGAACTCGCGCGCCTCTACCGCCGCGCAACCGGGGTGGAACTGCCCGTGACGTGGGACCATTCACACTTCGCCGTGGTGAAGCATCTCCAGCCGCCGGACTACGCGGCTCGCCTGCTCGCCTGGCCCCGCCTGATTCGCGCCTCACGGATGCTTCACCTGCGCCCTTTCACCGGCCAGCACCTGCAGGCCCCGGTCACCGACGCCCGCGGCCGGCTGACCCCCGAGTTCCAGACTTACCTCCGATTCGTCGAGGCGCTGTTTAGCTGCTGGCTCACTGGACCACGTCCGGGAGGAATCCTCCACGTCTGCCCGGAAATGGGCATGACGCACGGCTATCACCTCAGCACCGACCGGCACGCGTGGCCGGAGTCGGTGCGGGCCGCCCGCGAGCTCCGCCGCGTGTGGCGCCGGGCGCTGGCGCGGGCGTAGGCCGCTCACCGGCCCGGGAAACGACGGCGATGTCGAAAACCGGAAGCGACGCGGAGACGCCGGCGGTTTGGCAGGCGGTGCTGTTTCCCGCCCTCGCGGGCGCGATGGGCTGGGGAATCCGCGGGCAATACGGGCACGAGACGGGAGCGATGATCGCCGGCGTACTGATCGCCCTCACGCTGCTGCTGCTTTTCGGCCGCGGAGCGCCGGTCGAGTCCGGCGCGCGGGCCGCGGCGTTCGGCGCGGTCGCCTTGGGCATCGGCGGCTCGATGACCTATGGGCAGACGATCGGTCTTTCCCAGGACCGCGCGGTCGTCGGCAATTGGGAGGCGTGGCGCTGGGGGATGCTCGGACTCGCTCTGAAAGGTGCGATCTGGAGCGGGTTCGCCGGACTTTTCTTCGGGCTTGGCTTCGGTCGATTGCGGCCGGGCTGGCGTGCGATGCTTGGCCTGTTCGCCGGGATGGGGGTGCTCTACCTTGCGGGCGTCTGGCTGCTGAACTCGCCGCACGAACCCGCGCGCCGCGTGCTGCCGGCAGTCTATTTTTCCGCCTCGTGGTACTGGTTCCCTTCGGCCGGCGCCGAGCTGAAGCCGCGGCCCGAGGTCTGGGGCGGCCTGCTTTTCGCGCTGCTGGGCGGCTGGATCTGGGCGGGGTGGATCCGGCGCGACGCTCTCGCCCGGCGACTCACGCTCTGGGGAATGCTCGGGGGCCTCGGCTTCCCGCTGGGGCAATGCCTGCAATCCTACCACGCCTGGAATCCCGGCGCTTGGGCGGAGAGCGGCCTCGCGGCCTTGGCTCCACGCATGAACTGGTGGAACTGGATGGAGACGACCTTCGGCCTCGCGATCGGCGCGTGCCTGGGCTTCGGCCTCTGGCGCGAACGTGCCTTCATCGGGCTCAGGGCGGAGGAGCCGGAAAACTCCGCGCCGCGCCTGGCTCCTCCCCTGCCATTCGTGCTCCTCGCCGTTCACGTGGCACTGCTGCTGCTCGCGGAATTCTCCCCGCTGCGCTGGGCAGCTGTGCTCTACGACCCGGGGCTGGTCCTCACCCTGATTCCGCTCGTCGCGGCGGCCGGTGACCGCTGGTGGCCCCAGCTGATACTCCTGCCCGTCACGCTGCTGCCGATCGCTGGGAAAACCGCGCGGCGGCTCGTCCAAGAAACCCCGGCGCTGGATCCCGCGGCGGGCTGGCTGCTCTACGCCGCCCTGCCGGTCGCCGTCTCCGTCGCGGCCTGCGTGCGCCTCGCGCGACGGACGCCCGCGGACGCCGCCGCCTACGCCCGCCCCGCTCTGCTCACGGCGGCATGGACCTACTTCCTGCTCAACTTCGCGTTCTTCGACTTTCCCTGGCCGTGGCAGCCCTGGACGGTGCGGACCCCGAACGCACTCGCCTTCGCGCTCTGCGTCACAGGGCTGACCTTCGCGGCGCTACGACCCAACACGGAGCCGAAGGCAAAAGCCTGAAGCACCTACGACCCTTTTCTCCTCTGCGCGGCTCCTTGCTTCGTCGCGGCAACCACCTTTGCTAACAGGCCGATGCCCGCGCTGTCCCACACCGTTCTCCGCCTGCAGAAGCGGGTGCCGCTCACCATCAGCCGCGGGACGAGCACGCACAGCGAGCTGCTCTGGATAAGATGGAACGAGGACGGCCACGAGGGCTGGGGCGAAGCGGCCCCTTTCGCCATCGATGCCCACCCGCAGAGGCTCGACGCGCTTCTCGCCGCGCTGGAGGCGCAGCGCCCGTGGCTCGAGCAAAACTCCGCTTGGTCCCGCGACGAGGTTGAACGCAGGCTATGGTCCGCCGGAGCACCGTCCGCGCTGATCGCGGGGATCAACCAGGCGATGCACGACTGGATGGGTAAGCGCCTTGGCCAACCGGTGTGGCGACTGCTCGGCCTGTCCGGAGAACCGGGCCCCCTCACCTCGGTGACCATCGGCATCTCATCGCCCGAGGCAGCCCGGACCCGCGCGCGCCAATGGCTCGAGGTGGGCGACGTGCGCGCCTTCAAGGTCAAGCTCGGCGCTCCGGCCGGAATCACGGCCGACCAGGCGATGTTCGCAGCCGTGCGGGAGGCGATCCCCGCGGGGGCGCGCGTGAGCGTCGACGCCAACGGGGGATGGAACCCGGCGGACGCCGTCGTGATGGCACGCTGGCTGGGGGAGCGCGGCGTCGACCACCTGGAACAGCCGCTGGCCGCCGGACAGGAGGCACATCTCGCGGCCCTGCAGGCGGCGTCACCCCTGCCGATTCTCGTCGACGAAAGCTGCAAGACCGCGGCCGACATCCCAGCCCTCGCCGGCAAGGTCGCCGGCATCAACATCAAGCTGATGAAGTGCGGCGGCCTCGACGGCGCCCTCCGCCTCGTGCACGCCGCCCGCGCCCACGGCATGAAGATCCTTGTGGGTTGCTACGGCAGCACCGCGCTCGGCAACACCTGCGCCGCCACGCTCGGACCGCTCGTCGACTACCTCGACCTCGACAGCCACCTGAACCTTTCCGCCGACCCGTTCGCCGGCGCGACCCTGCGCGGCGGGCGGCTCCGGCTGCCGACCACGCCCGGCTTTGGACTCATCCATGACTGAAACCACGTTCGACCCCCGGCGCCCCCAGCGTCTCGTCATCCTCCAGCACTCCGGCCTGCTCACGCCCAAGCACGGCAAGACCGGCATCTCCCTGCTGCGTTACCGCGGGGACGAAGTCGTGGCCGTGATCGACCGTGACGCCGCGGGCCGCTCGCTGCGCGAGATCACGCGGTTGCCGCTCAAGCGCGACATCCCGATCGTGGCGACGGTAGCTGAGGCGCTGGCGCACAAACCCACCGCCCTCGCGATCGGACTGGCGCCGAGCGGCGGACGGGTTCCGCCGGAATGGATGGAGGACCTTCGACTCACCGTGCGGAGCGGCGTCTCGATCTGGAGCGGCCTGCACACCCGCCTCGGCGAGGACGCCGGGATCGCCGCGGCGCTCAGGCCGGGCGTCACCATCTGGGACATGCGCCGCGAGCCGCCGGGGCTCGCGAGCGGCACGGGAGGGGCGCGTAACCTGCCCTGCAAGCGCGTGCTCTTCGTCGGCACCGACATGGCGATCGGCAAGATGACCGCCGCGCTGGAGTTCGACCGCGCCGCCCGGGAGCGCGGCGTGAAGTCCTGTTTCGTCGGTACCGGCCAGGCGGGCATGATGATCAGCGGCAGCGGTGTCTGTCTCGACGCCGTGCGCGTCGACTACGCCAGCGGCGCAGTGGAAGCCGAGGTCATGCGGCACGCGCCGAGACAGGACGTCCTGTGGGTCGAAGGCCAGGGTTCGCTGCTCAACCCCGCCTCGACCGCCACCCTGCCCCTCATCCGCGGCACGCAGCCGACGCACCTCATCGTGGTCGCGAAGGCCGGCGTGAAGACCCTGCGCTCCTTCCCGCACATCGAGATTCCGCCGCTCTCCAAGGTCGTCGCACTCTACGAGCAGGTCGCGGCCGCCGCCGGCGCCTTCGCTCCGGTGCCGGTCGTTGGCATCGCGCTCAACACCTGGGAACAAACCGACGCCGAGGCCCGCGCCTCCGTCGAAGCCGCGGCCCGAGAGACCGGACTGCCCTGCACCGACGCCGT
>JACCDO011068863.1_pt1 | contig 25702 bp, 22 predicted proteins | sample 7446101 | NCBI WGS metagenome assembly JACCDO01 (sample SAMN15323440, study PRJNA562643) | freshwater metagenome | isolation source: river surface water | place: USA:Blue River Watershed | collected 2017-08-16 | reverse complement strand
GAAATAAGTGATGATGATTTTTATGAAAAAATATATACAAAAAAAGAATTTCACAGTTATATGTTAAGTGATGATACAAAAAAAAGTAAAGAAAATCCGTGTAATCCAAAAGAATTTATTCCAAAACCTCATCAACAATTCTTAAGAAATTTTATATCACCTGATACACCCTATAACGGATTATTATTAGTACATGGAACGGGAAGTGGAAAAACATGTACTTCCATCACAATAGCGGAAAATTTTAAAGAAATTGTAAAGAAAATGGGTAAAAAGATAATTGTAATAACAACATTACCAAAAAACTTTCAAAAAGAATTATTTAATGAAAAGAAAGATTCAAGAAAACAAAGTCCAGAAGATGTAGTACAATGTACCGGAAAAGAATATGAATTAGGAATTGAAAGTAAAGCATTAACTCGAGACCAAAGAAGAAGAGAAATATCAAAAAAAATAAATAGTTATTATGATTTTTATGGATATAAAGAATTTGCGAATTATATATCAAAAAATACAAACTATTGGAAAGGAGATGAAGAAAGTATGAATGATGGTATTCGAAATTTTATATCAAAAAATTTTGATGATACATTATTAATTATTGATGAAGTACAAAATATTAAAACAGATGTAAGTGGTGACCTTAAAAAATCAATTCAACCTATTTTAAAATCAATTATTAAACATTCACAAAATTTAAAATTAATTTTAATGAGTGCTACACCAATGTTTGATAGACAAGATGAAATAATTTATTTAATGAATTTACTTTTAATAAATGATGGAAAACCAGAAGTAGAAAAAGATGATATATTTAATAAAGACCAAACTTTAAAAGATGGTGCTTCTGAAAAATTAAGAAGCATATTTAAAGGTTATGTTTCATATATTCGTGGTGAAAATCCTGAAAGTTTCCCTATGAAATTTTTCCCATCAAATTCAATAACACATCCAGATGTTGATATAGATATGAATGGAAAGAAAATTGATAAAAATAAAAAAATACAATATACTCCGATAGTAACGTGTCAAATGAAAGATGTTCAATTAGAAACATATAATTATCAATTAGAAAAATTAACAAAAGAAGGTAAAATAAAACCAAAAGAAGATGAAATGAATACAAATGAATCTTTTTCAACAGCGGATTCAACCGAAAAAGAAGATATAGAAGCATCTGAATCGGAATCATCTTCTGAATCTTCATCTTCAGAATCGAAAATAGTAAAAACAAAAAAAGAGAAAAGTGATGGAGGAATGAGTGTATATCGAGATTTATTAAATATAGCAAATATAACATTTCCAGTAAAAGATAGTAATATAGGAACATATGATAAATATGGTTATACAGAAACAGATGATGGAAATGGTGGTTTTTATAAAATTCGTAAAGAAGGTAAAAAGAAGAGTAGTGTAAAATTTTGTTATCAAAGTCACGCAATATTTGACAAAGATACAAAAGATGAAGCACCTTTTTTAGACAGAAAACATTTAGAAAATTATAGTACAAAGTTTGCTCAAACATTTGATTCAATTATCCATAGTAAAGGTCTTAATTTTGTTTATTCTACTTATATTGATTCAGGAGCATTACCTTTTGCTCTTATGTTAGAACAAAATGGTTTTACAAGATATACAACAGATACTGAAACAGAATTATTAGAATATAGTCCAAATAAAAGTGGTGGCGGCGGAAAGAAAAGACCAATTTGTTATAAATGTGGTGAATATGCGAATCATAAGAATCATATTGATGGGAAATCAGTGGATTATCATTTATTTAAACAAGCGAAATATATAATGTATTTTGGAGATGTAAGAGATAATTTAATTAAAGTCCAAAAAGATGATGCTTTAAATCATTTTATTGCTCCATCAAATAAAAATGGTGAAGAAATAAAAGTATTTATTGGAACACGTGCTGTAAGTGAAGGTTTAGATTTTAAAATGATACGTCAAATACATATATTACAACCGTGGTATAATTTATCTCGTCACGAACAAATTATAGGACGTGGTATAAGAAATTGTAGTCATATAGATTTACCACCGGAAGAGCGAAATGTAACAATTTATCAATATGCTGTTACGGGGGAAAAGAAGAAAGAAACAGTAGATTTATATTATTATCGATTAGCGGAAAATAAGGATATTATTATAAAAAAGATTATGCGTATTATGAAAGAAAGTGCTATAGATTGTTTGTTTATGAAGAAACAAAATGTTTTATTAGATGAAAGTGAAAAATCATTACAAGTATTACCTGATGGGAAAAAGATTGAAGTAACATATGCGGATAAAGCATATTCAGCATTATGTGATTATATGGGAAATTGTGATTATCCTTGTAATTGGATACCGAATCCAAAAAAGAAATATATTATAAATGAAGATACATATCACATGCATTTTGGGAAACAAAATATAGAAGAATGTAAAAGATATATTAAACGATTATTTCATAATGGATTTGATTTTATATTACAAGATATAGAAAAATATGTTCAACATAAATCACCACAAATGTCAAATATATTTATATATAAAGCATTGGATGAATTAGTAGGAAATAAGAATGAAATAGTATTAGATATGTATAAAAGAAAAGGTTATATAATATATCGGGGAAATCATTATATATATCAACCATTTGATTATGAAAAAGAAGATATATTAATGTTATATAGAAAATATCCTCAACCATATTTTCCATCAAAAGTAGATATAGATAATTATGAATATGATTATGTACCAAGAAATAATCAGAATGATAAGAATAAAACAAAAAATATGAGTATAGAAGAACAATTGAAATATTATATTCAAATAACAATGGAAATAAATAAAATAAGTCAAGATTATTCTTTTATAGACCCGAAACAATCATCATCTTATATAAGCGCAGTAATAAAATCAGTAATAAGTAAATTGAATCCGAGTGATTTTCATATATTTATGAAAGCATTTTTAATAAGAATAAATAAAGAGGATGATTATTGGGGAGAAAAGATATTAAAAAGTATGAAGAATGAATTATTATTTATAAATCGTGATTTAGAACCGAAAAAGAGTAAAGAAGATATAAATAAGAAAGGTTTATTTGGATATGTATATGATAATGTATATTATGTAGTATCAAATGTAAATAAAGATAGTGAAAGTTATGATTTAAAGAAAATAAAACCGGAAAAAATAGAAATCGAAGAAGCATCGAAAGATATATCTTATAAAATTCAAAAAATACACGAAATTCGAAATCGAAGTAATAAATTATCAGGAAAAACAAATAAAAAGAATTATAATTTAATTCACGGAAGTGTTGATTGGAATAAAAGTAAAGATAAGAAAGTATTTATTATTGTTGATAAATCGATTGAAGCAGAAATATTAACAAAGAAAGGAAAGAAATCGGGAAGAGCAACAATAACGGGAATGGTATGTGGAAATTTCAGTATAGATGAATTAGATAAAATATATGAAAAATTAGGATTAAAAGATTTAGATAAAAATGGAGTATTTTTCAAAAAATTAGGAAAAGTAGGTAAAATAACATATTGTAACGCAATTGAAATATATCTTCGTTATAAAGAAGATACCAAAAAAGATGATATTGTTTATTTTATTTCTTAAAAATATATAAAAGATTATTTAACAAATAATTATTTGTTAAAAATGTATTTTATTTCTTTAAAAAATAAAAAAATGAATTCAATATTATTATAATATTTTTATATATTTTTATCTATAAATTTATAATATTTTATAAATAAAGAATGAGTATTCAATGTATGATTTGTTTTGAAACATTTAATGAAAATCAAGTTTTTAGATTATGTAATGATAAACATAATTTTTGTAAAGAATGTTTATATTTATATATAAATTATAATAAAAAATATGAAAATAATTCAAATGATAATGATAACAATAATGATATATTATCAGATTATTTTGATAATTATTATGAACCTTATTCAAAATCTATTTTAGAATTAAATAACATAATACAATGTCCTTGTTGTAAAAATATAAATAATGTTAATGTAATAGAAGATGAAGTTAATATAATAGATGGTAAAAAAGAAGGTAATGCTAAAATATATTATAATAATAATAAAGATATAAATGTAATATGTAATTATGTAAATAATAAATTAGAAGGTTCATATAAAAAATTTTATAATTTTTCAAAAGAAGATAATAATATTTATAAATTGGAAAGAGTTCTTGTGTTTGAATGTAATTTTATAAATGGACAAATTGAAGGTTTATGTAAAGATTATTATAACGATGGTACAAAAAAAAGTGAATACAATTATATAAATGGAAAATTAGAAGGTCCTCAAATTGTTTATAATAATTTTAATAATAACTTTAATTATAATAAATTGAATAATATTGTACCAAGTTATGTCAGATGTAATTACATAAATGGTGAAAAAGAAGGTATGTATGTAAGGGAAAAAGGTAATTTTATTTTAAACTGTAATTATATAAATGGAAAAAAAAATGGATTATGTAAAATTTTACATAAAAAAGGTATTTCAAAACTAGAATGCTATTATACAAATGATAAACTAAATGGAAGACTTCAATATTGGTTAAAAATTTTTTTTATATATATTTTAATGTATGAACATACATATAATGATGGTATTTTGATAAAAGAAGAAGTATATTTACCAGAAGATTTTGAAACTAGATATTTGTTTCTTTATGAACTTTTTTATGAAAATAAACGTTTCTCAAGTAGCGGTTTATTTCAATTTATTGATAAAGGGATAATAGATTTTTTAAAATATATCGATATTAATAACGCTGATAAAATTGTGAATAATATTATTGATATAATTGATAATAATAGGATTATTAATGGTACTGATTATTTAATATTATTAACAAAAGTTATCTTAAAAACATTACACTTTGTGATTTTTGTTCAGTATATATTAATTCATATGATGATATTTATAGTAGTATTAAACAATTTTATTAATGTTGTTGATAACAAAATAAATGAAAATAATAATACTTATATTTCAAAAATATTTATATTCATTGGTTGTATTGTAGTTAGATTTATTTTAGAAAATAAATATAATTTAATATGGAATAATTTAATCAAATTTTATTAAGATTATTTAACAAATAATTATTTGTTAAAAAATGTATTTTATGTAAAACATTTTTTTTTACATACATGGTTTATTTTTTCTACCACCACGATGTTTTCTTTTCATCATTTTCTTTTTCTTTTTACCACCAGATAAAGATTTTCTCCATTTTTGAAGACCTTTTACATCAGCATTAAATTTTTTATATAATTTAGGGTCACTTTTTTCATAATTTCTTAAAACAACTAATCTTTTAATTACTGTAGAATAAGAATAATCTTTAACAATTTTCTTTAAAATACTAAGACGTTTTGATGAAGAAAGTTTTGTAGAATATCCATACGCACGAAATTCCCCACTCTTTAATTTAGGTAAAACCCTTTTATATGCCGGAGTACGACCTTTCGCACCACGATTTTTTGTATAATGTGCTTTTACAACAACACCTGAACGCTTTTTATATGCTTTAATACGAATTCTTCCAGTAGATGAACGACTTTTCTTTTTTCCTCCTAAATAATTATTATCCATTTTTGTTTTCTACATTTTCTTTAGATAAATATTCTTTTTTAACAAATATGTAATTTTTAAAAAATATAAAAAAAAGAAACTTAAAAATGAATGTAAAGAAATTAAAAGAAAGAATAGTATAATTATATTTTAATAATTTTTTTAAATAACTTTTATTTTAATCAAAGAATAAAATAAAAATGAGTAATATTGAAGATTTTTGTGATAAAAGATGTACAACAATACAAGAAGAAAAATTTAAAGAAGAAATAATGGAAAGTATCAAAGAAATAGGAACATATTCATTTGATGGGAAATATAGTCATTATTTAAATAAAAAAAATATGGATATTGTAAAAGGGAATGATTATAAAATAGGAGTATCAACATATGGAAAGAAGTATAATTTATATTTAAAAAATATACGTGGAAAAAATTATTCATTTTTTATGAATAGAAAAACGAAGCAAATAATATTGGGTAAATTAACATTTACATTACCATTATTTCAAGGAACATTATTTGATGGAGAATTAATAAAGAATAGTCGAAATGAATGGTTTTTTTTAATAAATGATTTAATTTATTATGAAGGTAAAAGTGTAGTAACGGAAAAGTGGGATGAAAGAAATAATAAATTAAATAAATTAATAAAAGAGCAATATAAACACGATGAAAAGAGTCATTGTAAAATAATATTGAAAGATTATGTATCAATAAAATATATAGAATCATTTGTGAATCATTATATACCATTATTAAGTTATAAAAGTAGTGGAATAGTATTTAAGAATATATTTAATTTTAGTAATAATTTTATGTTTATGTTTCCAGATAGTAGAACAGATATTGAACGTGTAGATAAGAATAAAAAGAGTTATGTAAAAGTTGAGAAAGTTAAAAATGTGGAAGAGGAGAAGGTTGAGGAAGAAGACTTTTTATCAATGTTGGGTAATGAATGTGAAGTATGTGATTATGAAAATGTGGAAGAAGAAAAGGTGGAAGAAGAAGTATTATCCAAAGATACACATTGTAGATTTATTGTCAAGAATACAACATTACCAGATATATATGAATTATATTGTAGAAGTTCAAGTGGAAAAGTTGAGAAACATTCGATTGCTTGTATTCCATCAATGGCATCAAGTACAATGATGAAGAAGATGTTTGAGGATAATACACAAAAGGTGATGAAATGTAGATATCATTGTCATTTCAAGAAATGGGAACCATATGAATTACATCATAATAATAATATTGATTCATTATCGAGAATTAATTATGTGAAGAATCATATTGATAAAACGGAAGAAGAAGACGAAATATAATAAAATATCTTATGAAAGAATAGTAAAATTTTTGTAAAATGAAGATTGATTATACAAAAAGTTATTTATCATCAAATGAAATTCCATCATTAACCCCTGCTTCTATGAGTGGTGGTGGTAAAAAAATAAAAGGCGGAGCATATACGGGAGTTTCATTTTTACCACAACGTCCTATTGGCGGAATGCTTGGAAGAATGGGATATGGTCCTCATTGTACTCCAGTATTTTATGGAGATTTATATAATATGAATGGAGGTGGTAAAAATAATAAAAAATGTGATTGCGAAAAAGAAATACATCATACATCTTTATTAAATGAATTATATAAAAAAGTTTCCTCAAAATCATCAAAAAGTAAAATGGGCAACATTACCCAAATGGGCGGCATGACCCAAATGGGCGGAAGTGATTTATTAACACAATTTACAGCAATATCTAAAACAGCACCTTTATTTGCTACTTGGGATATAAATAATATTATTGCGCTAATTATATTAATTTTTGGACATAGTTATGTATTACAATACGCAAATAAAAAAGATTCAAATAAAAAAAAAATATTAAGCGGAGGATATAATAATAAAAAAATAATTGGAGGTTCCCCATTAGGTAGTATATTAGCACCACTTGGAATGAGTAATTTAATAGCATTAGCATCATTATTATTATTACATTATTTTGTAGTACGTCGTAAAAGAATGAGTGTAATAAGCGGAGGAGGATTAGAAAGTTTATTAAATGAAAATGTATTTGATAAAGAAATGAAAATACACGAAATGTTAGGTGGATATAAAATATATAATCAATTAGAAGAAGTTTTTCTTAAAAGAAAAGATGAAAATATTATTTATGGAGGATGTAAAAATTCATTTGACCCAATTATAACACATTTAGGATATGATTCTTATATGGCAAGTGGTATATTACGTATGTTAAAAACATTATTTTCAAACTTTTATAATTCAATTTATAATAAAGAAAATAAAAAGAAATCATATGGAAAAATTACATTCCGATTATTTAAAAGAATCTTTAATATTTTAACTCCCGTTTCTGTTGCTATTTATTTGAAAAAAAATAAAGTAAAAGTAAAAAAAAATAAAAAAATATAATTTCTTATCCATTTTTTTAAATAATAATTATTATTTAACAAAATTATCTAAAATACATTTTACCCCAAACATTATAATAAAAAATATATTTCAATTCTTGAAACACTTTATTTATAACATATTTTGGGGAAACTTATATCTATTATTTTTCTTAAATAATAATTATTATTTAACAAATTAAATTTTATTATATTTTATATTTTTTTCTTTTTTGAATCTAATTTTTCTAAAATAGATTTTGAACTCATAAAAGCAGTATCAAAATTAGCATCATTAGGATATCTTGCTAAAATAATACTTTGTGTATATAATGTTGTATAATTATCACTATTTTTATAATATTGAATAGAAACAGTATTTGTTGGAAGTTTATTAATTAATACAGAATGAGGTGTAATTTGATTTTTAAATAAACCAATATCTTGTCCATCAATCGATATTAAAATATCATCTGCGGAAATATAATTTGCTAAATCTGACGCTGGGTCAACATCATAAACAAGCGCACCTTTATATAAATCATTTGGTAATGAATATAAATAAACATACCATTTAGGAATTTGAAATAGAATACATCCTAATGCTCCATTAATATGAGACCCATCATTTAAAATATATGGATAATTTGCTGGAATAGTTAATGAAGCATTATTTGCGTTATAATCAGTTCTAACGGGACGACCTGCTACATCATATTGAATAATTCTATTTACAATTGTTTCCGCAATATATTGTGAAACACCTCCTCCTAATTGATTTGAATCACCTAATCCATAATTTGATAATCCAATAACTTGTCCTATAATATTTAATAAAGGACCTCCACTATTACCACCAATAATAGTAACATCCGTTAAAACAGATTCAGTATAGAATATTGGGAATTCACCATTATATTTATTATCACGAACAATACCACTTGAAAAAGAATCTTCATCAACACCTGCTGGATTACCTAAACAGAAAACTTTTGAACCAATAACGGTTTGACGAGATTTACCCCAAGATAAATATTGTTGAGTTGTAAGACCATCAATTTTTAAAACAGCAATATCCGAAATAGCATCATAACCAACTAAATTAGCAGGAAATACTTTATGAACACCTGAAACACCATTTACATTCGAAACAGCAACAGTAAAAAGTATAAAAGGGTCATATCTTTGAGTAGTAGCATTAAAAACATCGGATAAAACACAATGAGCAGCAGTTACTAAATAACCGGTTGGAGTAACAAAGAATCCACTACAACTATATATATCACCATTTGAAGAAATAGCATTAAAAGAACAACAAGCGTCAAATGATTTTGAATAAACAAGTGATGGAGTAGGACGAGAGAAAAATTTAAGTGACCTTATTTTATTATCAAACCCAACAACATCTAAATCAAATATATCATCTGTTATAACTAATTGATTTCCTGAAAAATTAATTCCATCATAAGCAATAATATATTGATTACCTGTAATTTTAACGGAAGAAAATAATGAATTATTTCCTCCAAGATTTGTAATAGTAGATGAATAGTTTTGGGAAAATCCAGAATAATTTTTGTTTCTGTAAAAAGTTGCCATTTATTTATATACTAATTATAGTACATATTTAAAAATGAATTGGAAAATAAATTTATTACTTTTTCTTTTACTCATTGCTTTTTATAAATTATATTTAATCCGAAATGAAAATATAGAAAATTTTTTAAATAATAATATTACTATTGAACGTGATATGAATGAAGAATATTCAATTAAAGAAGTTTGTTCAGAAAAGAATCCAGTACCTTATTATAATTTATTTCTTTCAAGATGTCGTAATCGATATATTGATTTAGATAGTGGATTATTAAAAACTCCACTTTATTTATATCCTTCTTTATATTATCATCCATTAGACGAACCTGAATAATTATTTTATTCATATATAATAGTTACTTTGTTTAAAAAATGAATAAAAGAAAAATATTTAAGAAAAATAAAAAATATAAAGGAGGTCAAAATAATTTAACAAATAATTCATCTTCTAATTCATCTATATCCACAAATATATCTTCGAGTATGTCATCCGGATTACCTACATCTATTCCATCAAATATTACAAAAAGTATTCCAACATCATTACCTACATCCATTCCTACAAATATATCCTCCAGTATGCCATCAGGATTACCTACATCCATTCCTACAAATATATCTTCCAGTATGCCATCAGGATTACCTACATCGATTCCCAAAAATATATCTTCCAGTATGCCATCAGGATTACCTACATCGATTCCCAAAAATATATCTTCGAGTATGCCATCCGGATTACCAACGAGTATATCATCAGGATTACCAACGAGTTTGCCATCAGGATTACCAACGAGTATATCATCAAATATGGGTATAGAAGGTGGAATGGAACAAATGGGATTAAATAATGAGAAGTTAAGTCAAATTAAAGGGATGTTTTCTTTATTCGCAATATTTGATGATAATAATTTATATAATATAATACAAAATGTGTATAAAGTGGATTCAGAAAGATTTGAAAGGAAATTTCGTAAAGATATGAATATGTTTAAAGAATTGGATGAAACAAAAATGAAAACATTTGATTTAATTTATTGTAAAAAGATTGCTTCATATATGTTATGGAATTTTTGGAGTGATGATTATAAACAATTTATTCATAATGTAGAATGTATGGATGAAAAGAAGGATGATAAAAAAAGTATATTTGGAAAAATATTTAAAAAATATAAATGTAAAAAGAAGAAACAAATATTTTTCTTATCAAAAAAAATAGATTTAGATAAATATGCGGTAAAACAAATAGCACGAATCTTTTATCATTTAACAGATGATTTTTTTACACTTATTCGAAAATTATTAAATAAAATGGAAGATTTAAAACAAAGAAGTATTCAAAATGGTATTCAACCACCTGAAGATTTTATTTTACCAGAAGATACAAAAATGATTGGTTTATTTATTCTTATTTTAGACCAATTTTCAATATGGAATTTAGATAGAATTTTAGATTTAGCGCGAAAAACATTTAAAATAGAAATACCATCAAGTATTGGAGGAGGAAAATTAAAACTTATTATAAAAGCATTAAAGATTATATTTCCATATGATGAAAATGCGAAATTAAAAAGTTTAAAAACGAATTTATCAAATGAAGCAAAAGATGAATTACGTACAACATATAGTGTTCGAAATATGAGAAATTCAAAACAAACATCATTTAGTCAATTTGTTTCAAAAATACGTGATGAAAAATATTCAAAACAAATTATGGAATTTCCATTTACAAAAAATAATGAAATAGATGAAAGTTTGCGAGGAGATTATAAAATAATACCTTTATTATTATTAATGATGTTACAAACTTATTATGTAACACATATTCCAAAAAATCCAGATAAAGACGAATTTAAAAAATGGATTTCAAAAAAAAAGAATAGTAAAATGTATATATCATCTGTTCGTTCCTATGATGATTTGAAAAATATTGTTCGTGGATATGGTATAAATATATATGAATTATATATATATCAAAAAAGTATGATATTTATGTGTATAAAATATATGTTAGAACATTATAAAGACAATAATGTAAAATCATATTATAATGTATATTTTCATTTTTTATACTCTTTTTTTAATAATGAATTAATATTTAGTTTTTTTAATAAAGAATTTAATTTTAATCATTATTTTGATGATATGAAAGAAAGTTTAGAAAAAAATGGAAATAATAGAAGTGGTGAATTATTAGTGGAATATAATAATAATTTAATAAAAATGTTATTTGGGAATGAAATAGATATAAAATCGAAATATGATTTTTATACGATTATTTTTAATAAAACATTTGAAAAAAATCCGGAATTACTTAAATTTTTTGATTTTAAAAATGGTTTAAATTCATCTACTTTTGGAGGATATTTAGAAAATATGATTGAAAATAAAGTAAAAATATATATAGCAAATACATTTTATAATAATATAGAGTTATTACGATATGGAAGAAATATAAATTTATCAAAACCAACATATTATTCAATACATCAAATAAAATTTGGGAAAAATGGATTATTAAATCAAGTTATAATGAATACAGTATTAAATGAAAATAATAAAAAACAACCTGAAAATGATGTAATAAGTAAAAATAAATTAAATAAGTTAATAAAAAATGTAAGAAAAGAAATATATGATACAAATGGTTTGGAAGTACAAATTAAAGAAATCAATAAATTAATAAGTAATTCGGAACCATTACAAAAGAAAATGCAAGAATTATATTTATTTGAAATTCTTTTAATGTTATTATATAAACGTTATTCAAAAACAATTGATTATGAAATTACATCTATTTTATCAAAACAATTAGACATTCAATTAGAACCAAATACTAAAATAAATTTTGTAAAAGAATATTTACCAAGTATTTAATTTGTTAAAAAATAAATAATTTCTTAAAAAATAATATTTTTTTTAAGAAAATTCATAAAAAGATTAAACTTCAATTTTTTTTACAAAATAAGGTTTATATTCTTCTTCTAATTGTAAATCATTGCCATTTTTAGGAATAATAATATTATCAATCATTGATGCTTTTTGTTTAAACGCAATATCAGGATTAACAATTTTACCAGTAGAACCTAAAACATCAAAGTTTTGACTAAATTCACTATATTGATTATAGTTAGCACCAAGTAAAGAAGAAGTGTTTGAATTAAGTTTTGGAGCAAAAGAAAGTTGTTGTGTTTTAGAATTATACATATTTTGGAAATATTTTTCGGCATCTAATGGAGGGAAATATTGCGCAGGTGGAGGACAAACACCTTCTTCTTTTACTAAAGGAATATTTTTCTTTAATTTTTCTAGATTCTTTAAATGATTATAAGGTAATTGGTCTTCTTTGCCCATAAAACAATATAACCAATTTACATAATCTTGCATAGTCATATTTGGAGGATAATTTAAAACAAAAGATCTTTTATCAATATCACTCATAGTACGAGGGTCAGCATAATTTGTATTACCATAAGAACATTCTTTGTTATGAAGATGATTTTTAAAACAAATGTTTTGAATAAGATCATGTTTTTCATAATCAAAATTCCAAACACTGTGTTCTAATTCGGAGTTAGAAACACCAAAAATATTGGAATCATTGGAAGAATATGTATGTAATGGTATATTTTTTTTAACATTTGGATTTTCAAATTTTTCAACAAGTACTGTTTTTTGGATGGTAATATCATCGGAATTTGTAGGGATACTTTTTTGGATAGTTTCTTGAATAGAAGATTCTTTTAATTGATTTTTTTTTTCTTCTTCTTCAAAAATTTTTTGTAAAGCACTTTTAGCAACATTATTTTCAAAATGTTCTAAATCATTATTTAATTTAGAACGGAAAACACTAATTAAAATAATACCAAATAAATAGGCACAAAGAATAACAAAAATAATAATAAATAATATATATTTTAAAGAAAACATATTTTGAATAGTACTAATGTATAAAAAGAATAATTTTTAGAAAAAGAACCTAAATCGTTAAATCATTAAAAATAAATTATTACTTTAATATAGTTATATTTATTAAAAAATAAGATATGTCTGACAATAATAGTATATTAGGAATATCTACACAAGATGCTATCTTAAATGATATATTTAAGAATGATATACAATATACACATATAACAGGAAATGTTAATTTATGTGTAAATCGATGTGGTCAAGAGATTGATGATTGTGAAGATATTCATTTTATGAATATGGTCAATAATGGTAAGATAATGACGTTAAATCCGAATCCGGAAAAAAGTGGAAATGGGAAATGTATGTTAAAAAGAGCATATGATGATGATAGTAATGATAGCGATGGATTTACTTCTTATAAATTTGAGAAAATGTTTGTAATGACACCATCATTTCATAAAATAGATAGTGTAGTATATGATGCTGAATTTGGTTTTATATTTTCAAGAATTGATAAATATAATAAAAAGAAGTATATGGTATTATGTGTTTTAGTAAATAACGCATTAGATACACGTCAAGAAACATTAAATGAAAGTGGTGATTTATTATTTTATAAATTAACAAATGAATTATTTGGAAATAATGAAAAAGTTCCAGCATTATTTTCAAAAAAAGAGATTAATTATCCACCAAATCCAATTTTATTATCGAATTTTTTCCCTATAATAGGACAAAGGTCCTTTTATGAATATAGTTATCAACAAACAAATGATATTACATATAGAATTTTTCAGAAACCGATGGTAATATCATCAATAGCATTACAAAATTTGAGAGAAAAATTAACACCAAATAAGTTATTTGAACAAATGAAAAGCGCATTACAAAGTTATGAAAACCCAAAACGTGGATTATTAATGTTTTATAAAGAAGATATTCAGAAAAAAAGTGAAACTTTTGAAAATGATTCACATGAAAATGAAACAGAAAAAACGATTGAAAAATTTAGTGATGGAGAAGATGATGGTGATGTATTAAACGCAATAAGTGATATGACAAATAGTACAACATCTCAACCAACAAGTTTAGATGTAATGGACCAAGAGAAAGGACAAATGAAAACTTCTGGAATTATTGTTGATGATAATACTGGTGATGTTACGGGTGATCCAGTAACGTGTGATAACGCAACAAATCTTGAAACTGCTGGTATAAATTCTACATCAAAAAAAGATATACCTCAAAGCGGTGATGCTGGAGGAATAAATTCGATACATCGTTCATATATAATGTTACTTCAATTAATGTTTTTTAATTTAATGGTTCAATATGGTGTATCAACATATATAAATACAATAAAAGAAGGACATACATTTACATATGAAAAATTTAATACACTTATAAATAACAATAAATTGAATTCAAAAATTTATTTTGGTTCAAAAATAATAAATTATTTAATGATATTTATATCTGTTATTATATATGTTTTTTATGTTGTTAAAGGTATGATGTTAAATTTTAGTATAGACAGTATTTCTGGAAATAAATCAATGTTAGATTTATCCAAAACAGTAATGTCATTAATTATCATATCAATTATTTTTTTTATAATTCAAACAGTTTCAAGATTTGGTTTATCAGATTATGATGATACTTCTTATATAGATACATTTTTTAATATTGATTCAATAATAATGTATTTTAAAAATTGGTATGAACAATATCAAGGTACATTAGTTTGTGAAGAAATTAAAAATGAAGATTATAAAATATCAATGAGTGGTGGTAGTAATAATAGTTTTTGGACTAGTTTTTTTAATAATTTTAAAGGAACATTTATTCAAATAACAGATAAATTAACTAATACAAAAAAAATTGTAATAATTTCTGTAATAGTTTTGTCAATTCTTTTTATTGTAATTCCAAATAGTTTTATGATAAATAATAGAACAGCATTTACAGATAAAAATGATTATGATAAAATATATAATGGTCTTATTACAATGTTTATAATATTATTAACATTAGTATGTATCATTTGTATTTATCCTGTAATTATATCTGTAAATAAATCTGTAAATGAATCTGTAAATAATTTATTATGGATATTCATTGGTCTTGCTCTGGTTGTATGGATTGTATTTATAGTTTTATTTTCTTCAAATATAAAATATGGTACAAAATATGATATTAAAATAACTTTTGCAGTATTTACTATTTTTTTTGGGATTCTTATATTATTATTAATCTTTAGTTATGTATTTCAAAATAATGATAATACTAATAATAATAATACTACTTTAAATAAAATTATTATTTCTACAATTATTATTGGAATAATTTTGATAATAATAGTTCCTATATGTATTGTTTATGTTAAATCTTCAAAAAGTTCAGGATCAGGTTCAAGTACAGGTTCAAGTACAGGTCCAAGTACAGGTTCAAGTACAGGTTCAAGTACAGGTCCAAGTACAGGTTCAAGTACAGGTTCAAGTACAGGTTCAAGAACAATTTCAAAATCAGAGGAAATAGCAGCGATAGTTTGTGGTATTATAGGATTCATATTAATTATATTATCAATCATATATTATTATTATCTATATAAAATAAAACCTATTTCCCAATCTCCATCCCAATCCACATTCCAATCCACATTCCAATCCACAACACCACCCGTATCCGATACACTTGCGGATATAATAAAAGAAGTACAAATACCAAAACAATTAAGTACACCGTAAATAACTTTAAAAAAATTGATTTTTTATAAAAAAGAATAAATTATATAATCAAAAGAGATTATATAATTACAATATACTTAAAAATCGTATAACGTAAAACAATTTAAAATGAGTTCTTCTTTAGAAAATATGTCTGAAAAACAATTATTAGCAACTTACTCAAATCACCAAGAAATAATGCAACGCATTAAAGATGAACTTAAATCTCGTAAAACAGATAAGTCAAAAAAAGTGGTAAAAGTAACAATCAAAAAAGAACCCAAAAAAGAAAAATCTTCATCGATTTTTAATATTTTTTCATCCGCCGAAACAACAAACTCAAAAGATGAACCCAAAAAAAAGAAAAATACAAAAGATGATGATGATGAATCAACTCGTCCTATTAAAGCAACCGTTGCCTCAATAAAAGAAGTTCTTGATTATCATCATATTGATTATCCATCTTCCGCAAAGAAAGATGAATTATGTACAATTGTACGTAAAGCAAAACTTGTAAGAGAATGTGAAAAGAAAGATGCCAATAATAAGGCATAATTTTCCCTCAAATTCTATTCCAAAAAATCAAGTATTTTTCTAATTTTATAATAAAAGAACCAAAAAATGTCAAAAAAAGATACTTCTTACGAATTATGTAAGAAAAAAAATATTAACAAAATTATGAAATTATATGAATCCAAAAAATTAATTATTCGTAAAAAAAAAATTACCTCACCAAAACAAGCAATCGCCATTGCCTTACAACAATCCGAACAAAATTGTTCCAATAAAATGACCAAAACCGATATTAAAAATATTCAAAATAAAATTTCTATGAAAAATGGAATCCATCTTAAATATTCTGACCTAAAACGAATGGAAATTCTTTTTTCTAAAAAGAAAGATTCAAAAAAATTATATGTCAAAATTATCCATTTTCTATTATATAATCAACCCATCAAAAAATCATATTTATCACTTCTTTATAAAATGTTCCCCAAAAAGTCATAATTTATGTATTATTATTATATCTAGTTACCCGTTGTAATGGAACATCATTAAATGTACCAAACATTGGGTCACTTTTTTCAAAAAACATAAATTCACCTTTCAAATATTCGTGTAATTTTCTAGCAACATTTTCATCCAATAAATATACTCTATATATTAAATAAGCATATGCTGTTTGAACATTTGATAAACAATATAATAATAATCCCCAATACATTATTTGTGATGTTAAATCCTCACAACTACTTCGAAACAAATATAAACATAATTTATAAGCAATTTGCATATTACGCTGCATTAATTCATACGCATAATATAAAACAATTCTATCCCAATCATCTAATTTAGTAAAAATACTCTGTAATTCACGTACTATTTGAAACGTTTCCATCATATCTAATGTACTTTGTAACATATATTCTGTAGATGACATATTCATAAAAGAATTATAATCATATTGACTATTGTTATTTTCCTCTTGATTCATATTTTCATCATTCTCAAAATGATGTTCTTCATTATTTTCATTATTATCCATTTTTTAAATATATTTTATATATTTAAAATTCCTTTACATTCGTTAAAAAAAATATAATGTAAAAAGATTTTTATAATAAAAATATATAAAATGAAATGGAAACATCATATAATACCTTTTACATATAATTATTTATTTCCATCATTATTTAGTGGAAATATTTTATATATTTATGTAAATGATAATAAAGAAATAAATAAAAAATGTTTTAAAGATTGTTATGAATTTCATTTATTACGTTATTATCCATTTTTTTAAAAAATGAATGTAAAAAGATTTTTATAATATAATTATATTATTAAAAATGATTTTTTATCAATATATATTACCTTTAACATATAATAAGTATATTTTTCCTACATTGCTTACAGGAAGTCTTTTATATGTTTGTGTAAAAGATAATAAAAAATGTAATGAATGTAATAATTGTTCTACGTTAAATGATTTAAGACCAACAAATGGTAAATGTGCGAAAGAATTATATGAATTTGGAATGTGTTTAGAGAGAAATAATGATAATGCGAATAATTGTCAAACTTATTTAAATGCTTATAAAAAATGTTTGCAAAATTCATAAAATAAAAATAATTTACATACATATTTTTTATTTCAAGAAAAAATGACAGGTAAATAAGTCTGATTTTTTATTTCCTTAAATAAGAGTAGTTATGTTATTCTTACGCAAGTAAGAGTAATATAATGGTGATGAAAGCGTCAAAAACTTTTGATTACAGTTACTTTTTGAGATGTCAAAGTCGAGAAAAGTAACACTTATAAATCATAAATATATATATTACATATCAAATAATTAGAAACATTATTCTAATTATTTATTCTAATTACCATTTTTATAAAAAATAAAAATGATTTACGTATATTGAAAATAAATTGAAGAAAAAATGACAGGTAAATAAGTCTGATTTTTTATTTCCTTAAATAAGAGTAGTTATGTTATTCTTACGCAAGTAAGAGTAATATAATGGTGATAAAAGTGTAAGAACTTTTGATTACAGTTACTTTTTGAGATGTCAAAGTCGAGAAAAGTAACACTTATAAATCATAAATAAATATATATTACATATCAAATAATTAGAAACATTATTCTAATTATTTATTCTAATTACCATTTTTATCAAAAGTAAAAATAATTTACGTAAATTGAAAATGAATTGAAGAAAAAATGACAGGTAAATAAGTCTGATTTTTTATTTCCTTAAATAGGAGTAGTTATGTTATTCTTACGCAAGTAAGAGTGATATAATGGTGATGAAAGCGTCAAAAACTTTTGATTACAGTTACTTTTTTGATGTCTCCCAATTGATAAAAAGTAACACTTATAAATTCATAAATATAAAAGAAAAAATCATAAATAAAATAGAATAAAATGAATTGTTATATATGTTATATGATAACACACGAATATAAAAATACGTATGTAGGTATTACAAACGATTTTGAAAAACGGTTGAAACAACATAATAGTATAATCAAAGGTGGAGCAAAAGCAACACATAAATATAATGATTGGAAACTTGCTTTTTATATAAGCGGTTTTGAAGATAAAAATAGCGTACTTTCATTTGAATGGCACATGCATCATCCAAATGGAAAAAGAAAAAAAGATAGTACATCAAAGAAATATTATGGAGTATTGGGTAGAATATATGGATTATGTGAAGTATTAAATCATTATAAATTTGAAAATAAAAATGTAAAATGTAATATGACAAAAGAATGTTATGAATATATTATGAAAGAAAATAAAGAATTATATGAATTATTAGAATCATTTATTGAAATTTTTATTTTGGAAAATATGTAAAATATTTGTATGAAATTTCGCATCTATACCACATAATTGATTATTAAATCGAACATATTCTATAGAAAAATAATAAATATTATTTTTGTGTAAAAGATTATTATTATGAAAAGTAAAGTAATTATAATTTGCTCCAAAAATTTTACAACTTTTTGAAGACTTAATAAAATGTAAGCAATTATCACAATATTTCATTTTTATATTATGATATAAAGATTCTTTTATTATGAATGATAAAAGAGATTATATGGTTTTCGAAAAGATGGATTTAATATATTTGGCATAGATTTTTTACTTTTTTTAACAAATCCATTTTTTTTAAAGAAATGTTCAGATTGTTTATTTTCTTTATGTATTTTTACCCAAATAACACTTTGATTATTCATTGATAATATTTTTTGTAACATAATACTACCAATACCTTTATTTTGATATTCTTTATCTATCGCAATAACCATTAAATACATAATTTCATCATCATTTTCATCTTTATAAAAATTACAAGCACATACTCCAACTATTTTTTCATTATCATAATAAACATAAATCGATTTATAAAGGGCATATTCACCATATAATTGTGTAAAATCTTCGTTTGAGAAATTTTCATCATGAAGATTATTATTTATAAAAAAAAGTATAGAATCAACAAATTCGGGGTTGTATTTGTAATCGTCGTGATGGAATGTTTCAAGTTTCATTTTTTTAAAGAAAAAGAAGAAAAGAAATATATAAAATAATATTTGATTTTTTTTATATATAAAACAAAAAAGAAAAACGTTAAAAAATAATTAATGTAAAGAAATTTCACCAAATAAAAATAAGTAGAAATGGAAGAAGAAAACGATTTTGATATCATTGAAATAATATCACGCTTGGAAAAAGCGTCAATTGAACATAATATTCAAATAAATGATTTAAATAAAATTGATGAGAAGTGTAATGAATTTTTGGTAGATTTGAATAGAATACATACATTAGTGGAAAATGAAAAAAAGTATATAGAAAATAAAATAAAGGAAGAAGAGGAGAAAAAGAAGAAAGAAGAGGAAGAGCGAAAAAAAAAGGAGGAAGAAGAGCGTAAAAACATAATGAATAAAAGTCATAATCATATAGATGATGTGATTAAGGAATTAAAGAACAATAAACAAATTGAGATTTTAAATAGGGTAAAGTTAAGAAGATTAGATGACCAAATGTATTATATAAATTTTGAGAAGAATTATAATGTGAATAAACAAGTATTATTGGGTACATTTACAATATTAGGAACATTAAATAAGAATGGAGTAAGAAGTGAATATAGTGTAGATATGTATGATCCGGAATTGTATGAAGCACCTAAAAAAATATTTAATTGTGACTGTCCGGCACATAAATTTCAGAGTGGAAAGGATAATGTAGTATGTAAGCATATAGCGTTTGTAATGTGTCGAGTAGTTGGATATATAACAACGGATTTTTTCACAAATCATAGATTAACAAAGGATGAAGTAAATATGATAATGGATAAGATGAGTCTTCAAAGGGAAACAATTATATTGAATGTTGAAATGAATCGAATGAAGGACAATTGTGTAGGATTAAAACCTGACCAAAACAATGTAATAACAATTAAGCGAAATATGATGACAAAAGAAAACTTTTTGAATAGTACAAGAACGATAGATGAGGATTGTCCTATATGTTTTGATGTAATTGAACATAATAATAATAGAATTAATTGTCCGGAATGTAAGAAACATATACATAAGGAGTGTATGGAAATATGGTTATCAAAGAATAATACGTGTGTATATTGTAGATCGAAGAAATGGACACATTATAAGAAGTGTTTTATAGAGAATAAGAGTGTAGAATTAACGGGTGAAGAGGATGATGAAGATTATTAAATGGAAAAATCGTAGAAAGATTGTCGGAAAAAGTGAATAAGTAAATAGGATGTAAGAAAGGATGAAGAACCATAAAGAATGGTATTTAAATCGGAATAATCATAATAATTATTTTCATTAAAATCACAACAAACAATATTGAGATAGAATTCGATACCTTTTTGACGGAAAGAGTTGTATTTTTCAGTATTTTGAATAAATTTTATACAAGTATCATAAATAGATTCCCACGAATCTTTTTTTGAATCAAAAGATAAACAAAAAGAGGATAAATCAAATCCATAAGGAGATGAGAAATCATCAATTAAAACAGGAATAGCGCCACAAGCAATAGATTCGATAATTCTCATAGAACTATTACCATTACCTTTTGGACAAAGGGAAAGTTTGACGTGTAAAAGGGTATGATAAAGTTCGAACGCTTTATCTTGAATTTCGTCATTTGTACGATTTTTTTCAAAACGCCAATTCCAATAGGATGAAAAATCTTCAATCATTACATTGGGATATTTTTCTAGATTTGTTTTCATATTTTTCCGCATACCATCCCAAATAGACCCTTTAAAATAAATATCGATATTACGGGGTTTATTAAGGTCAATTTTATGAATTGGATTTGAAAAGCGGAATATGGTAGGATTTGTAACAAAAATTTGTTTTTGAAATTTACATAAAATGTTATTGGGTAAAGTGGAACAAGAAAACCAAGAAGAAATATTGTCAATAAAGTGGTTTTGGTCACCGGATAAAATAAAAATAAGTTTATGAAAATATTTTGAATATAATTTTTTGATATATAAAATGGAAGAAATGGGGTCACCATTTTGTTCGAAAATAAGGAAATCAGCATTATGAATATTGGATGTAATAGTTAAAAAATTTGATTTATGAATCCATATTTTGGAAATAGGATTAAAAATATATACTTTTATCATTTTTATTAAAGAAATATATTTTTTTAATAAATAGAACGTAAATAAATAATGGGAACGTAAATAGAGAAACGTAAATAAAAATAAAAAAATTTACAGATAAAGGGATTAGATGAAAAGATTATAATAAATAAGTATTTACTTTATAGTTGCTCCCCCCTATCTACTATAAAGTTATATTTAAAATGATGTGTGAAAATACTAACGTAAGTCAAATGCCTGAAATAAGAAATATTTCTACATATGAGAATATTCAATATTTAAATTTAATATTAAAAAATTTCAACATAAAAGCAGATAATTTTGCTAGACTTTTTTCAAAAAATAATGGTGTTCCATCATTATATATTACAGGAAGTACAGCATTATCGTGTGTTTATGGGGAAGATTTTGAAAATTCTGATATAGATATTATGTATTATGTATCATCCGAAGAAGAAAAGAGTGAATATATTAAAAAATTCACGAAATACTTTAAAACATTTTGTGGTTATGAATTAACAAATGAAATATTTCACGAAGATAATGGAAATAATTCTTTTTATGGGTATTCAACTCATATATTAGGAACATTAACTTTTACAAATAGTTCATTAAATACAAAGGTAGATGTTGTTTTTACAAACAAACTTTTTCCTGAATTCTGTCACGAGATTGACTTTACATTGGGTATGACCTATATTACTTATGAAAGAAGTTTCGTAGATAATAAAACAATCATTCCCCAATTATACACACAATGTGATTATGATGATTTATGTAATAAAACATTACGTTTTATTGGATTTAATTATGATGATTCACAGAAGTCAGTTTCTTATTACAGAAGAAGGTATAATCGCCTTATTAAATACTTAAACAGAGGTTTTAATTCTGATGAAACAGAATTAATTACTTATTTAGGTTTTTTGGAGGGCGGTATGTTAAACTTATTACCACAAAATAATTAAGGGTCATATATATGTATATAATGTCTATAATGTAGTATAAAAAATATTTCAACTAAGCATTTTTTTTATTTTTATTATTTAACACAAAAACAAATAAATATATTTTCAACAAATTTTTTAAAAATTTATATAATACTTTATTTTATATAAATCTTAAAAAAGCAAAAAAGCGTACAACCGTACGCAACTCATAAATTCAATATTTTTTTATAAAAGTATATATAATAAATTTTTTTATTATATATAAAGGTGTATGAAATTACTTATTCATATAATAATCTATAAATTCTTTCAAACTTGTAAAAAGATGAAAATCTGAAATAGGTTTATTGGAAATAATATATGTATTTACCATTTTTTGGATTTCTTCATATTGAAATTCTTGATTATCATTTTCATCCCATAAATGAAATAAATTATTTTCATAAGATTTAACTTTATCAATAACATATAAAAAAGAATGGAATAAATTATTTTCTTCTTTGACAATATATGAAAATATATCATTTTCATCACTATATTCATCTATTTGATAACAAGTTCCAGAATATCCAATAAAACAAATAGGTTTATGTGGGAAGTATTCAATAATTTGTTTATTTGGGAAATGACCACTAAAAATGGCACCATCACAAGATTTCAAATCATTTAGTAAAGGTTGAAAATGTGAAGAGTGATGTGTAAGTGGTAAGGGTGTAGAAATATAATATTTAATATATTGATTTGATATATTGTTATGGAAAGTTAAAAGAGTAGGATTTACATATGGAGGAATGGGTGAGGAAGAATAGAAAATACGTTGTTTTTCATCCAAAGAGGACCAAAAAAAAGTATTATCGATAACTTCTTCGGATATAATATGAAAATCATATAAGGATGCTATTAAGATAATATTTTGAACAAAATTTTTTCTATAAAATCCGATATCAAACATACGGTAATAACCTTCGGTATAGGGTTGTGAATCAATAAATATGAATTCTTTGGTATTTGGGAAATCTCTAACGGGTTGAAAATGGGAATTAGCACCAGCGTAAAACAATTTAGTAAAATGAATATTTGAAAACATTATTTACGTAAATGTTATATAATATATTTTATAAAGTAAATTCTTTAGATAAGAATATTTATAAATCATTTTTTTTAGAAAGATGATAATCATAAACTTTTTTTCGTAATTCGGTATAATATTGAAATTTTTCAATAGTTGTTTCAAAATCATATACTTTACAATTTCCAGTAAAAATATGTTCAATATCTTCTTTAATTATTTTTGATGAAGGATTGTTTTGAATAATTACATTATAAATTTTGATAGATTTCCAGTCTTCTAAAACTTTTTCAAAAATAAATATTACTTCATCAACAGAAGCACGACGTATTTTAGATTTTTTTTCATTTTTTTCTTTTTGATGTCTTTGAATATTTTTAATATGATTATTTGAAGTATTTAACATTTTTTTTATAATTAATCCTTATTATTAATGAAATATATTTTTTATATTCAAATTAAATTTTATTTAAATAAATAGGTTATTTTTTAAAATCTTTTACTTTTTGAACTAAATCAAGATAATATGTATATATATCATCTGTAACTTCATATTGGTAAATAATTGTCTTATTATCAATTACATTTTTAATAGAGTCAAATGTAACTTTATTAATATTATTTGATTCTTCTCGTTTTTTATTTACTTTTTCTAAAATTGCTTTAGGTCCATCATCTTTGCTTGTTTTTGATTTTTTTTTAAGAAATTCTTCTAAAATAAATATAATTTCATCAACATTTACTTTTCTTTTACTAACTGCTTGTTCTTCTTTGGTCATAGGTTTTGAGTTTTTAATATTTTGATAATATTCAAAAGAATGTAATTCATTTGTTGTACAAATTGTACCTTTTTTAATTTTATAAACTTGGTCTCGTGATAAGTTATATTTTTTTTCAATATCAATATTTTTCATATTATTTTTAAAATCTTCACGTATTTGAAGAATAATTTCATCAGAAATGCTTTGTTTCTTTTCTTTGTGTGAAATTGACATTTTATGTTTTATTTCAATACTTTTTTCAATACCATAATTATGATTCTTTTCACCTTTCATATTTTCAGATTTTTGTTTATAAATTTCTTTAATATGTTCTTTATGTAATTCTTCTTTACTTAAATTTATATTATCATCTTTAATAGATTCATTTTCTTCAATAGATTCATTTTCTTCAATAGATTCATTTTCTTCAATAGATTCATTTTCTTCAATAGATTCATTTTCTTCAATAGAT
>JACCDO012064088.1_pt1 | contig 25711 bp, 30 predicted proteins | sample 7446101 | NCBI WGS metagenome assembly JACCDO01 (sample SAMN15323440, study PRJNA562643) | freshwater metagenome | isolation source: river surface water | place: USA:Blue River Watershed | collected 2017-08-16 | reverse complement strand
CCTAGCGTATTTTTAGTTAGTGATACGCACTTTGGTCACGCTGGCGTTTGCCGCTTTACCCGAAGTGACGGAGTTACAAAATTGCGTCCGTGGACTGATCCAGATGAGATGGATGAGGCTATGATCAAGGCCTGGAACGAACGGGTTAAACCTACAGACAAGGTCTATCACTTAGGTGACGTAGTTATTAACCGTAGAGCTATGAAGACATTGTCTAGATTAAACGGAGATAAAGTATTGATCCGTGGTAATCACGACATCTTCCGCGACGACGAGTACAGACAGTACTTTAGAGAATTACGAGCATATCATGTTATGAACGGAATGATCTTAAGTCATATTCCAGTCCACCCAGAAAGTTTAGGTCGGTTTGGTGTAAACATTCACGGACACTTACACGCCAACCGCGTAAAGAAAATGCGTGGCTTTGACGTTCGTACAGGAGAAATTTTGTACAGCGATGAAAACGATGTTCGTTACCATTGCGTCTGCGTAGAGCAAACACCAGACTTTGCGCCTATTTTGTTTGAAGATGTAATTAAGCGTATTGAAGCAGAAGGTGGTGAAGTTGGATTTAGGAACGGCAACGGACCTATCGTAGATTAAAATAGGGCACTGAGGTGCCCTATTTTTTTGGCTATACTTTCTTATATCGTAAATACAACAATGGAACCTCTAGTACATTTAAACTATACCGTAGACAAAAAACAACTATTAGAGTTAGCTCACGACTTCAAAAGCCAAGCAGTGGCCTATACTGATTCTAGATATCCTGATTTAAAATTAGAAGATTGGTTAATTGGAAAATGCAGTTCAGCATATATAGAATCTATCATGCAGGATTTTAGAGTTATCGGAAAACCAAGATTTTATTACCTACAGCCTTATGCAGAAATACCAGAGCATGTAGACAACGGAACATTGTGTAGTTTGAATTTTGTGCTTACAGAAAATGCCAGTCCTATTATGTTCGGTGACAAAGAATATTATTACAATGCTGTATTACTAGACACAACGGTGCCACATAAAGTTAAAAATAATCAATACGAAAGAATAATGTTGAAGATATCGATATTCAACGAATCCTATCAGCAAGTCCTAGAAAAAATTAAAAAATGGATATAATTGATCCTCTTAGAATCGTTTCAGAAACCAAAGAAGTTTTTTTCAAAACCGAAGAACAGCAGAAAAAATATTCTGAAATAAAACAGTTTGTGTCAGAAGAAGAATATAAAGTCTTACACAAACAATTTCTCACACCATTAGACCTACAGATCGATGTAGATGCCTTTATAAAAGAAATACAGCAGTACGATAAATTCTTTGAACAATGGGGGACTGAATACAGACACATGCCTAGGTTTGGATTAGCATTGATAAATGAAAACGGTGTTATGACTCCTAAAGATCCTATAAATGGTTCTCTTTATGAATGGAATAAGAATAATCCGGATAGACCATTATTAGAATCAGATTGTAGAACGCCGACGAAAGCCATGGAAATGAATTCTTTAAAACCTTTAGAAATTTTTAAAAACTATTGGTATCGTTCTAACATATTAAAATGGTATGAAGATGCAGAATTTAAACCTCACATCGATACTATATTGCCTTCTCCGTGGTTAAGACTTTGGGGTACTACTGATCCTTCACTTATTCAACTTAGATACTGGAGCGAATCTCTTGAGGAAATGGTGGTAGTCACTGATATACAACCTGGAAGAATTTATCTAATCGATACCAGTATCGTTCACGATGCAAAAAGTTTTGGAAAAGTATTTCAATTTTTCCTTAGTGTTAACCCTATCTGTTCAAAAAAAATCCGAGCCCTGCAGAGCTTCAAATAAATATCTCAAAGGATTACTTATGTCGTTAATGCAGGATTTTACCGGTGACTGGCTTAAATATTCACTGACTGTCAAAACAGATCGGGGACCGCTTACTGTCAAATGGAATGACGCAGACAATCTAGCTAAATGGTCAAATATGCAAGCTGGTTTGTATCTGCAAGATACAAACAGTCTCCAAACATTTTATGAGCACTTTCCAAGATGGTACCAAATGTTTTGGGATGCTAGATTCAATCAAGGTTTATTCAATTTAGCCGACGATGCTGTTATCATAGACATTGGTTCCGGAATAGCTGTTATAGATTTATTACTAGCCCTATATCTTCCAAAGAGCAAATTTTATCTGGTAGACAAAGAAGGATTCAACTTCCAAAAAGGTGTCTATTACGATAAAGATTATCCAGAGTATAACAGTTGGGAACCTGTAAAGGACGCAATATCAGCTACAGGAATAGATCACAACAGATTTGTCATGCAGTCACCTAAAGAAGATTTTCCTACGGAAGTCGATTGTATCACGTCTTATCTATCTTGGGGTTGGCATTATCCTAAAGAAACATACTGGCAACGTGCATTCGACAGCTTAAAGGTTGGCGGAAAACTTATTCTTGACATACGTACTTTGCCTAACAGAGATGTTGTTGGGGAGATCAGTGAAACTATGAAATGCGACCCAGTAGCAAAATGGTTTGATATAAAACTACCAGAGCACATAGATAACCTTCCGGCACCGTCAGAAGGCACTCCAGTTGGTGGTAGATTCATGTGGACCAAGCATGAATAAATTTTTAAAAGACTGGGATCTTTATAATTTAAATGTTTCTACAAATAACGGAGTTTTATCACTGTGGTGGGAAGATGTAGAATCTTTAGCCAAGTATACTACACTACAATCGGGATTATTTGGTGTATCTAGACCATTTTCTAAGCAGGTGTTTTTCGAAACATTTCCGAAGTTTTATCAAAGCATGTGGGACATAACTTACAAACTGGGAGGGTTTGATATTCCTCAGAATTCAGTTGTGATAGATATCGGGTCAGGTGTAGGTATAATAGATTTATTATTAGCTAACTATCTACCATCTTCTAAAATTTATCTAATAGACAAAGAAGAACTTAACAATCAGCCGGGCGTTTATTATACCGAAGATTATTTTTATTATAATTCTTGGAAACCTACACAAGACTGTATTAGAAAAAACCCGCAGTTAACCGGTAAGATCTTTACGATGTCTCCCGATGATGAATGGCCTCAATCTGCTGATTGCATAACTTCTTACTTTTCTTGGTGTATGCATTATCCTAAAGAAGTATATTGGAAAAAAGTTTTAGAAACTTTAAAGACCGGTGGGAAGTTAATATTAGATGTACGAAAATTAAAAGATAGAGATGTTGTTGGAGAGATCAGTGAAGAATTAAAATGTACACCTCGAGTACATGAATTTAAGAATACCATCGTAGAATGGATAGATAACTACAATGACGATATATTAGGACACAGATGTGTTTGGACAAAAAATGTATAATCAAGGAAACACAAAAGAAATATTTCCAATACTGATGTATGAAGCTCACTATGAAAATTTTCACAGTGTTCAACAACAGTTTGTAGATCTGGCATTGCGGGGTTTTGAAAACAACACAGCACCCGGTAATGATTATTACGACAAAGATGGGATCCCGATTTTTAGAAGAACACTGCCTAATTTGCATTTAAAAAAAGAATACAATCAAGTAGTTGAATTTATAAATTTTCACGGCAAAATCTATTGGGAAAAATTAGGCTTGACTGAACAGATAGAACCGTATACGCTACAGCTATGGGTCAACGACGTACCACCGGGCGGATTCACTGCGTCACATAATCATACTCCTATAGCCATAGGTGGTGTGTTTTATCTAGATGCCGATCCAAAAAAAGGTAATCTACATCTAGAGGATCCTACACATTTCTGTAAAGAAAGAATGCCCTACGATTGGAATAAAAAGCCCTATGTGTTTACACATGAGATAGCAGCAGAAGCAGGAAAACTTGTGATGTTTCCTGGATACCTAATGCACCATGTAAGATCTAATCTGAGCGATTCAAATAGAATTGCCTTCGGATTTAATTTCGGAGTCAGTTGGAAGTATGTTCCTAGACCCTACTAAGGATTGAAAATGATAGAATATAAACAAATATTTCCGCACACTATCGGTATTGTGGATTATCCTAATTTTCACGAAATACAGGATTCAATAAAACAAGAAATTAAAAGTAACCTAGGAATAGATTATCCTTCGAATACCGGAGTTGATCAATACGATAAAGTACACGATCATCCATGTCGTGGCGGAGACTACGGAATCATGTATGACGTTATCAATTTTGAAAAACCCGACAGCCCCGATAATATCAAGAATCCAGAATTAAAAAAACTTCACGACTGGCTAGAAGAACAGTGTAAAGACTATTGGAATCAACTGACTTATAATCAGCATCTACATCCTTATGTTTTACAAATGTGGGGCGTATGGCAAGAGCCGGGTGGGTTCACAACATCCCATAATCATGCAGGCATTCCTATAGCCGCATCATTTTATGTTGATGCAGAAAACAAAGGAAATTTTGTTTTAGAAGACCCTGCAGAGTTGGTATTATCTCGAGCCCCATACAACAAAAGCAAAGGAACTCCAAAAAGATTTCATCAGGAAATTGAAGTCAAAGACGGAAGATTAGTGATGTTTCCTGGATGGATGAAACACTTTAGTAGATCTAATAATAGTGATACTGAAAGAGTTTTGATGGCTATAAACTACGGATGCCACGGTCAAGTATATTATACAGACTGGGGTTAAAGATTTCTAGTAAAAACTATTTTAAGTAGTCTGCTGTCATATACACATTTTTCTTTGGCATTGTAAATCTTAAAATAGTATTTTGTGGGATAGTTTTGGAAAAAATAAATTGTAAATGAATCAATCGTTGACTTAGGAATGAACGATTGATATACTTCAACTTTCTTGTCGTCAAAGACTTTGACATTTACATAAAAGGCATTTAAATTGTTAGCCATTCTTTTCTCGCATAATCATTTATATCAAAACAATTTTCTGGTGTAAGCAGTCCGCATTCTCGCATGAATAATGCAACGTGATTGATATCCGATAGAGATGCTCTTTTAAATTCTTCTACATTCATATTCCAATCTAATTGATCTATGTCAGACCAAAAAAATCCCTGGGTATCTTTGTACAAGTGTTTTATAAAACATGCTTCGATATAAGGAAGACCGCAATTATGTTTTTTAGCGATCGGTACCATTGTATTAAGTAAAATTTTAAATTGTTCTATATAGGAAAAAAATAATTCTTTGTTTCTATTTAGAGCCGATTCACTTATCAAAGGTGGTTTCCAATTTTTTTCTAAGTAACCTTCTTTAGCGTCTTCAAATGTAGAAACTGTTAGATCAGAAAGCTCGTACTGTTCTAAAGAAAAATCAGCACTGTCATCACCCCACATATCGTAGTAATTTATACCATATTGATTGTTAGGACTTCTCAGTTCTGCATACTCCCAAATTCCATGATTTTCTATTATAAGAGAATCTTTGAATAACGGAACATCCATTCTTAGATTATTGAATTCTACACCCTTTTGATGCAATTCAACAAAACAATCCCAACTGGCAGTTGATCTATTATTACTAATACGAACTATTAAACCGTTGGTTAAATCTACATATGCAACATACGAGTCGCTTAAGTGATAATATCCATTTTCAAGAATTTGTATTCCTAATGGAGGTTTGACATCGATATTGGGGTAGAACTCGCCCTTGCACTGAGGGCTTTTCCAATAGTTTAATTTTTCAATTAAAGTTGTTTGAAAATACGATCTTTGATAAGGAAACATAGTCTAATCCGAACAATATAGCTTTATTTATACTATTTTTCGGTTATAAAATTTTCTAAATTTTCAGGCGTGACTCCGTATTTTGTAACGCTGTCAAACCACTTTTCTGCACTGTATCCGTTGTCTAGCATAACTTTTATGTTATCTAACTTATCTTTATCATTATCAAAAAGATCCATTAAAAAGCTACGTCTAGGACCTACCCAGTTTTGGAATCCAAACCCTTCATTTTCGTAAAAAACTTCTATTCTATCTGTGGCTAAAAAATGATGATAACTATCTTCAATAATATCTTCAAGAACGTTCATAGTGTTGTCAAAGCAATTCTGTTCACGTCCTAAACCTACAGTTCTGTTATCTGATAATGTTCCGTTGTAATCTGTTAGTGCGCCGTATAAATTAAATATAAAAACTCCTGTAAACCAATCTCGATTAGATAAAGAAGAATTTTCTATTACTGCGTTCGCCCAATGACTTGAAATAGGTCCCGGATGTTGAGCCTCACCATCTACTACATTTAGGTAAACTTTTTTAATTTTCATTCCATGTTTCTCTTGATAAGCTGGATCAGCAGCAGGAGAGTTTGGCAATAGTTCAAAAATATGATGAGTAGGGAACATTCCCAGTGCCCCGCTTTCTATCATGTTACGCCTGATATGATTCAAAGTCTGTCCTGGCAAACCCCAAATAAAATTGCACCAAACAGGATTAGTCCTTTCGCCCCATATTTTAACTTTAGCGTGTTTATCTAAAATATTTTTAATCAGTGTTTTATGATATTCCCATTCAATTTCAGGACGATCAATAAGATCTAATACAATGGGATCTAAATCCTGTAAATCAAACTTCAATCCAGCAGTAACTCTATAAGTTAACATTTTATCCAGTAAACCATATGAATGTTCTTTTTTAGTTTTAGAAAACTGTGTGCTGATGAAGATAGGAACATGTCTATTATTCTGTTTCATTTCGCAGATATAATCCACTATGTCTGAATCCTGAGGGGATAATCCTACATTGGGATTAGTCCAGTATATTCCCGGTACACCGATCTTGCTGAAAAGATCTAATTCTTTTTTCCAAGGAGGTATTAGTTCGTCTTTACCCCATATTCTAACTTTGTGATGAAGTCCCGAGCTCCAATCACAAAATGTACAAAGATAAGGACAACCTTTGGTTGTTTCCCATGCCAGTGCATAAAATATTCCTTGAGATTTTAAACTATTAAAGAACCTTGTTATTTCTTCTTCAAATTCCATGTAAACGCTGTACTTCAATATATCATCTTTCTTGTTCACAGGTTCGTGTTTACTCATCTCTCCGTTTTTTTCTATGACATTTAACAACTCTACTTCATGTCCATCTAGATGATCTAGCAAACGAGACAACGCTATTTCACCTTCCCCAAAAATCACCCAATCTATAAAACCGTATTTTTTAAAAAAATCTTTGTCTCTGTGAGCATCTAACTCGGGGCCGCCAGCAATTATTATTAAATTAGGATTTTGCTTTTTGAAATACTCAGCCATTTCGAAAAATTCTTTTTTATTCCAAATATAAACGCTGAAAGCAACAACATCGATTTTTTCTTCAACGATCATATCGTAGGCTTTAGCAACATCAAAGTATTCAGGCCCTATCAGGAAATACGGATCAGTCCATTCGTAATTGTTTCTACTGGCGGAAAATTTAGTGTGATGAAGTTTTAACATCCAATTGATTGGGGTGACGTAGCATACCTTCTGTGCCCATACACTAAGGCAATTAGAACTGAATACTTTAATTTTTCTCATGTTCTTTGACCCATTGGCCACTCCAGTATTTGCCCTTACAACCTATGTTAAAACCTAAAATTAATCTTTGCCTATCGGTATTGTTAGGCTTTACTCTATGCTTTAGATATCCAGGAAACATAATCAGGTCTCCTGAAGAAACCTCTATTTCTTTACACATCGGATATTCTACATCCGGACTTATAGGTTGATTCATTAGTATCGTATCCATAGGATTTTCTAAAATAAGATTACCCTGATCCGGTGATGCATCTATATATAGCACAGCGGTAAACGGCATATTTCCATGTAAATGACTGTGAATCCAACCTCCCCTTGGTGTTGAATTTGCCCACATTTGGAAAACATAAGGATTTAACTCGTTGTGATATTTACATTTTTTCCAATACTGTCTTGCTGTATCTTCGACAAAATAAATAACATCTTTTGTTTCTTCTGGAAAATCTTTGTGTAGATAAGAATTACTGTTATAGCTACACAGTGTACCATCACGCATAAAAGCATTATTATTTGTTTCGGCTTCTCTAAAAATTATTTCTAACTTACTAAACAAATCTTTTTTTATTTTGTCTGTGTGAGGATAGAAATTTTTAAAGACAGTAGTAGGAAAAAGTTCTAAAACTTCAATCATTAATCATGTCCTAGAACATTTGCATGAACAGGCCCAATGGCATCTCCGGTGTAGTGTACACTCTGGCTGGTCATTTCTAAACCTTCTTCCCAGTGTTGAGTGATTATCACTAAAGCTCCTTTGTGTCCTGCCCAGACAGAATGCACGTCAGTTCCGTTAAATGGATGTTCGGCTCCCATGTAAACATTAGTACCATCTTCTTTAGCCATTTCACATACCGGTGTTGAATCTAGTAATTTGACACCATTACAGGTTCCAGATAATGTTCCGTTAAGATAGATAATTCTAGCATCAACTCCTGGATGCCCATGCTGGGGCGTTTCCCAGTTAGGCGCCAGCATATACATTTCTGCTTGATAACGACCTTCTCTAAAAACTATAGCACTGTAAGTATGGTCAGTTACATATATAGGATCTTTAGTAGGCGGTTTAATAGGATATCCCGATTCCTTGTACCATGCTGTAAATTCATCTAAATTCGCCCACATATTAATTTGTCTCCAATACTTTAATTATTTTACCGTGTGATGGGTCTACTGGTTCGCCCGACCAATTAATCGTTACAGAATTGGGAGTAACTCCTTCCGGCCATTTTTCTAAACTTAAAAAAGCGCCGCCTTTGTTACCGACGATTAGTGCATGCGTTTGAGTATCATCTAATTTTTCTCCGCATACGCCAAATAATTTATTTGTTCCTGTAGACGAAGCTTCTTGATATTGCGACGATAAATCTAAATAATTTCCATTTTGTCTGGTATGAATATCACCGCCCCAGATCATAATGATATTTTCAACCCCTGGATGGCTATGATCCGGACTGCTGGTATTAGGACGAACAAGGTACAATTCTGCCTGATACTGCCCTTCTCTGAAAAGCACATAACTGTAACTAATATCTGTTACATAAACAGGATCTTCAAAAGGAGGCCGTATAGGAAATCCTTCTTTTTTATACCAATCTACGAATTCCTCAAGCGTGTTCCACATAGTGTTTTCCATAATGTTCATATTTATTTGAATTTTACAGCCCGGTTATATTCTTCCAATCTAATCCAACTACGTCAACCATCAACTGTTGTACGTTGATTTCATTATTAGTTGCTACTTCATAAATCATTTTACTCAACGAATCAGGATTTATTTTTTTGCTCTTAAAAACTTCGGACATAGGAGTATCAACTAAACCGACTATAACATTTAAAATTTGAGGATAGGGTATGCTCAATCTATCCTGCACGATACTATTTTGCTTAGATTTCTCAATAATATACTGATCTAAAAACGGAATTTTTCCTAATGGAAAATGACTTAATTTACTGCTGATATTGATTATTTTCTTTTCTTGATTATTCCAATTTTCTATCAATTCAGATAATAACAGAGTTTGACCCTTAGGAGAATAAGCATTATTGATAAAAATGTCGCTGTCTTTGCTTTCTTCTATTATTTTTTTTCTTACAGAATAGTCTTCAATATTATATCCCGTGCTACGACTGTAACCAAAAACTTCATGTCCATTTGAACTGAAGACTTTAGATAAACTTAATCCAATACCGCTGGTATGTCCTGTAATTATTATTTTCATTTTATTTGAATAGAGACAATATTTATTGAGGGTATCAACCACCTAATAAATATATCAAGGTGTATTATGCTTTTTATTAATCAAACTATAAGTCTCTGCGATCATTGTTACAGACATATACCGGCTGTGGTGTACGAAGACCGCGGAAAAATTCTCATGAAGAAAAATTGTCCGCAACACGGAATTATAGATAGCGTAGTGGAAATTGATACCGAATTCTATTACGGACTTCAACACCAAAAAGACTTTACTACATTCAATCAAGTAATATTTGAAGTAACAGATAGATGTCAATTAAATTGCCCTCACTGTTATCATCTTCCTGATAATAAGGTAACTGATAAACCGTTAGATTTAATCGTAGAACAGGTAAAAAGTTTTCCGAAAGATAGTATGCCTATGTTTGCAGGAGCCGAAGCTACTCTAAGAAAAGATTTTATAGAAATGTGTAGTCGTATAGATGATTTGGGATTTGAAGAATTTTCTTTGCTAACTAATGGAATAAAGTTTGCTGACAAAAAATATACGAAATCGGTTTTCGACGCTGGTCTAAAACAGTTGTGTTTCGGCTTAAATCATCATTCCTATCAGGGACAGACTGTTCATAAAAAACAATTAACAGCACTAAAAAATCTTATAGAGCAAGGATTCGATATAGGATATGTTGGATACACTATTGAAAGTTTAGATGATGTCGAAGAAGTTCTAACAGAAATATCTGAAATAGATCATCCATCGATAAATCACTATAGAATACGATGTGGAAGTTTTATTGGTAGAAGTCTAGACAAACATCGAAGCTATTTAAGCAATCTTATTAAAAAAGTTCAATCGATATTAGGAGATGCGGTTGCATTTGGAATCTATGACGATAATCCATATCATGTCATGATGGAATGGGGTGATATAAAACTGCGTCTCATACAGTGGCCTGATGTAACAAACATTGATATGGAAGAACTGCGTACCGGCCCTTGGTGTAACTTTTATGATGGCCCTATTACTAATTTCGTACATCAGGTAATTACTAGAGATGCGTATATCAACATGGGACTTCCTATGTTAGATTTGGTGCCTGATAGATACAGATATAGAAGAATCACAGAAGCATTTAATCACGACCATTGGAGACACAATTGGCCGGGTCCTACAGAGTTCACTAAATTTGATTTTCAATTAAGTGAATCTTGGTTAGTTACAACTCAAACTAAGAAACAAATAATACAATTGACAATAACTTAAATTATGCTAAAAAATATTTTTCCTGTTCAAATTTACGAAGTTGATTTTCCTAATTATGATCTTATTAAGGATGACCTATTATCAGACATAATGGATCTGTTTAATCAAAATTTAGAACTTTATTCTAAACACAGACTTTTTAATCAATCATATAGCCTCGAAGGAACAGAACAAGGCATGTATAGAGATCTTCACAAAAGACTCAATTACAAAGAATTAATAGACTGGATACAGTTTCATGTTGAAACGTATTGGAAGGAATTAAAATACACTAGATTCGTAACTCCGGAAATCGTACATATGTGGGCCAATCTTACACCAAAAGGTGGAAACATAATACAACACAATCACAGTCCATACGAAATCGCCGGGTCCTTTTATGTAGATGCATCACCGGAAAGGGGAAGCTTAGTTTTAGTCGATCCTAATGAGATGATCAGAGGAAGATTACCTCACTACGATTCAGATGAAAGTAAGCAAGGCAGATATTTTTTCGATCATATTGTAGAACCTAGACCAGGAAAACTAGTTTTATTCCCCGGATGGCTGTATCATAAAACTCAAAAAAATCCTGTGGATCAACCTAGAGTTGTTATAGGTTTAAATGCCGGATTGATGTATAGGATAGTCTAGCATGATTGATATACCCTATCAAACCCCACTTGGAAGAAAAATACACACAATTGGAGTATGGGTAAGTGGCGGTGCTGACAGTGCTTTGCTGTGTTATTTGCTGGCTAAAAAAATAAAACAAGAAAGCTTATCTTACAAAATTTTACCAATGACTGTGGATTACAAACGTCCTTTTCAAAATATCGGTGGCCAGATAGTTAACAAAATAAAATCAATCACTTCTTCAGAAAATATATTTTTAGAACATATTTCTTATACACCCAATAACAATGAAGATTGGTATGGTGATACACTACTAAAGGTTTTTCACGATAAGAACTACGAAAATTTTAAAACTGATAAAATACAAATTTTGTATTCTGCCATAACAACAAATCCACCTACGGATATTCAAAATAATTTTACTTGGGGAGTACTTTCTGAAGTAGAGACTAAAAGAGGAGAGAACGTTCAAAAAGAAAAAATTAGATATTTTATAAAAGAAGAAAATAATACAAAATACGAATTTATAGAATACAAGCCTTTTTTTGATATCAATAAAAAGAAAATAGCACAACTGTACAGAGAAAATAACTTAACTGAATCACTATTCCCCTTGACCAGAAGTTGTGAAAAGTTAGGAACAGTTATAGGACACTGTGGTCAGTGTTGGTGGTGTGAAGAAAGATTATGGGCGTTTGGCAAACTATGAACGATTTTATAACAAAAACAAAATTTAGTATTGATTTAGAAAAAATTATTGCAGACCTAGATCAATTATTGCAGATTTATCCATGGCCCGAAATGAACATTCATACAGGACTGGCTGGACATCAAATCGGCTTAACATATCGACCCGACGCCAGAGATGTTTTTTTAGATGCTGCTGGCAGTCTTTACGATAAGGAAACAAAGAAGTTCATAGGTAAAGAAAGCGATTTTACATTATGGAACGCTGCAACACCACAATACACTAGAAATATTCTAGAACAATTATCAGAACACGAAAACACAAAATTCGGTCGTATTAGATTTATGCGACTTATGCCGAAGACTGGACTCAGTGTGCATCCTGATTTCGAAAAAAGGTATCATCTTGCTGTGCGTACAAATAGATATGCATACTTTGGACATCACATAGGTCAAGATGTAGCGGCACAATGTTATCACGTTCCTGCAGATGGATATTTTTACAAAGTCGATACCACTAAGGAACATTTTGTTTATAACGGTGGATGGGAACCAAGAGTGCATTTAGTCATCTGTGAAGCTCTATGACCTACGACATTATTATCTACACTAATGTAGCAGACTTTCCTTGTCAGAGAGCTATAGGAGCTTACCAACTAGCAGGCCATCTACGTAAGTATGGAATAACCGTTCAGATCATAGATTTCACAGACAATTTCACTACAGAAGAATTGTTTGAAATAACTAAAAAGTTTATAGGTAAAAACACTCTGGCTGTAGGTGTTAGTTCAACCTTTTATGAAGGTCAGACTATAAAAGGATTCGAGACCAACAGAAAACAAACATCATTTCTTCCAGACAACGTCATTAACACTGTGTCTTTACTGAAAGAAAGATATCCTTCGATAAGATTTATTCTAGGGGGAGCTAATTCAAGAAAATATCAGTTTGACGGTTTGTTTTCAGCAGTTTTTCACAACTACAGCGAAAATTCTTTTTTAGAATATATCAGAGAAATAAAAAATGATCGCAAAAGATTATGGCCAAAAAATAACGGTACTGAAATAATAGATGGCGCTTTATTTCCTTTTGACATACGATCTTTAGAATACGACTGGGCTCAAAATGATCATATTTTCAAAGGTGAAGTTTTGCCTATAGAAATCAGCAGAGGCTGCATTTTCAAATGTAAATTCTGTAATTACCCATACAATGGAAAAAATCATTTAGATTATCTAAGAGATCCTTATCTAATAAAAGATGAAATAGTAAGAAACTATGAGAAATACGGAACTACAGATTATATGTTCGGTGACGATACATTTAACGACACAACATATAAACTGGAGGGCCTTTATGCTGTTCTTAGAGACTTACCATTCAAAATAAAATTTTCAACCTATCTGAGATTAGATCTATTACACGCACACAAAGAACAAATATCACTACTCAAGGAAATGGGGTTAGCATATGCATTCATGGGCATTGAGACCTTTGATCCTAAGACCGCTAAGTTTGTTAATAAATCTTTACATTCTAATAAAGTGAAAGATTTGATATTAAAATTAAAAAACGAATATTGGAAAGATGAAGTTTCTTTTCAGTGTACGTTCATAGTCGGATTACCAACTGAACCTATAACAAGCACAGATAAAACTTTTCAATGGTTAATGGACAATAAAATTAATAATTATTGGTCTCCGTTATGGATTAATCCAAATAAATGGTGGAAAAGCGATATAGACACAAACTACGAAAAATACGGTTACAGAAACGTGTCGGATAGTTATTGGGAACACGATATAATGTCTCGGCATGAAGCCAACGAAGCAGCCACAAGATATAATTCTCTTGCTATTCCTAATCAGGAATTAGAGATGAGCGTAAGTAATTCTCTTATAAATTTAGGATACTCTAGAGAATATATAAGGAAAACACCGTTGAAAGATTTACCTTTAGAAGAAATAAAAATAAAAGCTGAAGCTAAAATGAAGGAATATAAAAATTGTTTAGCAAATGAAAAATGATGTTATTATTCTTACAGGAGTATCAGGTAACGAGTTCCAAAGAGCTATAGGTGCATATAGAATAGCATCTCATCTAAGAGAACACGGATACTCTGTGCAGGTAATTGATTTCATTGATGAGTTTGAAGTCGAAGAATTATTAGACATATTAGATAGTTTTACAGGCACAAATACAGTTACGTTATGCGTAAGCACTACGTTTTTAAAATCCAGAAGTGAAGATCTAGTAAGCTCAACTTATAAAAAACTTAGAACATTGTCTGATAAGATCCGAACAGTAATTAAAAAATATAAAAACAAATACAATAAAATAAAAATATTGGGCGGTGGTGCAAATATCAGTTGGTACAAAGAAGACGATATTTTTGATGTTTTAGTTACGGGCTACGGCGAATTAGCTGTATTAGAATATGTAGAATCATTAACTAAAAAAAATAAAAGAATTTATCCACGTCTACATAATAAAGAACTAATTAATGGCGATATGCAACTAATAGACGTATCAACTATGCGTCATATCTGGCAAGAAAACGACCTAATTTTGCCAGGTGAAACATTGCCTATAGAAATCAGCAGAGGCTGTATTTTCAATTGTAAATTTTGTTCATATCCTCTTAACGGGAAGAAAAAGTTTGATTATCTAAGAGATCCTCATCTAATACAGCAAGAAATGATTAGAAATTATGAGAAATACGGCGTTACTAACTATATGTTCAGCGATGATACATTCAATGATTCTACGTATAAATTACAAAAACTGCACGAAGTTTTCACAAAACTACCTTTCAAACTTCAATTTGTAGCATATTTACGATTGGATTTATTGTATGCTCATCCTGAGCAGGTAATGTTATTGAAAGAAATGGGACTGAAATCTGCTGCTTTTGGAATTGAAAGCATGCACCCTAGAACTGCTAAATTCATTGGAAAAGGTTTGGCCAAAGACAAAGTAAAAGATTTTCTCCCTAAATTATATTACGATCTATGGAAAGAAGAAATATCAGTTATTTGTTCATTGATAGTAGGACTTCCATACGAAACTTTAGAACAAGTCGAGGAAAGCTTTAACTGGTTTAAAAATTCCGGAATTAACTCTATATGGATGCCTCTGGCAATAACTCCCAGTAATTTTTATCTTAGCGACATAGACAAAAATTATAATAAGTACGGCTATGAACTAGGTGAGGAAATTGGATACTGGAAAAGTCCGCTGATGGACAGAAAATTAGCAGAAGAAACTGCACATAAATTCACTACTGAATCTCTCAAAACAGGAACTGTGAACTCCTGGGCACTGTTTTTAATGCTAAGTTATAAACTACAAGATGCTGATTCGTTACAGAAACTGAAATGGTCTGAAGTAAATTGGGCAGCTTATTCTACTAGAAAACAGCAAATGATACAAGAATACAAAACTATGCTGTTAGAATGCGCCAAATTGAGTTAATAAATATACGTGTATAATGATTTTTTCCTACCCTACACTTTGTACAAGTTGGTATAAATATATGATGCAGACCATGATATCCAGGAGTTAAACCATGCCCTTACAGATTCGCAGAGGCACTAACGCAGAAAGACTAGCTATGACACAGCCGCTAGCCCCAGGCGAGCTGCTGTTCGTAACCACCCCGGGATCAGAAAGATTATATATAGGAAACGGCTCCACTTTAGGCGGAGTTCAAATTACTGGCTACACCGATGCTGATGCTAAGGATGCAGCAGCAGCAATGATTACAGGTGGAACTCACTCTGGAATCAGTTTTTCGTACAACACAATTACTGACATACTCTCAGCAACTGTCAATCTTTCTAATTACACAGGAACAATAAATGCATCCGCACTTAAAGGTTCTATTTTCGCTGATGATTCATCACTATTAGTCGACACCATCGAGAGCAAAATTTATGCCGCTAACGGATTTTTCGGTAATGTTACAGGTAATTTAACAGGTAATGTTTCAGGAAATGTTACAGGTAATGTTTCAGGAAATGTTACAGGAAACTTGACAGGGAATGTTACAGGTAATTTAAATGGAACTTTAGACGGTGATGTTACAGGTAGTGTTTTTGCAGATAACAGTACCCTTTTAGTTGATGGCGTTGAAGGAAGAATAGTTGGACCTGTATTCGCTAATGTTACTGGTAACATTTTAGCCACTGACAGCAATACAATTATTAACGCAACCACTAAACAGGCAACATTTAATTCGATTACAATGCAGTCGACATCGACAATTTCAGGAGATGTATTATTCTTAACTACGAATGGTAACACTATTGCTTCGTTGTCAGATGGTACTAATCCAAACGCATTTAATTTAAACTTAGCAGCGTTCCTAAATTCTGCAACATTCGGACCAAGTTTGATACTACAAAAGTCAAGAGGATCTATTGTATCACAGACTATTGTTCAAAATGGCGACGTTCTTGGAGCAATTACTGTTTCTGGACACGACGGAACTATATTTAGACCAGTAGTTAACTTGATAGCCTCTGTAGACGGTGCTGTTACAGCAGGTCAGACAGCTCCGGGCAAATTAGAATTAATTATAGGCAATGGCACTAGCACAACAACCACAGTTAAATTCAAACCAACCGAAACTGAATTTGTACTTCCTCCTAAGTTACCTGTGGTAGCCGATGATACAGCAAGAACTGCCTTAGTTGCCACACCTACCAAAGGCATGATGATTCTTATGGAGTCTGGAACAACACCTGCGGCAACAAATAAAGTTCAGGTCTTTGACGGCAGTGCCTGGGTCAACCTACACTAATAGGTTTTACATTCCTTTCTTTAGATAATCTATTTGTTTCTTCAACCGCGATTTCCCAAGTAGATCGCGGTTTTTCATTTAAACGTTCGATACTTATATAGAAAGGATTAGGGTCTAGAACGCACTCCAAACCCCATTTTTTCAACATATCTATAATTTCTGTCTTTTTAGGTATAACGCTGATTGCTTGCCATGTTGGTGTGGTGATCCAATTCCATGTTACTCCCCAATCGGGATATAGTTTGTAGTATTCTACTATTTCATTAAGACTAAAAATATTATAAATGCCTATTGTTGTATGAAATTGCAGATCAACTACTTGACTGTCTTTCCACCAATCGTTTAATCTTTTAACATTAGTTTCTATTGATTCAAATTTGCTAGGCCATCGTATCCAATTGTTAACAGCTCCCACGCCGTCTAAACTTACTTTATATGAAACTCTCTTGCATTTTTCAAACATGTCTTTTAGTGTATCATTTGGTAAAACTGTAGCATTCGTAGCCACCATTACGTGTAATTTTTTAAGATCAAATTTCTCTAGTAATTGAATGAATTTTTCTTGAGATAACATAGGTTCGCCACCTATGATTTTAAGATATTCAACTTGTGACAGATCCCAAGATAGATAATCAAAACCATGATTGGTTATTCCTTTAGCAACGAAGTTTCTGTGTTTAATCTTTTCAGATTGCCATTTAGTTGAAAACTCTTCAGAACACATTACACAGGCCAAATTACAAATATTATCAAAGCTGACTTCTAGTTGTCTAAGGCGTTTTACTTCTTGTGTAATCGGTATAAAATATTCTAAACTCTCTTGTCGTAGACTTTTTACTCCGGTTTTTTCTTCCGTGTAACAAGAATGGCAATTGTCTATTTCTAATCCGTTTAACATTTTTTGACGTAACTCCAACCATGACTGTGACTTACGAGGATCTTCGATGTCATTGACATTGCCAAAATTTTTATTATGCATAAATTTACAGCAAGGTAAAATAGTGCCGTCTGGTCTCACAGCAGCACCCATCCAAGGAAATGCACACAAGCTTTTATTCATTGGCAAATATCTCGACGTTGTTAATCACAGTATTAAGACTACCGATCAGTGTTTCTCGATCTATACCTTTAGGTGTGCAAAGCCCGCATCCACACAGTTTGTTAGGACACTTTATAATAGGCATAGTTTTTGTATCTAAATAATTTTTGTATTGAGCCAATAAAAGTTCTGTGTTTTTCAGGTCACCTATAGCTCCTCTTTTATTTTCAAGTGTGGCCTGACAAGTCTGATGATGATAAATTAGTTCTGTTTGTTGTTCTATATGTAAAAAATACCAATTTACTGAACAATGCCAATCTTTAAAATTTCTTTCTAATACTACCTTAGTTTCTGTAGAACCTTCATTCGAACATATCTTAAAAGTTCTGCCGCCGCAGCAGGGTCTAGATGTAGGAGTAAAATCAATATTCCAAAAATTCTTAAACCACATTTTATGATCTTCTGTATATCTGTGTGCTTGACTAAATGGACTATCTGGATCTTCACCGATAACTCTCGGTATGAATTTAATACCATCACTGCGTAGACGTTCACATAATTTTTTACATTCTTCAAAATAATCAGCATGGAACATGACATTAACTTTGATATTCATTCCGGCAGAATGAAAATCATATATCCGTTCAATTGCCTGCTGTTTAAGATTTATATGTGCTTCGCAATGATAACTTACGGTCACATAATCAAAATTTTCAATTACTGATTGACAAGTCTTTTTACTCATCGTACCGTTAGTGGTTAACGTAAGATAAGTTTTAAATTTTTGAGAATGTTTTAATGATTCAAACCTAATAAATTTAGCGAACTCTATAAAATTCGGATTAACCGTAGGTTCTCCTCCTGTAAAACTTATATGCAGATCTTTGTTTAGCCTGTGTGAAAATATCATAGAGGCGTACTCAAACACAAATTCAGTAGTTTTTTTCAACGTTTCTAAACTAGCATGAGGACTAAAATTATCATGCCGGTGTGCCGGACAATAGCTGCAATCATAATTGCATCTTCTACCTAGATCCCAGGTGATTAGAAAAGGATCGCTATTAACAGATTGAATAGAAAATATTTTATTCATTAACGATCCTCTGAACAAACTGATCTTTTGGTTTAGAAAAATTTGTTTTTCCACACACTCTAGAACAAGTCATTAATTTTTTATCTCCCCAATAATCATCCCATACCGTATGCCATTTATTATCAGATAAAATATCTTTCACACTTCTATTACAAACATTAATGCTATCCAACCCACCTAGACTTTCTATCATATCATAATATTGTTTAAGCATATTTTCTCTAATGCCCTGGATAATTGTAGGAGTTTTAGAGTTGTTATACGGAGCACTGGCGAGAAAACAACACGGATATAAGTTTTTGTGTGCGTCAATATAAACTTCTCGATTATTTTTAGCATAGCAGTCGATTTCAAACTCTTTATAATTTTGTTTAAAGTTAATAACTGCCTGTTCATCAATAGGTGAAATTGTAAAGTCCGTCGGGGGTTCTAAATAATATACAATATTTGAATTTTTATCTAATACTGAAAATTTATTTTCACCTACAAATCTTATAGTATTTTTGATAGTAAAGTGTTTGAATCCTAATTGTCTGCTTCGTAACTGAGCTTCCTCAACCTGATGCTGATTATGCTTGAATTTTATGAATACCCATTCTGCATTTCCGCCTGCTTGTATAAAAGTCTTAGCATTTCGTTCCACAGTTTCATAAACAGTGCCTATGCGATATAAATGATGCGTGTCCTCTAAACCATCTAGTGCAAATACCACTCTATGATTATTCGGTAATGCTGCCGCTAGATTTTCCCACCACACAATATTTCTTGCACCACCATTTGTGTGAATTCTCACATCTATATGATATGCATTATCTTTGATGTGTTGACACATGGCAATTAAATCATTGTTCATTATAGGATCACCAAAGTTACCGCAAAAATAAATTCCGGATAGTTGTTGTAGTACTTCGGTATCAAATATCTTTACAAAGTCCTCATAGGTCCAGTCGGCTATCTTTAAGTTGGGATTCTCTAACCCACCTTTATAGTTGCGAGGACACATAGGACAGGCTGCTTGGCAACGTGTGCTGATTTCTAAATGAACTGTTTTTAATTCGTTAAACTTAAACATTGCGTCCTATAATCATAAATCTTTTGTATAGCGGTAACTCTAATTCACCTGCCCATAATACGTTGATTTTAGACTGTGTTTTAAATTCTTCGAGATTTTTTGCAATCCTTATATGCTCTGCAATTTCATAATTGTTACTTTGCAAAACCAATAGAGTATTGTATGGCATCCCAGATAACCAAAGATCGTATTGGTCCTGTGTTATATGCTCACAGCTGGTGTTAATAACTACGTCGGCATCGCTTCGAATAGCACACATGTCTGCGGTAACTGCCCGAAACTTACCTACCATTTCTTCTATCTTATTCATGTTTACAGCGATGTGTTCACAACTAGGATCTATATCAATGCTTCTAATCTTAAGAATAGGAATCTGACTTTGAAATAATAAACTAGATAAAACCCCCACCCATCCGCCATGTATATCAACAGTGACAAATTTATTAATATGATTTTTTAAATTTTCAATCAACCATTCTTTGCTTTTAAGCTGGCCGCTCCAAAAAGCATCCATAGTACGCATAGGATCAGGACTTTGTCTAATGGCCTGCATCCAGTGATGTAGGTGTTCTGTGTCTATCATCATAATAAGTGCGCCAACTCCGGAAATACTTTCTTAGCATCTGTGTTTCTAATATTGTCAAGATTAATTACATATTCTCTAAAATCATCAAGAAGATAACTATGGTCTTCAGCTTCTACAAATTTAATAACACTTTCCCATCTGTTCCAACCATTAGGATTTATCTTCCAAAAATCATCATCTTGTCTATAATTATTCCAAAGCCAGTCTTTGAAGTTTTTGAATTCATTTCTAAGTTCTAGTTTATCTTCTTTTGGCAGAATCCTAGCCGATAAAAAAGTAGGGATATAAATCATGTGCATGTTTAGTATACCCCCTCCTGCTTCTATATCAAAAACTTCATGCAAATTAATTTTCTTAAATTTTTTTCCTATTTTCCATTTAGCAAAATCAAAAATGTGTTTGATATTAAACACCTGCACTGCACAGGCAATGCTGACTTTGATATTATTAGGTGTGTTATCTAACTTGTCTAATGCTGTTTCTATTTCAGTCCAGTTCGCGGGAAATCTAATATAACTGTTTCTCTCGCCAACTGCATCAATGCTAAATGCAAAAAATACTTCTTTAAATTTAGACCATATGTTAATGATATCATCATTTACAAATGTACCGTTTGAGTTATACCTTACAGTTATTTGATCTGCATATCCTCTATGAATTATTTCTTCTAAGAACCGCCGATGTTCTTTAATCATCAACGGTTCACCTCCAGCGAAATATAACTGTTTGATATTGGGAATCTGTTGAAATATTTCTTCCCATAATTCAGGCCGTTCGTACCAGGTGTTATTAAATTTATTTTTATCCCAACTAATTTGATTTAATACTACTTTACTTGTAGTTTTAGAAACTAAATTGTCGTAGTCTTGAACCCATCTGCTGCTGTCGTGCGGACTACACATCACACATTTTAAATTACAGGTATGTCCTAAACGTAGATCAAGATATCTAATTGCAGCAGGAACTTCGCCATCACCGGTTGTATCGTCTACTAATTTTTTTAAATCGATACCTTCTTCATGCCAGTAATATGTTTCCCATACTCTTTTACTTACTATGCCATTAGTTTCTTCTTCAAAACACTTCAAACAACTACTAGGCACATTGCCAGACAGCATCGCGGTTCTTACATTTCTCATATATTCATTATTCCACGAACTACTGAAACTGTCTTTTCCAAAATTAGCGGGAGTCCCGTCTGAATTTTTAACCAGACCGCCATCCATAATTCCCTTTGTGGCTTGGCTAGCATTTGCTCCACAACATAATCTAGCATCGCCGTTAGGTCGTGTGGCTACATGTATCCAAGGAAGAACACAAAATGTTTTAGATCCTGTTTTGTTTTCTACTAGTTCTATAAATTTCTTAACCTTAGACATGTGTTGTCCATTTTTGCTTGGGAATTTTACTGTCGGCAGAACTTAGACAAGTCATTGTGATGCATTTTTTAGGTGCATCAAAAAGGGTGAATCCGTTTTCTAATGTTCCTAGAATTTCATCACGACAGCTATAACTTCTTTTAACCTCATTGCCTCTTATTATAACACTTTGATATCCGGAATTACAAGTCCAACCTTTGAATTCATTGAAGCCAAATGCATTAAATCTTTCTGCCTGGTCAAAGAGATACTCCTGTTTATTGTTATCATATAATGCTATTTGATAGTTGTCCTCGTTATTAAATTTTTGAGGAAACCCGATCTGCATAGCTTCAATCATTTTATCATTGTATCCACTGACTACATAACTGGCCGTAGGATCACTTTGTGGTTTGAGAGTGACATTGATGCCCCGGTCATTAAACCTCTGGCATCTTTCATATAGTTCCCAAAATTTATCAGGTACCATGACTTGATTAATTGTTACTCCTACTAGATTGTACATCAGCTGTAGGCACTTATCACTAAATTCGTTTTCCTTAGCGAATTCGGCATGAAAACTTGCAGTCACACTGCGTCTCTGTAATAAACTTGTAGCTTGACACCAACGGTCCCACCATTTAATTCCCGGACTCAAATTTGTTGTCATATGAATACTTTGATATGATGATTCTATTTCGTCTAAATGTTTGACAAGATCTAAAAGATTTTTATACGCAGTAGGCTCTCCGCCGCTGAAACTCCAATGAAACTGGTTGAAACCGTTCAACCTGGCTTGCCTTTTAATTTCGTTAACGGTATGTTTATACATATCCAACTCTAGATGATCTATCTTATTTGATCTAGCATAGGGCCAACAATAGGAGCAGTTATAATTGCAGAACCTTCCTAGTATCCAACTAACAGAAAATAAAGGACGATCTAACATCGTCCTTTGCCCAAACTTGACTATGTTATTAAACGGAATTTTTTGAAAATCTGATTGCATAAACTGATAGTATTTAAGCTATAAAGACTTGCTCTTTACAGTTTACGGTTATATAATGTAAATGTGGTCGTCAGTGGAATTGGTAGACCTCCGGTCCGTTGCGATAACGCACTAGGGAATGGGGCGCCGTCTTAGACACAGCCTTTGTAGGTTCGAATCCTACCGACCACACCATTACAAGAGTAATAGATTGAACGTTTTTGCATACGAAAATACCTATCATATCATATATCACAGAACTTGTGATGAATTCGAACGGGTAAGATCTATTTGCTTACAGGAAGATAATTGGTTGAGAAATAACTATACCAAAGAAAATCTTGTAATAGAGGATCATAGTGGATATGTTGTTATCTATCAAAAAAACACAGACAAACCTATATTGATGGCAGGTGTTTACAACAATGGAAAGTTCCCCCATAACGTTGCTAGAATGGATAACCGTCTTTATCTGTTTCCCGAATTTAGATGTGGTAGACATAATATGATCGAATCATACAAAATTCATCATGAAAGAATAGTAAAACCTCTGATTGAAATAAACAATTATGACATTTACATTGTTACTATGCAAAATCGAAACCGTGGCAACAAAGGTTGGTGGAATAGATGGAAGAAAATGATGCAGGAATCAAGTGGCGGAATATGGAAAGAGCCTGATGGATATATACAGACTTGCCCGTGGATGGTTCAAAAATGTTGGCAAAATTTTGTTTACACCGAAATTAAACAAGGAGCATTTAATGAATGGAATCCTACAATAATTTCTCAGGAGCAATGGAATAACTTACCAGAAGGTCGATGAACACTAATCAAAAAATCAGAAGTATACAGGCTGCAAATGCCTTACTCAGTTTAGTTGCTGTGGTATATGTTGTTATCTCGCAACAATATTATTTGTTATTAATTTCATATTTGGTTTTTATAGTGCTATGTCCTATAGGTATCAGTGCCGGCTTGCATAGATTATTGAGCCATCGATCCTATCAAACACATGATTGGATAGAAAAATTCCTGTCGTTGATCAGTGTGTATGCCACTGTAGGATCCCCAATAGCTTGGGTAGCCGTTCATAGATCTCATCACGGGTTTGCCGATCAGGCAAACGATCCACATTCACCTTACCAAAATGAAAAAATAAACGCACAAAGCATTATTGCAGCATGGACAGGCTATGGCGCTAAACAAATTAAAATTCCAATATCATATGTCAAAGATCTTTCAAGAAATAAGTTCCAGCGATTTTTATATGATAACTATTTTACGATATTGCTAACACCAGTAATTATTTTATTTTTAATAGATCCAATAATGGGCTTGTTTTTATATTCGCTACCTGCTACATTAACATTGAATACTACCAGTATCGTTAATGTTTTGGGTCATAGTCATGGTTATAGAAATCATGACACAAGAGATTTCAGCACTAACAGCTGGATAGCTAACATCATCAGTTTAGGTGAAGGTTGGCACAACAATCATCATAAATTTGCAGGACATTATACCACTAAAGAAAAACCAAATGAATGGGATTTAATTGGATGGTTTATCGACCTAATCAAAATTAGATGAACATAACAAAAAGGAAAAATTATGTCAAACACAGTAGAACAACTTAAAGCAGCCATGGAAGCATTTTTAGCAGAAGATTCTAAATTCGCATCAGGCAATAACGCAGCCGGCACACGGGCTCGTAAAGCACTACAAGAAGTAGGCAAACTTGTAAAAGCACGACGCAATGAAATTACAGAAGAAAAGAACGCTCGTAAAGAATCTAAGGCAAAATGAAATGAATTATCAGACCAACGATAATTCAATGATTGTTGATCTTAGTGATTACGGTGCCGCTCAAGCTACATACACCATAGGTAGTGGCACCGATACTATTACTTTAGATAGTTCTATGATCAATAACGGATCATTGACTAGTCCGTATACTATCACTACCGGCGGCACTATTAGTAATGGCTATACCTGGACTACTAATAACACTGGTATTTGGGGGAACAATCCAACCACTGTTTATATTGACGGTGACGGTTTGACCATGAAGGACGGTGCTGATATCAAAATTGGTGGAAAGAGTCTAACTGAAGCTATAGAAAAGATTGAAGAGCGTCTAGCTATTCTTAAACCAAATCCAGAGTTAGAAGAACGCTGGGAACAATTAAAAGAACTGCGTAAACAATACGTTGAATTAGAAAAAGATCTTCTCGAAAAAGAGAAGTTAATGAAGATTTTAAAGGAAAAATAATGGATGTTCGCTTGGTATCCTATTCACAACCAACAGCAGAATTTGCAGACATGGGAATCGACAATGCGCAGGAACTCATTGCGTATTGCGCCCGTGTCAGCAACCCAAGCAACCAGCTCAATACAGAGACATCAGAGAAGCTTATACGATATCTTGTTAAACACGCACACTGGAGTCCCTTGGAAATGGTTTCGGCCT